>JACCDV010523090.1_pt1 | contig 21554 bp, 21 predicted proteins | sample 7446131 | NCBI WGS metagenome assembly JACCDV01 (sample SAMN15323448, study PRJNA562643) | freshwater metagenome | isolation source: river surface water | place: USA:Blue River Watershed | collected 2017-08-17
AGGGTTTCGCAGGCAACGCGTGCGGTGGGGTCTTCGGCCAGAATAGCGTCGAGAATGGCATCAGAAATCTGATCCGCGACTTTGTCGGGATGGCCTTCGGATACCGATTCGGATGAAAAGAGATATTCGCTCATGTGTGTACTCCAGAAACAACAAATCCCCGGTGGACTTGTTCCGGCGATGCTGCTGCCGGTGGGGCGTGTCCTGCTCCGGGGATCGGTTCGAGCGAGGGACGCTTTAGCAGATTCGGCCATCATTTCTGATGCGCCCCGCCCTGCAAGTTGTCGTATTAACTCGGCGGTCTGCGATAATTGTGGGTGTAAAAGCCATTTGCGTCAATAGCCTGCATTAGTTCGTCTTATGTCTCAATTGCAAACGCCCGACAATTTGTCATTGAAGCATCGTTGTTATCTAAGCCTCGTTCGTGGCTTGGCGCGCTTGCCGTTGCCGGTGCTGCAGGCTATGGGTGGGGCGGTCGGTCGTTTGGTTTACCGATTCTCTACGGGGTATCGCCAGTATTTTGATGCCAACCTGATCCAGGCGGTGGGGCCGGCGTTAGCCCAAGAGATCTCTGTGCGTACCCAAACCGAAGGGGGTAAGACTGTTTTTGAATTGCCTTGGCTCTGGTTGCATCCACGCGAGCAGATTCTCCAGACGATACGAACGGTTGAAGGGTGGCAGCATGTGAAGGCTGCTCGCACGGCGGGGAAAGGTATTCTCTTCTTAACGCCCCATCTGGGTTGCTTTGAGATTACGGCGCAGTACGCCGCCAGCCAGGTAGATGCATCGCCGATTACGGTGTTGTTCCGACCACCACGTCAGCGTTGGGCAGAATCGATACTGCGCTATGGCCGCACGCGTGAAGGCATGCAGATTGCACCTGCTGATTTATCAGGCGTACGGCGGCTGATTCGTGCACTCAAGTCCGGTGAATCCGTCGGGTTGTTGCCGGATCAGGTGCCTCCCGAAGGCCAGGGCGCCTGGTTGCCCTGGTTTGGCAAACCGGCATACACCATGACCTTGGCGGCGCGTCTGGCACAAACCGGGGCCAGCGTGATCTTTGCTTATGCAGAACGCTTGCCTAAGGGAGGCGGTTTTATCCTGCGTTGCCGTCCACCACTCAGACCTTTGCCGGTTGATGATCTGGAAGCAACCGCCGCTTCAATCAATCAGGAAATGATGGAACTGATATCCTGCTGTCCTACGCAGTACTTGTGGGGCTACAACCGTTATAAGACCCCACGCGGCTCGAGTGCGCAGCCGCCAGAAACCCATTTATGAATAATCCACGCCCACCCATTAATCTCAAAACCCTACCCAGCTGGTTGCTGATTGCGCTGGTTTGGTTGATTTCCAAACTCCCATTGCGTTTGATCCGTTTGATTGGGGCTTTCTTCGGCATCATTCTGTGGGCGTTAGCCCGCCAACGCCGTTTCGTTGCGCTGACCAATATCCGTTTGTGTTTCCCGGAGATGCCGGATAGCGAGCGCAAGAAACTGGTATTCAAACATTGCATCCGGTTTGCGCAGGCGGTGCTGGATCGGTCCTTGATGTGGTTTGCGTCCGAAAAGCGTATTCGCCGTATCGTGCGTCAGCATAACGAAGAGCGTCTTTATAGCGACGATGGCCGGCCAACGCTGGTATTGGCACCGCATTTTGTGGGTCTGGATGCCACGGGCACACGCGCCTCGATGATGGGCTCGTGGATTAGCATGTACGCAAAACAGAAGAACCCGGTGCTCAACTACATGCTGCTCCATGGTCGTGGCCGATTTACCAACCCGGTGCTGGTGTCGCGTCTGGATGGGTTGCTGAAGGTCGTTAAGGCCATGAAGCGCGGCACGCCGTTCTATTATTTACCGGATCAGGACTTCGGGCCGAAGGATGCCGTGTTTGCGCCGTTCTTTGGTTTTCCGGCGGCTACCGTAACCGGCGTGTCGCGTCTGGCACAGATGACCAATGCGCGCGTGATCGCGATTGTGTCGAAAATGGTGCCGGATGGTTATGAGTCTTACTACACCGAAGAATGGGAGAACTTCCCCGGTGCTTCGGTCGAAGAAGATACGGCGCGCATGAACAAATTCATCGAGTCTTGGGTGCTGCAAATGCCGGACCAGTATTTCTGGCTGCATAAGCGGTTCAAAACGCGGCCCGAGGGCGAGCCCAGTGTTTACGGCAAGCACCATCGCTAATCTATTGCGCCGGCCTATAATCGGACAATGAAACTGAAATTCTCAAAAATGCATGGCCTCGGCAACGACTTTGTCGTACTGGATGGCGTGCGTCAGCAGGTCTCGTTAAGCACGGAACAGATTCGTGCGTTGGGCGACCGGCACATGGGCGTGGGTTTTGATCAGATGCTCCTGGTGGAGCCGGCGCAGACACCGGGCGCAGATTTCCGCTACCGCATCTTCAATGCGGATGGCAGCGAGGTGGAGCAGTGCGGTAATGGTGCCCGATGTTTCGTGCGCTTTGTCCACGATCAGGGGCTCACCGATAAATCAGCCATTGTCGTTGAAACCAAGCGCGGCATTATTCATCCTCGTTTAGAAGCGAATGGCTTGGTAACAGTAGATATGGGCCAACCGCGCTTTGTACCGGATGAGATTCCTTTTGTTTCCGAGACCGATGCGCCTGAGCAGCCACTGACGCTGCCAGATGGCACCACGCTAGCAATTGGCGCGGTATCGATGGGCAACCCGCATGCTGTGACCTTGGTTGAAGATATCGAGACAGCGCCGGTGCCGGTACAGGGCCCACAAATTGAAAGCCATGTGCGTTTCCCGCAGCGCGTGAATGCCGGTTTTATGCAGGTGCTGGATCGTCACAACATCCGCTTGCGCGTTTATGAGCGTGGTGCTGGCGAGACATTGGCCTGTGGCACGGGGGCGTGTGCTGCCGTGGTGTCGGGTATCCGCCGTGGTCTGCTGGATTCACCTGTACGCGTACAAACGCGTGGTGGTGATCTGAATATTGCCTGGGCGGGGATGGGTCAGTCTGTCATCATGACAGGCCCTGCTGTGACCGTATTTACTGGAGAGATCACGCTATGAGTATGTCGCCCGAGGCGGTGCTGGACTTCCTGAAGTCGCACCCGGAATTTTTCGAAGAGCAGGCAGAATTTTTTCATCAGGTCGAGATTGCCCATCCTTACAGTGGCCGCACGATTTCTCTGGCAGAGCGTCAGATGATCACGCTGCGCGAAAAGAATCGTCTGTTGGAACATCGGCTGGGTGAGTTACTGGGTGTCGGTGAAAGCAACGATGCGCTGGGTGCGCGTATGCATCAATTGACTGTAGCGCTGGTGGGCGCCGGTCGGCTTGATCAGATTGTGGGTACGGTGCTGAAATCATTGGCGGAGGATTTCAGTGTGCCGCAGGCCAGGCTCCGTCTGTGGGGTGAAGGTGCTGCCAATCTGGGGCATGATGCCTGTACGCCTGTGAGCGCCGAGTTGATCAAGGAAGTTGCCAGCATGCATCACCCGGTGACGGGGAGTGTGCGTACGGGAGAGGTTGTCGCCTGGTTCGGCGGTGATAGCGAAGCGCTGGCCTCTATGGCTCTGGTGCCACTGCGTTTTGAAGGCCAGACGCTGGGCTTGCTGGCGATGGCATCGGACGATGCCGAGCGTTTTGTGGCAGGCATGGGTACGGCCTATATTGAGCGCTTGGGCGATGTCATCGCAGCGGCGTTGGCCCGCGTCTTGCGTGGCTGATACTCGTTACATATGTGATGACTGACTCTGGAACCGCTTCAGCGCCAGTAGCCTTGTGGCCTGGTGCCGAAGATTGGCTGGCCGAACTACGAGATCAGAGACGTGTTTCACCGCATACCTTGTCCGGCTATGAGCGTGATTTACGGCGTTTGCAGTCGCTGGCCGGGGGTGTTGCACCTGCAGATTTGACAGCGCTGGATTTGCGACGCTTCGTGGGGCGCTTGCATGCTTCGGGTTTGTCCGGTCGTTCAATCGCCCGAAGTTTGTCGGCCTGGCGGGGATTGTTGCGCTGGCTGGCAAAGCGCGGCTTGCTCGATGCCAACGTGGCCGAAGGGCTGCATGCACCCAAGCACCCGAAGCGTTTACCGAATGCATTGTCGGTGGATGAAGCATTTCGGTTGTTAAATACGCAGGCGTCACGATCCTCGGAAGTTGATACAGATGCACCGCGAAACGAGCGTGTTGTAGAGCGTGTACTCAAGCTTCGGGATCAAGCCATCTTCGAATTGTTTTATTCATCGGGCATTCGTTTGTCCGAACTTGTGAGCCTGGATGTCGATTGTATAAACGATATGCGCCAGGGCGAAATTCGGGTGCTGGGCAAACGGAATAAAACCCGTGTGGCACCGGTGGGTCGTGTTGCCCAGAAAGCCGTAGAAGACTGGCTGGGTGTACGTGCATCGTTCTTGAAGGACGAGGGTGGGTCTGAAGAAAAGGCGCTTTTTCTGGGACAGCAGGGCAAACGGATTTCGCCGCGGATGATTCAACTACGGCTACAGCGCCATGCCCAGCACCAGGGCTTGCCACAGCGAGTCCATCCGCACCAGTTGCGTCATACGTTCGCAACCCATATGCTTCAGGGCTCCGGTGATCTGCGTGCAGTGCAGGAGATGCTGGGACACGCCAGTATTGCCTCGACGCAGGTCTATACCCACCTCGATTTTCAGCACTTGGCCCAGGTGTATGATCAAGCGCACCCCCGTGCGCATCGACGAAAAGAGGCGGTAGCGCAAGCCGATGCGAGCCGCTTCAACACCGAACAAGAAGATAATAAGTCACCATGACCGCTACATTGATTCTGCAGGCCGGTAAATCCGGTTCACTTCGTCGTCGCCATCCGTGGATTTTTGCCGGTTCGGTTGCAACCTTGAAGGGTCGTGCCCGTTCGGGGGATACGGTTATTGTTGAAGATGAACATGGCACCCCAATGGGCCGTGCGGCCTGGAGCCCTGAATCAAAAATCCGCGCCCGCATGTGGACCTTTGATCCGGACGAGATTGTCGACCACGCTTTTTTCAAGCGTCGTGTAGCGCAAGCGGTAGCGCGTCGCTTGGGGTGGTCCGTGTTGCGCGGCAATCAGATCGAACCAGCGGGTGAGCGCCTGCTCCACGGCGAGGCTGATGGCCTGCCCGGGGTCATCGCTGACCGCTATGGCGACACCGTGGTGTTGCAGCTGACTAGTGCCGGCGCAGATGCCTGGCGTGATGCCATCGTGGCAGGCATTGTGCAGGCGACGCAATGCAAGCAGATCTATGAGCGTTCGGATTCCGATGTGCGCAAACTGGAAGGTTTGGAGCCGGTCACCGGTTGGGTTGAGGCTAAAGGCTTGCATGAAACGCTTCAGCAGACATTTCCGCAGATTGATGAACATGGTGTCAATTTCGGTGTGGATGTCGCTGGCGGCCATAAGACGGGCTTCTACCTCGATCAGCGCGACAATCGTCTGCTGCTGCGCTCCCTGGCTAAAGGGCGTCGCGTATTGAACTGCTTCTGCTATACGGGGGGGTTCTCGCTACAGGCATTAGCCGGTGGGGCTGCCTCGGTGATATCGATTGATTCTTCGGGGCCCGCCCTGGCGCAGGCGAAGGCCAATCTGGCACTGAATCCGCATCTGGACGCAAGCCGTGCCGAATGGCGTGATGCCGATGTCTTCCAAGCGCTGCGCGATTATCACAAGGCGGGAGAGAAGTTCGACCTCATCGTCTTGGACCCGCCGAAATTCGCGCCATCGGCAGCGCATGCCAATCAGGCGGCGCGCGCCTATAAAGACATTAATTTGTTCGGCTTCAAACTGCTAGCGCCCGGTGGTTTGCTGATGACTTACTCCTGCTCGGGGGGGATCGGTGTGGAGCTGTTCCAGAAGATTGTGGCCGGTGCGGCATCAGATGCCGGGCGTGATGCGCGCATTCTGAAACGTCTGATGGCATCTAGTGATCACCCGGTAGGTCTGACGGCACCCGAAGGCGAATATCTCAAAGGCTTGTTGATCGAGACTGCCTGACTATTGACCTGCCGACACGCAGTAAGATGAGCGCACTATGGATCTGTTTATCCGAATTCTTGAAGTGATCTTCCCGGTGATTGCCGTTGTTCTTGTCGGCTTCTGGGCGGGGCGTAAGAACAAGCCGGAAATGATGGTGGCAAACCGGCTGAACATGGATTATTTCACGCCGGCGATGGTGTTCACCGTGATGGCAGGGGGCGATTTCCATATTCGTGAGTACGTCTGGTTGGCCGGGGGTGCCGCGATATCGATTTTTGCCTGCGGGCTCATCGGCTATTTGACGGCCCGTGCTCTACGTGAAGCCCCAAAAACGGTGGGCATGCCGATCATGATCAACAACAGCGGTAATCTCGGCATTCCCTTGGCGCTGCTGGCCTTTGGTAAAGAAGGCATGGCGGCAGCCGTGGTGCTATTCCTCGTGTCTAACACCATTCACTTCATCATCGGCCCCTGGATTCTGGATCCCAAAGCACGCATCAGTGATGTCTGGAAAATTCCCATGATCCAGGCGGCAGCGTTGGGCCTGGTATTTAATGTGATGCAGATTCACCTCTGGCAACCGTTGATGTTTGCCATACGGATGCTGGGTGATATCTCGGTGCCATTGATGCTATTTGCGCTGGGTGTGCGACTCTGTGACGTGAAGTTTTCGGAAAGTACCCCCAGCCTGGTGGCGGCCGTGGTTCGACCCCTGGCCGGCATGGGCACAGCGGCACTGGTCGGCTGGTCGCTGAATCTGTCAGACGCGTTTATCGCTCAGCTGATTCTGTTTGGTTCGTTACCGCCCGCCGTGCTGAACTATATGTTTGCCGAGCGTTATAACCAGGAACCACAGAAAGTGGCGTCGATCGTGATGATCGGCAACATTGCGGGATTGATTTTTATCCCGCTGGCTCTGCTTATCGTCTTGCCCCGTTAGAACGTAACGGTCGTTTCTCCGGCGTAGAGGCTTTCAATCGTTTCACGCGGACGAACGACGTGGGTTGTGCGGTCATCAATGAGAATTTCCGCAGCCCGTGGCCGCGTGTTGTAATTCGAACTCATGACCATGCCATAGGCGCCGGCCGACAAAACTGCCAGCAGGTCACCCTGTTGTAATGCCAATGGGCGGGCTTGCCCCAGAAAATCGCCCGTCTCGCACACGGGGCCGACAATGTCATAGGTGCGCGCCTCACCGTTGTGGGGGGCCACCGGGACGATGTCGTGCCAGGCTTCATACAGCGCCGGGCGTGCCAGATCATTCATAGCAGCATCGACGATGGCAAAGTGTTTATCTTCGCCATGTTTGAGAAATTCAACCTTGGTCAGAAGGACGCCGGCATTACCCACCAGGCGGCGGCCCGGTTCCAGAAGGACACGCAGACCGCGACCCGTCAGGCGGTCGAGTAATGGCCGCAGATAGTCGCCGACCACCGGTTCGGTCTGGCCTTCGTGGTAATAGATGCCGAGACCGCCCCCCAGATCGATGTGATGCAAGTGAATGCCTTCGCTTTTGAGGGTATCAACCAGCGGCAGGATGCGTTCCAGTGCTTCAACAAAGGGTGAGGGGTCTAGCAGTTGTGAACCGATATGGCAGTCGATACCCGTGACTTCAATGGCGGGCAGGGAAGCCGCATGGCGATACAGTGACAGGGCATCCGTAATCGGTACGCCAAATTTGTTTTCCTTGAGACCGGTCGAGATGTACGGGTGCGTTTTCGCATCGACATCCGGATTGACACGCAGGCTGATGGGGGCACGTTTTCCAACGCGGGTTGCGACAGCGGCCAGGCGATCCAGTTCGCTGGCCGACTCCACGTTGAAACAGAGAATCCCCGCATTCAATGCAGCGACCATTTCCGCCTCGGTTTTGCCGACGCCTGAGAAAACCACTTTCTTCGGGTTGCCGCCTGCAGCTAGCACACGCGCCAGCTCACCGCCGGACACAATGTCGAAGCCTGAACCCAGTTGCGCAAACAGGCTGAGCACGCCGAGGTTGCTGTTGGCTTTCACGGCGAAACACACGAGGCCATCTTTGCCAGCCGGATGATTGGCGAGTGTGTCGGCGAAAGCCTGATAAGCATCTGTCAGCGCCGCCCGTGAATAAACGTACGTCGGCGTGCCATGAGCATCGGCAACGGCTTGCAGATCGACGTTTTCGAAATGCAGGTGCTGGTTCTGATCGTTCAGATGACGGCTGTGCGGAAATTGACGTTGCGACATAGGCGGTGTGTATGAAGAATTCGGGGATTAGTTGGCCAGCATCTGGGCAGGCGAATCGGTGCTCGGGTTGCGCAGCGATTCAGCCGCAATAGTAGGCTCAACGGCGGGCTGTGGCTGGCCACCTTCAGCGCCGGCCGGTGGTTTGGCATTCGGCAGCTGGTTCGGAGCCAGATAAAGACCACCTTTGATGCCACAGGCCGACACAGCGAGCGTGGCCAGTATTGCAGGCAGTAGGGCGAAAAGACGGCATTGGACAGGGTGTTTAGACATGGCGAGATGGTATCACGCAGCGTGACTGCTAGCCGTTAGAATGGCCTCTTCGGAGATAGCTATGTCAGAAAGACATCATGGACGAAAAAACGTTTTTGGATCGCAGTCAGCAAACCTTACGCCAGATTGAAACTGCGGTTGAGCAGGCAATGGATGATGGCGCCGATGTCGATTTCGAGATGCAGGGCGGCATACTGGAGATTGAGTGTGCCGATGGTAGTAAAGTCATCATCAGCCCCCACGTCATTGCCCAGGAGATATGGGTGGCGGCGCGCTCTGGAGGCTTTCATTTCCGGCATGATGAGGCACGAGGCTGGGTCGATACGCGATCAGGGGAACCCCTGTTTGCCCATCTGGCTAGCATCCTCAAACAACAAGGCCAGATTCACGTGAATCTGGCCTGAGGTTTGATGGGGCAGGTGGAGGTGGTATAGGCAGCGCCAGTCAATCGACTGGCTTGCTACCGGAGTCGGCGGGCTCGGGTTCGATGCTGGCTGGCACACTCCCCTTGAAGAAGTATTCTTTAGCCACGCCGCCTTTACGACTGCTGGTGACGTCCACGGCAACTACATCTTCCGGCGCGGGCTGTGTGCCTTGGGGCACGCCCTGCAGGGCGGTTTCCATGGCGCCGATCCAGATCGGGAGTGCGGCTTGGCCACCGGTTTCGCCATTACCCAGATTCCGCGGCTGATCAAAGCCCATCCAGGCACAACCCGCCACGGTTAGTTGATAACCGCAGAACCAGGCATCGACGTGTTCGTTGGTCGTCCCGGTTTTACCAGCGAGGTCAGTACGTTTGAGCTGCGCCGAAGCTTTGGCAGCGGTACCGTAGATCGTGACATCGCGCAGCATGCTATCCATGACGAATGCGTTGCGCGCCTCAATGACGCGCGGTGCCGTGTCGCCGGCAATGACCGGTTGGGCTTGTGCGACGACGGTGCCCTTCTCATCACGAATTTCCTGAACGATGTACGGATTGACTAGGTAGCCGCCGTTCGCAAATACCGCATAGGCGCGCGCCATCTGCCAGGGTGTTACGGAACCGGCACCCAGCGCCATCGTCAGATAGGGGGGGTGCTTCTCGGCCTCGAAGCCGAATCGGGTCACGTATTCCTGGGTGTACTTCACACCCGATGCCTGCAGAATGCGGATCGACACCATGTTCTTGGATTTGGCCAGCGCCGTGCGTAGACGCATCGGCCCTTCGTATTTGCCATCGTAGTTCTTTGGCGTCCAGGCGGTGGAGCCGGTTTCCGCCGAGCCGATGGTGATCGGGCTATCCTCCACAATGCTGGCGGGGCTAAAGCCTTTTTCCAGTGCTGCCGAATAGATGAACGGTTTGAATGAGGAGCCGGGTTGTCGCCAGGCCTGGGTGATGTGGTTGTATTTGTTCAGTGTGTAATCGAAGCCGCCAACCAGGGAGAGCACAGCCCCATCCTTCGGCGCCATCGAGACAAATCCGGCTTGGACTTCAGGGAGCTGGCTGATCTGCCAGACACCCTTGTCGTCCTTGATGACACGGACCACGGCGCCCGGCCGCAGGCGCTTGCTGGGTAGGGCCTTATCGCCCATCATGCTTTGTGCAATCTTGATCTGGTCACCGGTCAGAATCATCGGGTCGCCACCGCGTACTGCCAGACGAATCTTTTGTGGGTCCAGTGACAGAATCACCGCCGGTTTCAGCAAATCAGAGTCTGGATAGTTGGACAGCAGGTCGTCGACATCATCGTCTTCGTTCTTCAATTTAGACAGATCGACGAAGCCCTCGGCGCCGCGGTAGCCGTGGCGCTTGTCATAGGCCAGAACAGCGTTACGCATGGCTTTGTAAGCAGCTTCCTGGTCTGCTTTCTTCAGCGTGGTAATTACTGTGAGGCCACGCGTGTAGATATCCTGAGGGAAGAGGTCGTTAGCCATCTGGCGCGCCATTTCAGCCACATAATCGGCGTGCACGGCAAATTCATTGGCGTGGCGTTTTACATTCAGCGGCTCATTCAGAGCCGCCTCATACTGCGCATCAGTCAGATATTTCAGGTCGTGCATCCGGCGCAGCACGTATTGCTGACGGATCTTGGCGCGTTTGGGATTAACAACGGGGTTGTAGGCCGATGGTGCCTTGGGTAGGCCGGCCAGCATAGCCGCTTCGCCCGGTGTCAGCTGGTCGAGAGACTTGCCGTAGTAGATTTGCGCAGCAGAGGCAAAACCGTAGGAACGCTGTCCCAGATAAATCTGGTTAATGTACAACTCGAGAATCTGATCTTTGGTGAGGTTCTTCTCGATTTTCAGTGCCAGCAAGACTTCGTATAGTTTGCGAGTGACGGTTTTTTCCGAAGACAGGAAGAAGTTGCGTGCCACCTGCATGGTGATTGTTGAAGCACCTTGCTTTTTGCCACCGGATACGAGGTTGGCTGCGGCAGCACGGGCAAAACCGAACACGTCAACGCCGGAGTGTTGATAGAAACGATCGTCCTCAGCTGCCAGGATGGCCTGCTTCATGACCTCGGGTACTTGGTTGATCTTAACAACCTGGCGCCGTTCTTCACCAAACTCGCCGATCAGTGCGCCATCGGCGGTGTAAACGCGTAACGGCACTTTCGGCCGGTAATCCGTGAGGACATCGAGAGACGGTAGCTGCGGATAGGCAAACGCCACCAGTACACCACCTAGGCTAAAGCCAATGACGGTGAGCAGGGCCAGAGTAACCAGAAGTTTGTTGAGCCAGCGCAAGGTGATGATCCGTAAAGAGTTTTCGCGATTATACGGGACCGGATTAAGGCAGCCTTATGGGCTGCCTTAATCTTCGGGCTTTAGACCTTTCGATACACCTCGGCACCGGTCTTCACAAACTCGATGGCCTTGGCTTCCATGCCTTTCTCAAGGGCTTCGGTCTCGCCGATGCCCTGTTGGGCGGCGAAGTCACGGACATCCTGCGTGATCTTCATCGAACAGAAGTGTGGACCGCACATCGAGCAGAAGTGAGCGACCTTGGCAGATTCCTTGGGCAGCGTCTCGTCGTGGAATTCGCGTGCCTTGTCCGGATCGAGGCCCAGGTTGAACTGGTCGTCCCAGCGGAACTCGTAACGAGCCTTTGAGAGCGCGTTGTCTCGAATCTGGGCGCCGGGGTGGCCCTTGGCGAGGTCGGCGGCATGCGCAGCCAGCTTGTAGGTGATGATGCCTTCCTTGACGTCGTCCTTGTCGGGCAGACCCAGGTGTTCCTTCGGTGTGACATAGCAGAGCATGGCCGTGCCATACCAGCCGATCATGGCAGCACCAATACCGCTGGTGATGTGGTCGTAGCCCGGCGCGATGTCGGTGGTCAGCGGGCCGAGCGTATAGAACGGCGCTTCATCACACCATGCCAGCTGCAGATCCATGTTTTCCTTGATCAGCTGCATCGGCACATGACCAGGGCCTTCGATCATCACCTGCACATCGTGCTTCCAGGCGATCTGTGTCAGTTCGCCCAGTGTCTTGAGTTCGCCGAGTTGTGCTTCGTCGTTAGCATCGTAGATCGAACCGGGGCGTAGACCATCGCCCAGCGAGAAAGCTACGTCGTAGGCCTTCATGATTTCGCAGATCTCTTCGAAGTGCGTGTAGAGGAAGCTTTCCTTGTGATGCGCCAGACACCATTTAGCCATGATCGATCCGCCGCGCGAAACGATACCTGTCATACGGTTGGCCGTCATCGGGATATAGCGCAGCAGCACGCCCGCGTGGATTGTGAAGTAATCAACACCTTGTTCGGCCTGTTCGATGAGCGTATCGCGGAACAGCTCCCAGGTGAGGTCTTCGGCCTTGCCGTCGACTTTTTCTAGTGCTTGATAGATCGGCACGGTACCAATCGGTACCGGTGAATTACGGATGATCCACTCGCGTGTTTCATGAATATTCTTGCCGGTCGACAGATCCATGACCGTGTCGCCGCCCCAGCGGATCGACCAGGTCATCTTGTCGACTTCTTCGCTGATCGACGAACCCAGTGCCGAGTTCCCGATGTTGGCGTTGATCTTCACGAGGAAGTTGCGGCCGATGATCATCGGTTCGCTTTCCGGGTGGTTGATGTTGTTCGGGATGATGGCGCGGCCGCGGGCGATTTCATCGCGCACGAATTCCGGCGTAATCACTGGTGGAATGGCGGCACCATAAGCCTGACCCGGGTGCTGACGGCCCAGTAACTTGGCGAGGCGCTCACCTTGCGGGCCGCTGGTTTTCAGGTTGGCCAGATACTGTTCGCGTTGCAGGTTTTCACGGATGGCGATGTATTCCATCTCGGGCGTGATGATGCCTTTACGTGCGTAGTGCATCTGTGTGACGTTACTGCCAGCCTTGGCGCGGCGAGGCTTGCGATGTAGGCCCGGGAAGCGCAGCTCGTCGAGCGCTTTGTCGTTGGCGCGCTCGCGACCAAAGTCCGAGGTCAGCCCATCCAGCACTTCGGTGTCGCCACGTTCTTCAATCCAGCGTTGGCGCAGTGCCGGCAGGCCGGCACGGATGTCGATCTTCGCTGCCGGATCGGTGTACGGGCCGGAACAGTCATACACATAAATCGGCGGGTTCTTTTCGCCGCCCATGCCGGTGGGTGTATCGGCTTGCGAGATCTCACGCATTGGCACTTGAATATCCGGGCGCGAACCTTCGATATAGACCTTGCGGGAGTTCGGCAGCGGCGCAATCGCGGCTTCGTCAACGTGCGCCTGATTGGCAACGAAAGGTTGTTTGGCGTTCATAGTGTTTCCTTGGGATTGTTCTCTGTGAGTTTGTTTGCTGGTGCGTTATTGAGCGATGCAGAGCGCATGCGTATGGTGAACGGGGCCGTGCCCGGTCTGAGGGGTGCGACTAATTTGTAATTCATCGGCACGACGAATGGCGTGCTGTAACCAAGTGTGCGCATGCGCCACGGCAGTGGGGATGTCAGCGCATTGCGGGATGAGCGCCGTGATTGCCGCAGACAACGCGCAGCCGGTGCCGTGCGTGTGCCGTGTATCAAAACGCTCGGCACGCAGCTCGATCATGCGGTCACCATCGTAGAGCAGATCAATGAGTTCACCGCCGGCTAGATGGCCACCCTTGAGCAGAATCCAGCGATTGTTTTCCTGACGCAACAGCCGATGTAGTCGTTCACAGGTGCGCGTCATTTCCTTGGGCGTTTCCGGGCCGCGTTCGTCGAGCAACGCGCCAGCTTCCGGCAAGTTCGGTGTGAGCACACGCGCCAGCGGAATCAGTGCATCGCGTAGCAGCCCGATTGCCTCTTTGTTGAGGAGCGCGTCGCCACTCTTGGCGATCATGACCGGGTCGAGTACGAGATTATCTTGACCGTGCTTAGACAGCTTTTCTGCGACGACTTGGACGTTGGGGGCTTGACCGAGCATGCCGGTTTTAACGGCAGCGATCCCTACATCGGCAAGCAAGGTGTCGAGCTGTGCACCGACGAACTCGGCCGACGGCAATTGCATGGCGGTGACGCCCTGTGTACTTTGCGCGGTGAGTCCGGCCACGACGCCGCAGCCGTACGCGCCAAGGGCGGTAAAAGTTTTAACGTCGGCGAGCAAGCCTGCGCCACCGCTCGGATCCACCCCGGCGATCGACAACACTTTGGGTGGCGCGCCATTAAATAGACGACGCGCCTTCCCCGTACCTTCGTTATCACGAGGGTCGGCTGTAGCAATAGCGGTCATCAGATCAAGAATCATTCGTTTCCCTACGCCGGTATTAACCGGATCAGGTGCCAAGGGTCTCTCTCAGCCCAAAGTGCGGGCACCCCCAACGATCAGAAAGCAGCCAAGCGTTTCTGGCTGCGCAGCAGACTGAAATTAAAGGAAAATCCTGCGAACTGCAAGCGCGAAGGCGGGTTTTTACTTAATTAGCCAGCTTGGCGAATTCAGCATCCGCTGCGGCAATCGTCTGCTCGATATCAGCCGACGAGTGGGTGGCGCTGACAAAACCGGCTTCGAAGGCCGATGGGGCGAAGTAATGGCCTTCACCGGGTACATCCAGCATGGCGTGGAAAAAGCGGTTGAAACGTGCCGTATCGGCCTTCATGACCTCGGCATAGTTGGTCGGCGGTGTCTGGCTGAAATACAGGCCGAACATGCCGCCCACGGCCTGTGCCGAAAACGCCACGCCGTGCTTGCGGGCAGCGGCGGTGAGGCCGTCGGTGAGCTGGCGGGTGCGCTGGGCGAGCGACTCATAGAAACCCGGTGTCCGGAGTTTCTTCAGCGTAGTCAGACCAGCGGCCACCGCCACCGGGTTACCGGACAGCGTGCCGGCCTGATAGACCGGGCCCAGCGGTGCCAGGCAGGTCAGAATATCCTTGCGGCCACCAAAGGCAGCCAGCGGCATGCCGCCGCCGACGATCTTGCCCAGTGTCGTGAGATCAGGCGTGATGCCGTAATGGCCTTGCACGCCCTGGAGGCCAACGCGGAAGCCGGTCATGACTTCATCAAAAATCAGTACGGCACCAACGCGGGTACAGCCATCGCGCAGTGTCTGCAGGAAGGTTTTGCCCGGATCGACCAGATTCATGTTGCCAGCGATGGGTTCGACGATGACGGCTGCTAGCTGGTCGGCATATGTCTCAACCGCCTCGTTGAAAGCTTCGATGTCGTTATAAGGTAGTACCAGCGTGTGCGCTGCCACATCGGCGGGTACGCCGCCCGATGACGGGTTGCCGAAGGTGAGGAGCCCCGAACCGGCCTTCACGAGGAGACTGTCGGCATGGCCGTGATAGCAGCCTTCGAATTTGATAATTAGGTCGCGGCCGGTAAAACCACGGGCGAGACGGATGGCGCTCATGGTGGCTTCCGTTCCCGAGGAGACCAGACGCACCATTTCCAGTGAGGGCAATAGTTCGCACAATAGATCAGCCATCTCGACTTCGGCGCCGGTCGGCGCGCCGAAGGTCAGGCCGCGGGCAGCAGTGGTTTGCACGGCCTCTAAGACATCCGGGTCTGCATGGCCCAGGATTAACGGGCCCCAGGAGCCCACATAGTCGAGATAGATCTTGCCGTCGGCATCCGTGACGCGCGGGCCCTTGCCGGAGGCGAAAAAGCGGGGTGTGCCGCCGACGCCGCGGAAAGCGCGGACCGGTGAGTTCACGCCGCCGGGAATGTGGCGTTGGGCTTCGGCGAAGAGTTGTTCGTTGCGGCTGGTCATGGTCTGTGTGTGATCGGTGGAGGTTAGAAGGAAATCAGAGCATCAAGTGATAGCGGGTTCGGCCATAAACTGCTGGACCCGGTCGTGTACCTGTTCGGGGGTGGCCGGTTGCGCTGGCGAGCCGAACAACTCAGAGATGAGTGCAACGGCGTTAACGCTCGTCCCCAGTTCGGCAACATTGTCGCGCGTAATGCCCCCAATGCCACAAATGGCCACAGTCGAGCCTAACGCAGCGCGAAACCTGATCAGCTGATCATTTGTTACACGCTGTGCGGCCGGTTTAGTGGGTGAATCGAAACAGGCGCCAAAGGCCACGTAACTGGCACCATCGGCAACAGCGCGGTGTGCAAGATTCAGATCGTTATAGCAGGAAGCACCAATGATGCAGCTGGGCGGTAACAGTCGGCGAGCATCGCGGAGGCTACCATCGGTGCCCCCCAGATGAATGCCGTCTGCACCGCAGGCGATGGCCAGCACCACGTCATCGTTGATGATGAGCTTCGCACCTTGTTCATGGCAGAGGGCGGTAAGTGCCCGGGCGCGTTTGAGCTTTTCGGCGACGGGACTGATCTTGTCCCGGTACTGCAGCATGCGGACACCACCTGCCAGTGCCGCATGCGCCTGTGCGAGCAGCAAGGCTGTGTCTGTCTGGTCCGGTGTGACGGCATAGACAAAACCGGGAAAAATGAAGGAATGAGTCACTATGAACAGGGTAGCGTAGGACAAAAAAATAAATCAACAAATCCGTTGTCAATAATCATGACAACGTGATGACAGCGGGGTATGGCATCGGTTAGGATGGGCACATTGTATCAATCCGTATGATTCTTCTTGCCTAGGGTTTCACCATGAGCGGTCAGTCTTTCAAGTCCTGGATGTGTCTGGGTTGTGGATTTATTTACGACGAAGAAGCCGGCTTGCCGGAAGACGGTATTGCGCCGGGTACGCTCTGGGCTGATGTGCCCATGAACTGGGTTTGCCCAGAGTGTGGGCTGCGTAAAGAAGATTTCGAGATGATCGAGCTCTGATCCGAGCGCTAGAGGGAGCCTCCAGGTGACAATACAAACAATTCTGGTGGTTGAACCCTCACCAATTGAACGTGCCCAGTTGAGCGGTGTACTTACCGCGGCCGGTTATCGGGTGCTGGTTGCTGCCGATGGCGAAGAGGGTGTTGCTGTGGCCCGACGTGATCGACCGGACCTAGTTCTGATGGAAGTTGTGATGCCCGGTCTGAACGGCTATCAGGCAACCCGCGCCCTGACGCGGAGCGACGACGAAGCCATCGCTCGTATTCCGGTGATCCTGATTTCGAATAAAGGACAGGACACCGACAAGGTCTGGGGTCTGCGTCAGGGGGCCATAGATTACCTGGTTAAACCGGTGACCGATGACGAATTATTGATGCGCATCGCCGATATCTGATGCAGACCGAGCCGGGTTATCCCGGTTTTTTTACGTCCGTTGCTTCTCCAGTAGCTGCCTTGAATCGAGCCAGTGTTCGTTGTCTGGCTTCGGCGTGATCTACGATCGGGGTCGGATAGTCGCGGCCAATGAGCACCCCGCAGTTGGCCTGGGTCTCTGCGGGCATGGTCCAGGGGGCATGAATATATTTGTCGGGTACGGTGGCCAGTTCAGGCACGTAGCGACGAATAAATTTGCCTTTGGGGTCAAAGCGTTCGGATTGCGTGACCGGGTTGAAAATCCGGAACCAGGGCTGGGCATCGCAACCGGTTGAAGCCGACCACTGCCAGCCGCCATTGTTGGCCGATAGGTCAAAGTCCAGTAGCCATTGAGCGAACCAGGCCTCCCCAGCGCGCCAGTCCAGGCCAAGATCTTTGGTATAGAAAGACGCGCTGACCATGCGCAGCCGGTTGTGCATCCACCCGGTCTGATTTAGTTGTCGTTGGGCGGCATCGACCAGGGGGTAGCCGGTATGCCCGCTGCACCAGGCTTGGTGCCAGTCTGGATTGTTATCCCAGTCAACTGCATCGAAGGCTGGTTTGAAAGCGTGGCCAATCGCATGCGGAAAGTGGTGCAGGATGGCAAAGTAAAAGTCCCGCCAGATCAGCTCATTAAGCCAGCCCAGTGCACCGTCACCCCCTTCGCGCCAGGCGCGACCCGCCAGTTCTCGAATGGATACCGTGCCAAAACGTAAATGGACAGAGAGGTAAGAAACCCCTTTGATAGCGGGAAAATCACGGGCGATTTTGTAGTTCTGAATACGCGTGAAGAAATCTTCAACGCGCTCACGGCCGCCAAGCATGCCAGGGATGATGCCAATTTTGGCGAGATCAGTCGTTTCGAAACCGAGGTCCGCCAGAGTTGGGACCCCGGTGGCCAGTGGTGATGGCGCCAGATGCGGCAGGTAGCGCGCTACCGGATAAGGCCGAATAAAAAAGTCCGTGTCTGATAAAGCCGCCTTTTTATACCAGGCATTTTTATAGGGCGTAAAAACCGTAAAGGGTTTGCCGGACTGGGTCAGCACCTCATCCTGTTCGAAGATCGCCTGATCCTTGTAGCTGTGCAGAGCGATACCCGCCAGCGACAGCGTGGCGGCAACATCGCGGTCACGCAGTTGGGCGGCAGGTTCGTAGTCCCGATTGCAGTACACCGCCGTGGCGCCGAGTTCGCGGGCCAGGGCCGGAATGGCGTCACGAGGTCGGCCATGACGAACGATGAGGCCGCTACCGTGCTGCCGCAACGCGTTATCCAGTGCCACCAAAGACTCGCGAATGAATTCGACACGTCGGTCCTGACGCGGTAAAGCCTCAAGAATGTCCTGATCAAAAATGAATGCCACATAGACGCGGGCGTGGTGTTTCAGGGCGTAGTAAAGCGCCGCATGATCATCAATGCGCAGGTCTCGCCGGAGCCATACCAGCGCAGCTTGGTCGTCAGGTGTTTGAGTATGCATTTGCGGTAGAATACGACATATGACCGCTTCCCGCGTACCCTCAGGCGAATCTGAAGCACCAAAAACGTCGGGGTTGGCTGATAACGCCACCTGGCTGCGCGGACATTTTCTGGTGGCCATGCCCGGTATGTCGGATCCCCGTTTTAGCCGAAGTCTGATTTATCTGTGTGAGCATTCGGCACAGGGGGCAATGGGTCTGGTCATTAACAAGCCAACTGATATGAGTCTGGGCTCGCTCTTCGAGCGAGTCGAGCTGGCGAGCGCACAGCCAAGTGACGAGATGGCGGGGCAGCCTGTGCTGTTTGGTGGCCCGGTGCAACTGGATCGTGCGTTTATTCTGCATAAGCCAGCCAAACCCTGGCAGTCGACCATGTTGGTGACGGATGATATTGCCCTGACCAGTTCCAAAGACATTCTGGAGTCGGTCGGTAGTGATACAGCGCCGAATGCCATGCTGGTGGCTTTGGGCTATGCAGGCTGGGTGCCTGGTCAGCTGGACAACGAAATTCTTCAGAATGCCTGGCTGAGTGTGCCAGCGGATGACGAAATTCTCTTTGACTTGCCCTACGAAGAGCGTTTGCCGGCCGCTTTGGCGAAACTCGGCATAGCTTTCGATCGACTGTCGGATGTTGCTGGTCATGCCTGAAGGCACCGTCATGGGTTTCGACTTCGGGACTGTGCGGATTGGTGTTGCCATTGGCGAAACCGTGACCGGTCTGGCACACCCCTTAACCCTGATTTCCAGCGAGCCCATCGCCCAACGTTTCGAACAGATCGGTGCGTTGTTGGCAGAGTGGCAACCCAATCAGCTGGTCGTTGGCTTGCCAACACACCTCGATGGTGCCGAACACGAGATGACCCAGCGTTGCCGTCGCTTTGGCAATCAGCTCCACGGGCGATTCAATTTACCGGTAACCTGGGTGGATGAGCGATTGAGCTCCGCCGAAGCTGAACGTCGCCTGCAACAGGCCGGACAATCTGCCCGTAGCGCCAAGCTGCATGTCGATGCGGTCGCGGCACAGATTCTTTTACAGCAGTGGCTGGATCAGCAGACTGCGCGAAACGATAACCAAGCCGGAGGCTTGCATGTCTGATTTAAATAGGTTGCCCGATGCCGAGCAGCAGATTGCTGCGCTCGCCATGCAATTAAAACCGGTGTTTGAAGCGTCACCAGAAACAGTTCTGATTGGCGTGTTTACCGGCGGCGTCTGGATTGCCGAACGGCTTTCTCAATTGCTGCCGACCCATCCACCTGTGGGTAGCGTGGATATTTCTTTTTATCGCGATGATTTCAGTGAGCGCGGCTTGAGCCCGAATGTGCAACCGACCACGGTTCCGGTGGATATTGTCGGCAAACCGGTCATTCTGGTCGACGATGTCTTGTACACCGGCCGTACCACGCGGGCAGCACTGAATGAGCTGTTTGATTACGGTCGCCCCGCCAGCGTTAAGCTGGCCGTGTTGGCCGATCGTGGTGGCCGACAATTGCCGATTGCGCCTGATTTCTGTGTGTGGCCGGTGGCATTACCGGTAGATGCCAGCCTCGTGCTGGCACGTACCCCGATGCATGATCCCGATGGGCGACTGACCTGGAGTCTTGATAATGCTTGATCCCCAACTTGATGCCGATGGCAACCTGGTTCACCTGCTTTCGACGGAAGGCTTGTCGCGTGAACAGTTGACGCGGCTGCTCGACACGGGTGCCAGCTTTTTGGGGGTGTCTGACCGCGAGGTCAAGAAAGTGCCCTTGCTCCGAGGCAAGAGCGTCTTCAATCTCTTCTTCGAGAACTCGACGCGAACGCGCACGACCTTCGAAATTGCGGCCAAGCGACTGTCGGCAGATGTCATCAATCTGAACATGTCGACCTCCTCGACAGCCAAGGGCGAGACGCTGCTCGACACGGTCGATAACCTTTGCGCCATGCACGCCGACATGTTTGTGGTGCGTCATGAATCGAGCGGTGCGCCGCATCTGATTGTCGATCACCTGCGCCGCACCGGCCGTGAGGACATTCATGTCATCAACGCGGGTGATGGTCGCCATGGCCACCCCACGCAGGGCTTGCTCGACATGTATACCATCCGACACTACAAGGGCGGCTTTGAAGGCCTCAATGTGGCGCTGATTGGCGATATTCTGCACTCGCGTGTGGCGCGTTCCGATATTCACGCACTCAAGACGTTGGGTGCAGCATCGATCCGCGTGATTGGCCCACAGACGCTGATCCCGACCGATATCGAATCACTGGGTGTTGAAGTCCATCGCGATCTGAATACTGGTCTGAAAGACTGCGACGTTGTCATCGCGCTGCGCTTGCAACGTGAGCGCATGAGCGGTGCGTTGCTGCCGTCCGCTACGGAGTTCCATGACCGCTACGGTCTCACGCACGAGCGCCTCAAGGCGGCGAAGCCCGATGCCATCGTGATGCACCCGGGGCCGATGAACCGCGGTGTTGAAATTGATTCAGCAGTGGCCGACAGTCCGCGTGCCGTGATTCTGCCGCAGGTTACCTTCGGCATCGCCATGCGTATGGCCGTGATGAGCGTACTGGCGGGAGGTCAGGGATGAGCATGAAACACATTGAAATTCGTGGCGGTCGTGTTGTCGACCCGGCCACCCAGTTTGATGAAGCGGCCTCGGTTTACGTGGTTGACGGCAAAATCGCCGGCCTGGGTCAAACGCCCGCCGGCTTCAAAGCGGATCAGGTGATCGATGCCACCGGTCTGGTCGTTGCCCCCGGCCTCGTTGATTTGTCGGCGCGTATTGCAAGCAACATCGACGCCGAGCTTGAAGCCGCCGTGGCCGGTGGTGTGACCACGCTGGCCTGCCCGCCGGATGTCGACCCAATCATCGACGAGCCCGAACTCGCCGAACGCATTGTGCGTCATGCCGAAGATGTCTCGCAGGTGCGCGTATTGCCGATCGGTGCCATGACACAAGGGCTGGCCGGCACCATGCTGGCTGAAATGAGTCTGCTGCGTGACGCGGGTTGTATTGCCGTCTCGCAAGGACGCGGTTTGCCAGC
>JACCDV010811233.1_pt1 | contig 21547 bp, 21 predicted proteins | sample 7446131 | NCBI WGS metagenome assembly JACCDV01 (sample SAMN15323448, study PRJNA562643) | freshwater metagenome | isolation source: river surface water | place: USA:Blue River Watershed | collected 2017-08-17
CGTTTCCTGAAGGTGCGGGTGAAGGTGAAATTCGGTTCGAGCCACTCGGGTTCATTTTGGCGGTTATGCCGTGGAACTATCCATTTTGGCAGGTCGTTCGTTTTGCCGCACCATCCTTAATGGCGGGGAATGCTGGAGTTTTGAAACACGCTTCGAACGTTCCTCAAGCAGGACTTATGCTTGAGGAACTATTTCTAAAAGCAGGATTTCCCGAAGGTGTTTTTCAAAATCTTCCAATTTCCATCGAACAAACCGCAACGGTAATTGATGACCCGCGAATTGCGGCGGTGACACTCACGGGAAGTTTGCGGGCAGGAAGCGCTGTTGGTGAGCGCGCTGGTAAGAACATGAAAAAGATTGTGTTGGAGCTTGGCGGTTCCGACCCGTTTATCGTGTTGAAAGATGCCGACATTAAGACAGCTGCGAGAGTTGGTGCGATAGCGCGTCTTCAGAACGCGGGTCAGACCTGTATTTCTGCAAAGCGTTTTATTGTCGAAGAGTCTGTGGCCGAAGAGTTTTTGAGTGCGCTCACTGAAGAATTTAAAGAATACACTGTTGGAGATCCATTTGACCCTCAAACTTCAGTCGGTCCCTTGGCAACAAAGAACATACTCGATGGCGTTTCTGAGCAGGTGAGGAAGTCGGTCGAGATGGGTGCTCGTATTGTTCTCGGCGGAGAAGCCGACGGCAGAGCTGGGCTTTTTTATCGTCCAACTATTCTGACAAATCTCAAAAAAGGTATGCCTGCGTATGATGAAGAAATATTTGGTCCTGTTGCTTCGGTCATACCGGTCAAAGATGAAGAAGAGGCACTCGCGGTTGCAAACGACACTGAATTCGGACTTGGCGCGTCCATTTGGACAAAGGATATAGAAAAGGCTAAAGGCATGGCGACGCGTATCGAGGCAGGAGCGGTGTTTATAAATGCACAAGTGAAGTCAGATCCTCGCTTGCCATTTGGTGGCGTAAAGAAGTCTGGGCACGGACGCGAACTCGGTGAGTATGGCGTTAAAGAGTTTGTGAACGCAAAAACAGTTGCCATTACCCGTCCGGAATAAAGAATCCCGCCAAAGCCGGGTTTTTAAAATAGTTTGCTTGTCTCTAGTTGCTTGACCTCTTTCGCGCGTTCTTTGATATCAATCGGGTATTCGCCCGTGAAGCAGGATGTACAGAACACTTCCACGGGAAGTCCCGTTGCGCGAATCATGCCTTCAAACGAAAGGTAGTGGAGAGACGTTGCGCCAAGGTATTCACGAATATCTTCAGGTGATTTGCGTGCAGCTATCAAATCTTTCTGGTCGGGAGTATCGATTCCGTAAAAGTCAGGATATTTAACAGGTGGGGAAGAGACCAAGAAATGTACCTCTTGCGCTCCCGCTTCTTTCAACATCGTGACGAGCTGGCGTGAAGTGGTGCCTCGGACAATGGAGTCATCCATAACTACCACTTTCTTTCCGCGGATTACTTCTGGAATCGGTGTGAGTTTAATTTTTACACCCTGTTCGCGGATATGTTGTTCAGGTTGAATGAATGTTCTGTGAATGTATCGATTCTTATTGAGCCCCATCTCGAGCGGTATTCCTAATGCTTGCGAATACCCAACGGCAACGGGGAATGATGTTTCAGGAACGGGGATGATGACATCTGCCTTTACTGGGTATTCCTTAGCTAATTCTTTCCCGAAATTCTTTCGTACTTCATATACAGATTTTCCGAGAAGGTTTGAGTCGGGGCGCGCAAAGTAGACGAATTCAAATATGTCCAACTTTTGTTGCCCCCACGCGACTTTTACAGAGCGCAAACCGCTCTCGTTCACAATAACCATCTCGCCTGGCTCAACGTCGCGGAGGTGTTCAGCGCCGACGGGGTGAAATGCGCAGGTTTCAGAAGCAAAGACATATCCGCCGTTTAGTGTGCCTATGGAAAGCGGGCGGATGCCGTAGGAGTCGCGAATAGCAACAATCGAGTGCTTATCCATGAGAAGAATAGAAAACGCACCAGTCATGATTGGGAAAACTTTTTGCACGGCATCCTCTAGGTGCATACCCTCGCGCATATACACCGCTATAGCTTCCGCTACCATTTCAGAGTCGGAAAGCATTTTGTATGAAATATTTTTTGAACCAAGAAATTCTTGGAGGAGCGTCGTCGAAGGTAAATTGCCGTTATGGACGAGTGTCAGACCTACATCTTCAATAACCGCAGGTTGTGCGTGTTTTACCGACGAACTTTTTGATGTCGAGTAACGGTTGTGACCGACAGCAATAGAACCTGGTAATTTAACGATGTCTTTCTCAGCAAACACTTGAGCAACGAGACCCATTTTTTTGTGGGTGTATATTTGCTCGCCGTCAGTGGAGGATATGCCAGACGATTCCTGTCCTCGATGTTGGAGGGCGTACAGGCCGAAGAAGGTAAGGCGCGAGGCATCCAGCCCTTTGCCGTAAACGCCGAAAACACCGCACTTTTCACCGATGTCCGCCATTGCCTGAAGTATAGCAAATGAGTCGGCAACTAAAAAGAACTATCAGGTGCGTGGGTTTGAGCGTGGCCATTCAATGCGACTCGCTGCCTCGCGTTCTATTTTTGTTGCGTTTCTAATGTATTTCTTCTGCGAAGGTTCGTAGAAATGGTGATGAGGTTTTTTTTCTAGTTCTTCATCAACAAACCACTGATTCTTTTCCGATGTGACCCACTCTGTACCAAATTTTGATAGATCAAGCGGGTCAGAAAAAGAGATGAGTGTTTTTTCGCCACTGACGTAGAAAAACCACTCGTGGAAATACGATACTGCTAGTTCGCGTACGGTTTTATAGACAGGGTCACGAAAGCGAAGTCCCGGATGGTTTGTTTTTGAAATCGCACCCCAGTAACCATTAACCTTGTATAACGCAAGAACGTGGTCGTCATCCTGTTCGTGAGAAACCATATCAAGTAGTAATGGCTTAGCACCGTGGTACCAGAAGATTGCAGCGGCAAGCATCGCGCCTTCTATGCACTGCGCTTTTTTCTTGCGAAGCACTTTTCTTGGTGAGTAGTGAGTATGGCCGCTTTTTTCATGGTTCATTGGAAGCTTATCTAGAAAATTCTGAACCTTTATCGCAGTGTTCAGGCTTTTGAATAGTTTCTTCTCTTCAGACGTCAAATCAAACATACGACTATCATAATCCACAAAACAGTAACTTTTGTGAGGTATCTGAGTATGATAGAGTAGTGAAGCGACAAACAGTCGCATCACAATTTATCAAGAGTGCGGATAGGGAACTGGTCCAATGACCCGCACGGCAACCCCCTCAAAGGAAAGGTGCCACCTCCAGCCCGAAAGGGAAAGATATCCGAAGACCAACGTCTGACGTATCTTTCCGCTAGGAAAGATTTTTTATTTAAACAAACAACTATGATCCGAACGGCAGAATCAGTTACTCAATCGCACCCTGACAAAGTGTGCGACCAAATATCAGATGCAATCCTCGATGCATGTCTCAAGGATGACCCAATGTCGCGAGTGGCAGTCGAAACGATGGGTGGTCACGGCATTATTTCTATAACTGGCGAACTGACAACAAAAACATACGTCAACATGCGCGCTATCGCGCAGCAGGTGTATAAAGACTGCGGGTACGACGAAAACATCGGTGTGAACGTGAACGTTGTTGAACAGAGCCCTGAAATCGCAGCAGGCGTCAATCAAGATGGTGCAGGCGATCAGGGAATTATGGTCGGGTATGCGTCGGCCGAAACACCTGAGTATCTCCCGCTCGAAGTTATACTTTCCCGCCACCTTACTCGAGCTATGGGTCCTCGCGATGGAAAATCTCAGGTTACGGTTGATAACGGAAAAGTAGTTTCTTTCATTACCTCAGTCTGTGCTCCTGACGCTGCATCAGAAGCTGCATTAGAAAAAGCGGTGAATGATTATCTTGTCCCAATTCTCGCTCCTGGAGTTGAGCTCAATAAAGCATGGCTTCGAAACCCGAACGGAAAGTGGGACATTGGGGGTTTTGCTGCGGATACTGGACTTACTGGTAGAAAGCTTGCAGTCGACAACTACGGTCCTTCAATACCTCTTGGTGGTGGATGTTTTTCAGGGAAAGATGCGACGAAAGTAGATCGCTCTGCTGCGTATATGGCGCGTCGCATCGCGGTTGATTATCTGAAGAAGAAAGGTGCAAAAGAAGTGTACGTGCATGTTGCCTATGCAATTGGTGTTGCGGAACCTCAAATGGCAGTCGTCACGCTCGACGGCGTACAGGAGAAAGTAGAAGGATATGATCTTCGCCCTAAAGCTATTATCGATTTCTTGGATTTAAGGAAGCCGCAGTTCCGCGAAACGGCTAAGTACGGCCATTTCGGAAACGGATTTACTTGGGACAGATAGGCTATCGGGCTGGTATACTAGCGTACTGTCAAATGAAAATAGCTATTGTCACTGACGCGTGGTTTCCACATATTTCTGGTGTGGCAACTACAATAAAGGCCACAAAAGATGAGCTCGAAAAGATGGGGCACTCGGTTCTTGTCATTGGTCCTTCAGACTTCGATTTCTTAGTTCCACTACCGACCTATTCAGAAATAAAACTTGCGCTTTTTGCCGATAAAAAGTTGGCCACTATGCTCGACGAGTATAAGCCAGACGCTATCCACATTTCTGTCGAGGGACCACTCGGCATCGCTGCCCGCGCCTACTGCACGAAACGGAAGTTGCCGTTTACAACCGCGTACCACACGATGTTCCCTGAATATGTAAACGTGCGCACAGGAATTCCGGTCTCATGGATATATGCAGTGCCGCGGTGGTTCCACAGTGGGGCAACGCGTACTATGGTGGCAACTCCAGCATTGATGGAGACTTTGAAGAAACGCGGGTTCAAAAACCTCGCATTCTGGAATCGAGGCGTCGACACTACTGTCTTCAACACAGATGATCCACTTCCGCTTGAGGGCGAAAAGCCAATCTTCATGTACATGGGGCGCGTTGCAGTTGAGAAAAATATCGAAGCGTTTCTTAAGCTTGATCTTCCCGGCACAAAATACGTTGTTGGTGATGGACCAGCACGAAAGGCACTCGAAACGAAATATTCAGACGTTCACTTTACGGGCTACAAATTTGGACGGGAATTAGCTCGGCACGTAGCGGCAGCAGATGTCTTCGTTTTTCCTTCGCTCACCGATACCTTAGGGCTCGTTATGCTTGAAGCAAATGCCTGCGGCGTGCCCGTAGCGGCATTGCCATCCGAAGCCACTAATACGGTTGTGAAGCAGGGAGTTAACGGTATTGTGTCAGCCGATCTCAAGCAGGCGTGCCTAGACGCACTAAAACTTGATCGGAAGAAGGTGTACGAGTACGCACTCGAATTCGGTTGGAAGAAGCCAACAGAATTGTTCCTAGCAAACCTTGTATCCGGCTCTGGAAAATGACCACATATGGAGGGCTCCGCCGTTTTTGAAGACGTGTACCGCAGTAACCTCTCTTCAGTAAAAAATATTGTTTGGAGGTATGCGAAGTCACAATCCGACGCAGAAGATCTATTACAGGATGCAGCATTAAAGGCTTTTTTGAGTTGGGAGCGATACGATTCAAAGAAGGCAAAATTCACTACATGGTTTGCTGCAATAGTAAGAAATTGCGCTATTGATGCGTACAGGAAGCGCGCCGTGCGACCGACGGTAGGAGTTGAAGAAAGAGATTTAGAAGCTGTCGTGGATGAGCAGTTTGGATACGACGCGTTTTCGTCAGGCACTCAAGCGATTGATAGTCTCGGATATATAAAGCCTGCTCAAATAGCGATAGATGCCATTGCATGGCTTCCCACTGGCCAGCGTGAAGTCTTTGAGCTCGAAGTCGAGGAAGTTTCTGAGCTTGCAATGAGCGAGAAATTAGTTCAGCCGCTCGGTACAATTAAAAGCAGGAAGAGGCTGGCAAGGATGAAATTGATTAGAGAGCTAGCGAGACGGCAGGTTACTGCGGAGTCAATATTTAAGACATGAAATATTTTTTCATTCTTCTCGGTCTCGCGTTTCTGGTCCTCATCGGTCACGAAGCGTATCGTGTCTATAGAGCTTTTTCAGCTGCCCGACCGCTCATTGAGACAGCCGCACCGTTTACCCAAGAAGGCCACGGTGTACGGTATCTATTTGTTGGGGAATCAACAGGCGTTGGTACAGGAGCCAATCGACCTGAGGAATCGGTTGCAGGCAGGCTGGGTGCATCGCTCCAGAGCTCACATATTGAGAACATCAGTCAAAATGGAGCACGGATTACCGATGCTATAGGGCAGATTGAGTCCGTCCCAGAAGATAGTTCTTTTGAAGCAATCATTTTGATGATTGGTGGAAATGATATTTTGAATTTCACATCTCCAAAGAAAGTACGCGAGTCTATACAAGACCTCATGAATAAGGCAAAGTCACGGGCTGGCTACGTATATCTCATGACCACAGGAGACGTAGGAAATGCCCCAGCATTCGGACCAGTGCTCTCAGGTTTGTACTCGCTTCGCTCTCGAGAATTGCGGGATATATTCATTGATGAATCGAAGCGCGCAGGCGTCATATATGTTGACCTATTTATGCCGAAAGGGAACGACCCGTTTGCAGATGAGCCATTGCGGTATCACTCGGCTGATGGCGTACACCCCTCAAGTGACGGTTATGCAATTTGGTATGGAAAACTGAGAGAGGCAATGAAATAAAGAGGTATTATTTATCTATATGGATTTTCTTCAATCCGTTTTCGCACTTATAGTTCAAATATTCCAATTAGTACTGCAGCTGGTTATCCAAATACTCAGCTTTTTCCTTTACGTGTTTCAGTGGATTATGAATCTCTTTTAATTAAAAAACCGCCCAATGGGCGGTTTTTTAAAAACTAGAAATTGAAATATTTCGCGAATGACCCCACGAGCGGCAGTTGGGTTTCTTTCTTGTTCACGGCATTCATGATTCCCATAATTGCAAGCACAAAGAGGGCGAAATTAATGATCATCGTAATTGGGTAGAGCATCCAGAGCATACCGCTTAAGAACCAGAGCGCAACTTCAATAACGAAAAGCACGAGGCCTTGCTTGATGTGAAATTTTACGGACGGCGTGTCTTTCGCCATAATGTACGAGACGATTACCAAAGGGCCGACGTACGCAAGGGCGCCGAACAATACACTTTGTTCAGGGGTGCTTGAGTTTTTTTCTTGTTTCATACTCTTAGTTATTTAGTACTACTACAGTATATATCGACACAATCGAACATCGGTGCCGTTGTGCTCTATTAACCGGAGTACTACGCTAGGGAGGGTTTTTTGGATCGAGCGATAAAGAACCACTTAGCTGTTTCCACAACTCCGATATTAGCGACAAGCCACACGGCAACTATCCACAAAAGCGACGTCGGAGGAATGCCAAGCTCAAATACTTCGCGAGCTTGTGGTAGTGCGTACGTGAGAATGATGAGCGACATTGCAATGAGGACACTACCGTTCAGATAGTGGTTCGTGAAGAGTGGGTACGAGAATAACGGTTTCTCTAAATTCTTAAATGAGTACGCGACAATAAGTACGTAGCAGGCAAAGCAGAGAAATAGTATTGATTGAGCGTCAACGAATGGGATGCCGTGCGATAACATTGACCAATAGAGGGCAAATAGCAGTGCCGATGAGACAGTACCTACTCCAAGCGTGAGAACCTTAACTTCAGTTGTAAATATTTTCGTATCACGTTTGCGCTTTTGACTACCGCGATCTCGATTTTCTTCGAATGCATAGGCGAGTGCTGGAAGTCCGCCTGTAGCAAAATTCACCCAAATAATCTGGAGCGCGGTTAGAGGAAGGGGTAGGCTCGCAATCAGGGCTCCGCCAACGAGGAATACTTCATCGAGTGAGTTTGTTAAAAGATAGACGAATGCTTTTCGAATGTTGAGAATCATTCTACGGCCTTCTTCAATAGCAATAACGATAGTTTTAAAACTGTCGTTCAGTAGAATCAAGTCTGCAACACCCTTAGCAACATCTGACCCCGAACCTAGCGCAACACCTATATCGACAGCCTTTAGAGATGGAGCATCATTTACTCCGTCTCCGGTCATTGCAACGACTTCTCCTCGCTTTTGGAATAGAAGTGCAATGCGCATTTTGTCCTCAGGGGTAACGCGAGCAAAAATGCGCACGTGCGCGAGTGCGGCCGACAACTCATCATCGGTAAGTCGTTTTAATTCCTCGCCAGTCAACACATCGCCAGGTGCTATATCCCAGCCGACCTCTCGCGCGACCGACACCGCGGTGCCCTTAAGGTCGCCTGTAACCATGACGACCGAAACACCTAAGTCCTCTATCGACCGCAGCGCACCTTTTATGTCCGCTCGGAGTGGGTCTCTAAAGGCAAGGACGCCAAGAAACTCGATATCGGTAATCGCAACAGGCTTCAATGAACCAGATCTGATCTTGTCGGCATCCGCTTTCTTGGGGATGCCAATACCGATGAGTCGTGCGCCGTTTTCGGAGAGTGCCTGTACTGATGCCATGATGCCGTCGTAAGCGTCCTTGCCGAGTTCAGACTTGTTCGCGAGGATGTCTGGTGCGCCGATGACAATAACACCGAGCTCGGCGTCTTCACCAATCGCAAACTTATTCGTTGAGTTAAAGGGAAGGTAGGGTGCACGTCGTGTTGAGATTATTTCACGAACATTCATACCAAGCTCTCGTGCTGCACGAGCAATATTCACTTCAAGAGGCTTTCCGACATATCTCCAGTCTTTTTCCAGATCATCCGGATTTTCAATAATTGCGTATGTTGACGCGAGCGCTGCGCGCATGATGACTCGTTGTGTATCGTGTAGCGAATCGAGTGGTGACAAGTGAGGGGTGCCTCCGAGCAGTGCTTCTTTAGATGCGATGCCGACAAGCTTCATGTTCGCCTCCGTCAACGTTCCGGTTTTGTCGGTCATGATAACTGTTGCCGAACCGAGCGTCTCTGCCGCAGAAAGGGAGCGGATTATTCCTTTCTTTTTTGCAATTCGCTCGACGCCCACCGCAAGAATAACTGTGAGAACTATTGGCAATGCCTCAGGAATTGCACCGACAGCAACAGCCGCAGATATAAGAAGCATTTCAAAGAAATCTTCTCCGCGAGAGATCCCAATCGCGAACATGATTGCGACTAACACTGAAATTCCGGCGAAGATGTACCATGCCAATTTCCCCAAGCCCCTTTGAAGTGGTGTTTCCTCGTGCGATGTCTTAGACACTAATTTCGCTATTCGGCCTATTTCAGTGTGTACGCCCGTTGCAGTGACAATCGCCGTGGCGTTACCTTCGATAACGAGCGTTCCCGCAAAGGCCATATTTTTTCGCTCAGCGACGACGACACCTTCAGAAAGTATCTCTGGTGTCTTGTGTACAGGAAGAGATTCTCCCGTGAGAATCGATTCGTCTAAAGAAAATGAGTTTTCACTTAATACTCGTGCGTCGGCTGGAACTCGAGCTCCATATGAAAGCAGAATGATGTCGCCTGGGACCAAGAGGGAAGAATCTATCTCTTGCTCTATGCCGCCACGTAACACTCTGGTCCGTTCCTTTATGTAAGTCGTTAATTTTTCAAGAACGCGCTCCGCTCTAAATTCTTGATAAAAACCTAAACCTGCATTCACTAGTACAGCCAGCAAAATTACTCCGGCATCGACCCATTCCTTTAGAAACATCGTTACGGTCGCTGCACCGATGAGAATAAAAATGAGTGGGCTCGCGAACTGACGAACTAGTATTGCAACAGGACCGCCCGTTTTTTTTGCGGGAATGGCGTTCTCGCCGTGAGTTTTTCTTCGAAGCTCGGCATCTTCGTGTGTAATTCCCGACAGCCGTGATTGAAATACCGCGAGAATATCCTCAACAGATAGTGCCCACGGGCTACCGCCCTTTATCTTATGATTCATAGTTTTGATTATAACGGACGGGCGAGTGGTGTACCTTCGCACACGCGGCCGTCAGTCTGCAGGATGACAGTATGTTCCGTAGACGACACTTTCGCACCGTGCTCGTGCGGAATGTGAAGTAACACAGCCGTACCGTGAGTGACTGCGTCACTCCAGTACTGATCAAAGATGAAGTTGCCGAGCGAATAATAGACGAGGGTATTTCCTATATATTCGCTTTCAAGTGCAACGTGGGGATGCGCACCGATTACTGCCCCCGCTCCGGCTTCGGCAAAGCGTGCGGCAGCCGCTTTCATGCTCGGGGTTGTTGAGGCGTATTCGTCGCCCCAATGTGCATAGACGATGACGGTTCGTCCTACTGAATGTTCGATTTCTATCGTATGAGCAACATCGTCGACCGAAGAGCCGCCGAACTGGTTGTATGCGACGAACGACAGTGGAATGCCACCGTAGTCTTTGCGATGTACAGGTTCGTCGCCCGAGAGTCCTCCAAAATATGCGACACCTGCGTGGTCAAGAAACCCTTTTGTCTTTGCGATTCCTTCTCGACCAAAATTTCCGATGTGATTATTTCCTAGGGTCACAACATCGAAATTATTCCGCTTGAGTGCTTCAGCAATACCTGGTGGGAACGTAAAGCGAAAGTGGTCCGCGTCCTCGGGTGTGGTGCCACGAGAGACTGAAGGATTGTCTGTGATTGGTCCTTCAAGGTTCCCGACTACGAAATCAGCGCTCATAAGGAGAGGAGACACGCACGAAAAAATGAAATCCTCACCAACTGTTTCGATAACGGTGCGGATATATCGATCAAAAAACATGTCGCCGACGAACAGGATGTTTGCATTTGGAGCTCCGCGTTCTGGCTCAGGCGAGAAAGGAATAGTCGCAATCTTTTGAGCAGGTATGCCGTAGGCATACACAAGAACAATCGTCGCAACTACGAGAACTATTGCAGCGACTCGTACAAAAGGCATCATTGTTTGCGGGGCAAAAGAGGGAAGAACGGGCTCGTTGTTTTTTTGTACTCTTCAAACTCTGGATTCCCTTCAAACATTTTTTCGAGCATCGGAATTCCAGAAACTTTTAGAATGAGGAAAGTGATCATCACTGGACTGATAATCGCAACAAGTCCGAAAGGGATTTCAAGGAGGATGAGAAAAATGCCCCACCACATAGTGACTTCGCCAAAATAGTTTGGGTGTCTACTATACTTCCATAAACCGTATTTCATTATTCTGCCTTTGTATTCAGGCTTTTTAAGGAACTCATCAAGCTGGTGGTCGCCGACTGCTTCAAATACAAATCCGATAAGCCAGACGGCAAGACCAAGGAGGGCGAGTATCCCCATACCTCCCGTATCGAATACACTCGCATGAATAAACGGATACCCCACTACAATCATCAGAACACCTTGGAGAAGAAACACCTGAAGATAGCGTATGAGTAGTGTGTAACGCCCCCATTTTTCAGACATGAGCGTATAGCGCGGGTCTTCTTTTTTGTTCTTATTTTTTTGATAGATTCGCCATGAGAGTCGAACACCCCACAATGCTACGAGGACAAGAAGCAGAGTCATTCGCTCTGTCTGATTCTCCTGAAGTAGCGATGAAACAAATCCCACCAGTGCTATACCGAGCCCCCATGCTATGTCGGCAACGTCACTTCGCCTGAGGGCGAGTGAGATAAAAAACCAAACAGTTACATATGCGACTACTGACACTACCGACGCAAGAAATATCGCTAGTAAACCCATAGTTTTATGCGAAGAGCCATTTTCCGATGAAGTAGCTAATTGTTGCGACTGAGCCAGACAACACCGCGCCCCACGCCATGTCGATGAGAGCGATTTGAAGCGGCCAGTTTTTAAGGGTCGCAAGATTCGTCAAATCGTACGTTGCATATGCCATAAATCCAAACAGCGCACCCAGCATCATTGCTTTCACGAGTGAGCGCGCCTCAAGAGCAGGAAGCACTGCGAATATCAAAATTCCAGCGATGAAAATAAGGTAGAAAATTATCGCCGCTGGCCATTGAACGGGCCCCAGCAGGTGCCCTAATTGTTTTTGGTACAAGTCCTTTGCTACTATTCCGAGCCAGAGCATGTCGATTGCGAAAAAAACGGGTACGGTGAGAAGATAGAGATATATGTGTTGGAGCATATGTTTGGTTATGATTGTGGCTCTGTATACACTATACGGTAAATCGCATCGGCTCGGTCATCAGACACGAAGATGGTTCCGCCGGGCTCAGTAAGTATATCGACAGGTCTCCCTGAAACAGAATTGCCGTTTTGGAATCCAGTCATAAAATCGACCGCATCTCCGAGATACTTTTTTTGGTAGTTGTAGTCATATCGAACGATTTTATATCCCGTCAGTTCGCTTCTATTCCATGAACCGTGGAATGCAACAAGGATGTCACCGCGATAGTTTTCAGGCCACCCCTCTTCAGGAATGAACGCTATGCCAAGTGGGGCAGAGTGTGCCGGAATATCGAGAGCTGAGGGAGTTTCAAATGGTTCCTGACATGGGGCGCGAACGTATGTGTTCGTGTCAAAGTCCGTATCATGAATGTTTGCTCCGAAACAAATGGGCCATCCGTAATTCTTTCCTTCTTCGATGATATTCACTTCGTCAGGAGGGATGTCATCGCCGAGATGGTCGCGACCCATCTCCGTTCCCCAGAGAGAGCCATCGTATGGATTTGTCTTTAAGAAAACTGTGTTTCGGAGACCAGTCGCAAACGTCTTTTTTTCTCCCGTTCTAATATCTATCGATAGAATCGAAGCTCGCTCCTTATTGGATTCGACGCACACATTACATGATGAACCTATGGAGACGAGGAGTCTTGTGCCGTCTGGGTGGAGGAGTAATGTTCGCGTAAAGTGTCCTTCTCCTTCAGGTAGGTTAGCAAGAATGCGACTAAACGATGCCTCGAACGTTTCTGGGTTATAGCTATATTCGGATACTTGGTGCTCTTCGGCAATGTAGAGTTTGCAGTCCTCGCGCTGGGGGCAGATAAACAGTATGCCGTGTGGTTTTGTAAGGCCGTCAACAATATATGTTTTACCGTCAGCAAGTTTGTCGTTGTTTCGATCGGGGAGTGCGACGACTGCTCCTTCTGAGGTCAGAGATACAACAAGTACTCCAGCAGGATCTCTTGTTAGTACCCGAGGTCCCTTAACGTTGAAGGCGAAGATGTGAGCGGTAAACCCGTCGGGCATTGTAAATCCGAGCGGTGTATCGGCGAGCATTTCAGGAACTGATTCAAGCACTGGCGTGACGTCCTTCATAGTTCGATCAATGACAGGGTAGGCAAACACTCCCACAAGAACTAAAGTCGCAAGTGTGCCGATTACTCCCCAAAGTTTCTCCATTAGGTACAGTATACAAAAAGATCCCAAACTGTATGATGATGAGATGGAAACAGATCAATCAAAATCAATGCAAAAAATGCAGGGTGCTCTTTGGATAGCAGGGCTAACATTCGGCGCAATTATTATTGCTGCGCTTATTTTGTTTATATTGCCTTCACCTCCACCTACTTCTGTAGTGGATGAGGTGGCGACCACGACGGAAGCGGTCCTTTCAGATGCTGAAACTGTAGCCACGCCTGCACCGACGGCTCCTCCGAGTGCGTCGCAGTATCCTCCGCCAGGAGCGCGCATTATGCAAAACGGTGTCTACGTCACGATAATTCATTTCAATGGAACATCATTCACTCCTAGCGCGCTCACCATTAGTCGCGGAGAAGAGGTTCGATTCATAAATACATCAAACTTGACCATGGATGTTGGCTCTCAAAACCCAAATGCATCAAGTCCTGCGTATGCGCAGATTAATCAGCCAATGGCAAAAGGGAAGGGCGGAGTGTATCAACTGTCCTTTACCGAGGTCGGCGTGTGGGCGTATGCAAACCAAACAGGATCCACCCCGATAAAAGGCACGATAAGCGTAAAATAGTTACTCGGATTTTTCGACTTCAATTTGGATTTTTTCCAAGTCAATTTTTTTCTCCATCCGATGGAGTTCCGGGTCTCGTTTCTGTATTCCCAAATGTTCTTGTATCTCGGATAGCATCTTAAGAACCTTTGTTACTTCCGCTTCCGCTCGCACATCAACCTCGAAATCGACTCTCTGACGAATGTCTGAAATCCTGTTTTGTCTATTTTGAGACATAAGTACTAGAATCGAAAGAAAAATTGCTTCAAGAGAAACGGCCATTGTTAGAAGTCCGAACGGATACGGATCAAACGGCGTAAACCCGAGCTCGGGAGTATTGAGAACAATCCAACCGATAAACAACAGAATGTTTGATACTAAAAACCAGAATGATCCAAAAAAACTAGTAAAAACGCCAGCCGTAGCTTCAATTACTGATTTTTCAAAGTTAATACGCGAGCGTAACTGCTCACGTATGGGTGAACCGGGACTTTTATGAGGCGATTGCATATGTCCGTGAGAGTTTTCTTTCATGGAAGTAACTGTATCAGATTAGAGTACGGTGCCGACGAGAGCTCCAATCCCGAAGGTTATAAGCATAGCTAAAATGCCGCCGAGCACCACGCGGAACATTGCGCGAAGACGTGGCGCCCCACCAATATATGCACTAACGTAGCCCGTCGCGGAAAGGGCAACCAAGACTGCGCAGAACGCAACGGCAAGACGTATTTCCTGCGGAGGAATAGTAATAGCAAGTAGAGGAACAATCGCACCTGCAAAAAAAGAGGTACCTGATGAGATTGACGCGTGCAAGGGGTTAGCCAATATTTTTGGGTCAATCTTTAGCTCGATGTCGGCATGCGCTGTAAAAACATCGTGCGCGGAAAGTTCTTCTGCAACTTTTCGAGCAGTTTCCGGCGATAGTCCTTTCTTTTCGTACAGCGACTGAAGTTCCTTAAATTCCTGTTCTGGAAAATGCGCAAGTTCAAAACGCTCTTTAGCGAGCAGTGCTTGCTCGCTATCGCGAGAACTCGATACCGACACGTACTCTCCAACCGCCATTGAGAGAGCGCCTGCAACTATGCCCGCGATACCAGCGCTGAGAAGAATCGAAGAGTCTGTCGTAGCGCCTGCGACGCCAAAGATTAATCCTGCTATAGAAACAATGCCATCGTTCGCACCAAGCACGCCAGCGCGAAGCCAGTTTAGTTTCGGCTGGGCTGGTGCTACGTGAAATTCGAGGTGCGCCATATTATTTTACTTACTAGAGTTTAGGGAATTAGTTGTACTCTGGCTCGGTAATTCACTCTCCTGTAGTATCGTACACCGATGCACCGCGGAATAGTAATTGCTCTTCGATTTTTAATTCCCCACGCATCCATCCATGTATTTTCTGTATGTCTTCTCCCGTTAGATATTCACTCAATACTTCAAAAATATTTTCGTTGCCGTTATGAATGCGTATGAGAATGTGTTCAAGAGTCTGCTCGCTCTCAGCGTCTCTCAGTAATCCATCGATTCCAACCATTATGAGCGGCGCGAGCACGTAGTGGCCGTACTGAATTGAAAGATAACTGGAATCTGGTGATGCAACAAGGTCGCCACGAATAGTGCCGAACGCCTGTTGGCTTTCATTAAAGGGATAACTTTGAATCCGTGTGAAGTCGTTATCACGAACTGCGTCGTGGACGGAATAGAGATATCGTAGACGAGCGAGGGGACCCTCGGCGGAAGTCCGAAATGCTAGCTCCGACCATGTCGCTTCCAGCTCTTGAAATTCCTCTGAAGGAATAGGGGATTGCACAGCGAGGTATGCATCGAGGTCAGGTCGATAGCGGTTATAGAGATGGGCTATTGCATGGATGAGTAGCTCTTCTCCGCGCGGAGAATTCGGCGACTGTACGTAGAGCGTTACGGAGTCGCGAGGATCTGGATAGACAGGGATGCGTACTCCGTCAGTTCGCGGAAGACCTGAGGTGACCAGTACTGTGTGTTGGCGTTGAACAATACTAGGAGAATCGTTATAGAGTTCGCCTATTCGCTCGAACGCGTTTCTCGTCGTGCTTACAAATGCCTCGACGTCTTCAGTTGGAAGTCCTTTCGGATAGAGCAGGGTTACGTCGTACGAACTATGCGGCAATGGAATGGTGCGCTCGAGAAATTCTGACGGAGTGTAAAAAATCCCTGTGTCTCCTTTAGCGAATGTTGCAAACCCGATTCCTGAAAATTGTGCACCGAGAGCTTGAAAAGAGTCAGGCACACATACTTTCTCTCCGTGATGCTCAAAGCTCCACAGCGTTGGCCCCGTCCACGTTCTAAACCCTTGGGACCCCATTTGTGCAATCGGTGGGTCGACAGGGACGCATCCGATCGGTGTCGCTGTGTACAGTACAAAAAGAAGTAGCATGCTGAAGCAGAAACCAGCAACGCTGTACAATTGTAGTCGGGAAAAACGCGGGATATTCACGAGCGACAGTATACCTCGCACGAGCTTTCTCATTTAGGAGAATCGGAGATTCGGCCACTCGTCCTCAAGTTTCGACACGAGGAAGTCACCCGTCACGCGCTCAGGAAGAATGACGTAACTGGCGCCCGCTTTACGAAGCACCTCGTCATGTTCAGTGTCGACTGTTCGGACGACGACTTTAGCTTTGGTATGTTTTCGTTTACATGCATCGAGAAGTGCGAGGCTATCCCTGAGACCGCTTGCTGTAGAAATGACGAGTTTCGCTTTATCCAGTTGTAAACTCTCAAGCATTTCAGGATCACTGACGTCACCATAGAGTGTTCGGAATCCTTCACTGCGGAGTCTGCGAACAGTAGTTGGATTGTAATCGAGAACCAAGGTTTCGATTTCTGCGCGCTTTAAGTAGTCGATAACAACGTGACCGACGCGGTCAGCACCGATGATTACAACGTGATCTGCAAGTGGCGGAATTTCCTCATCAGGAAGAATGTCGAGAGCATTTTTTCTCTGCAGCTTCGCGACTGCAGGTCGAACAAATTGATATAACGGTTCTGAAAAGTTTATGAGAGAAGACGAAACTATCATTGAAAGTACGGCGGCTCCTGCGACGATAGCGAGTACAGATTCAGTTGCGAGTCCGAATTGAATGGCGAGAAGAACGATGATGAGGGAAAATTCAGACACCTGTGTGAGATTGAGCGCTGTGTGGAACAGGGTTCTTTTTCGAAACCCGAAGATGCTAAGACCAAGAAGATACACCAATGGCTTTAAAAGTAGTGCTAGTACTGCAAAAGCAATAATTGCAGGTAATGACTCGGTGATCGACTGCAAATTGACTTGAGAGCCGATGTAAATAAAGAATAATGCGACAAAAAAGTCCCGTATTGGTTTAATGCGGCCTTGGATTTGAACTTCATACGGGGAGGAGGCGAGCGCGACTCCTGCAAGAAATGCCCCGATGACAACGGAAAAACCAAGAATCACCGCGAAAGAAGTGAACGCGAAACACCACGCGATTGCAGCGATAAATAGGAGTTCAACAGACTTTGCCATCAAGTTAAACAAACGCTTAAGAATGAACTGAGCAAAGATGTACGAAATCAGAATAAGGGCCAGAGCTTTTAAGGCAAATATTCCAATAGGGAATAAGAGTTCAGTGGTAAACCCATACGAGAAAATATTTTCCGTAACTGCAATCATCGCGAGAATTGCAATCACATCCTCAATAAGCAAAATTCCTATGGATAGCTTTCCGTAGAGTGCCGCAGTATCTCGTTTCTCCGAGAGAGTCTTCACGATGACAATGGTCGAAGAGAATGCGAGCGCCAACCCCAACACAAACGCTTCCGTACCGCCGAACCCGAAATATGTTGCTAAGAAGTATCCTGCGCCTGAGGAGATAGCCACCTGAAGGAGTGTGGTTATTATGATTGGTCTACCTAAGGTGCGAATTTCACTCAAATTCAACTCCATTCCGATGAGGAACAATACGAGCGCTATCCCAATTTCAGGGAGTGTGTGAAGAATGGCTGATTCCGTAACTGCATAGCCGGAAAGTGCTACACCAGCTAAGAGGTAGGCGATAACCAAGGGGAGTTTGATTCGCATTGCAATGTATCCGATGACACATGCTGCGCCGAGCATAACGGCGAGTTCAAAAAATACGCTGTCCATTTATTCAATTATACATGTGTTCCAGATTGTTATCGCGGTATACTTACTTAATGAAAAAGAAAAATACATTTGCTGAATCCAAAATGAAAAAGCTTCCCGTGGGGCCAAAATTCGGTTCCGCGAAGTTTAACAATGCTCGCGTAGGTGCGAACCGACCCGGCAAACGCGGTTAATATAATCTCATGTCTGACAAAACATTTTATCGATTGATGGGAGGAGGCATTCTACTTGCATCGCTTGCTACGCTGTTTGTTGATCCGCGATTCGCGTGGTTGACCCTCTTTATGGGGGCTCACGTATTCCAGCACACGTACACAGGGTTTTGTTTGTTGCAGAAAGTCTTGAAGAAATAGACCGTTCGCCCAATTGACTTTTTCTGAATACGCTTTATAGTTGCGAACATATTCGTTCATATATCTCATGAAAAAAATCATCAGCGGTTTACTGGTTCTTGCCTTTGCGTTCACGGCTCCAACTGCCGTTTTTGCGTCAGATCCAGAGCAATTTGAAACACCACCGGTTGTATCTCAAACAACATCAGGAGGGAGCGTTGGTGGCTCATTTATCTACTGCTCAGGACCTATGGCTCCGGGGTGGAATGTGAACTTGCCAAACGGTGGATGTGGTCAGAGTTCAAACGGAAATGGAAATGTCTTGGGAGCAACCACATCATGTACGCCATATCTCGCAGGCTACTTACATAAAGATTGGAACAATAGTCCAGATGAAGTGAAGAAACTTCAAACGTTCCTCAATAAAGAAATGGGACTCACGCTCGCAGTCAATGGCGTGTTTGATTCAGCGACATTTGATGCGGTTGTGAAGTTTCAGGAAAAATATTCTGATGAAATTCTAAAGCCATGGGGAATCACTACTGGCACTGGGTTTGTGTACATTCGAACTGTAGAAAAAATTAATTCCCTTCAGTGCGGTAGCTAATACAGCCACTCGTTTTATAAACCCTCCGTATCGGAGGGTTTTTTGTTTAACACTCGGTCAGCAGCCAGTTCCGCCGAGGAAGCACGGCATTTGGTCGATGATAATGGTAACCAATGCGGCAGTTGAAAGTATAAAAATCGTCGCTACAGCGGCGAATGGTACGAGCGACCTGCGAACGTCGCCTTGGATCTTTTTAAATACAGATAGCATTGAAGCAACTACGATTGACGCATTCACCCACATGCTAAAGAAAAGCGTTGCTGGGAATCCTGACCGAGAAAAGAATGAGGTAGTTACTGCTTCAAGAGCAATAAAAGGTGCTATCAAGGCAAGGCCTATTAGCACGACTCGAAATATGTGATTCATGTCCATGCAATGCGCTCAAAATAGGCTCGTTCATATTAACGAACCACATACTTTCTTTTCAGATCTGAAAGTGATGCCACGATGAGTTTACTTAGAATGCGAACATCAATGTCAGAGAGTTTCTTAAAATGGAGGCAGGAGCCAGAAACTTTATGGCGCCCAATTTTCTTCAGAAGTAGTGGATATTTTTTATATCCGACAATCGAGTAGATAGTGAATTGGGTCTTTCGAATCGCAAATCCAGTCGCGAACCAGGTCCCACTTCGTCCCGATGCGTACGTGTAATCGTATTCGCCAAAACCCACCATTGAGCCCCACATATATCCCTTCTTTCGAGTTGCTTTCTCAAAGAGTTTAAGCAGAGATATGCTTTCGTCTCTGACAGTCTTCGGTAGTCTCTCAAAAGACGCGCGAGGTGTTTGTTTGAGTCTGACCGTTTTGTTTTGGTTCGTTGCCACTCAAGAATAGTATCAGTTTAGTGGCTTATGTCTTCTGGCGACTAGAAGTTCGTGTCGCGGATGACAGTGGCGTCGATTTCAGAAAGATTTGTTTTACGAAGTGTGCCATTTAGGCGAATGTTGTCGCCGACGACGAAGCGGGTAAGGGAAGTTGCCGCTCTCGCTTTATTGAGGACAGTAGTTTTTTCAGAAAGGTACACGGTGTAGTCAACGCCTCCTACGGTAATAACGAATGAGGTGGGAAGCGTGGTGCCCGCAATACTTTTTAAAGTTCCTTCATATAACTTTGTCTGAAAGAGTGCAGGATTTTGATAGACAGTTATGAGTGTCGAAATAAGGGTTCGCGTGTTGTAGTCGTACGTACCGTACGATGATGTGATCTCGTCGCCCTTTACGATTTCAGAAAAGGGGATAGTGCGAACACCTTTTTGAATAGTGGTCGTGCTGGTAACGGCGACCGTTGTGGTGCCAAACGTTTTATTCTTGAGGACAAACGTGTTTTTGCCTGAGTCTATTGATAACACTGTTCCCGCAATGCTTTTTGATTCCGCAGTGAGCGATGTGTCTCGGATTTTCTTTGCGGTAACGTTGAACGAGCCTTCACCTCCCGATAGCACCCCTTCAACATCCAAAACATCACCTTCTTGGATTTCTTTTCCAGTAGCTCGTTCGCCATGCTTCTTAGTGATGACGGTACTGTCGTTTATCAATACGACAACGCGGACATATACTTTGTCCCACGTGATTCTGCAGAAGAAGTTTCTATCACCCGCTTTTTGATATACAACAACATTTGTAGCAGTGAACGTGCCGTCAGGGTTTATGCGGATTTCTGATGGGGTAGCAGCAAAGCTCGCTATGGGGAACGACGTGGCTAAAACGAGCGCTATAAGGAGTGGTGTTAGTTTTGAAATCATGGGCATAAACGATACCACAATTGTATACGAGGACAATGACGTATTGACTTGAATAGGAATTATTGCATTATAGGATGATGAGCGAAACAGGGGAGAGGCGGAAAGAAGGAATCCCACGAACACTTGAGAATGCAATACAGGCACAGGTTACCGGTGTTGCACCGACTCTCAAAAGCGAAAAAGCACCACTTTCGCCAACAGCCTTTGATGTAATTCGAACATCTATATTAAGAGATATTGAACGTGAGAGCGGGCAGAATCAGTACCACAATCATCATCACACGTTTGCCGTCGAAGATCGGTTTGTATTCTTGTCCCAGTTTGCAAACTTAACAGAGAACGAAATTCAGCAAGGGCGGTTTATAGGACTGTTTCATGACTACGGACACCCAGGAAAAACCATTCGACAAACAGTCTCGAAAGATATACCGAGAAAAGATTTATGTAATGAAGAGTATGCGAGCGTAGTTGCGGATGAAAAACTGTCTTCTTTTGGCCTACACGATGACGAAATTACATTTGTTCAGAACGGGATACTCGGCACGACTTTTGGGCAAATGCAGGGCGAATATGCTCGGCCATACAAACCACTTGGGAAAGTAGGAAAATTAATCGCGCTTGCCGATGTCGGCGGTTTTTTGCATCAAACCTATGACGAGCGCATTGAGGAGAGTTTGAATGTTCTAAGAGAGGGAAGTGTAGTTCCTGAAAACTTTGCTGGTTTTATCGCGGGAGAAATCGGATTTTTGAAATATATAAGGATGCGTGTAAATGACGTTGAGGAATACATCGGTTCAGAAAAAGCGGGCGAATTTATACAGGTATTAGACGGTATTGAACAATGGCTCACAAGCGGAGGAGCTGCTC
>JACCDV011028636.1_pt1 | contig 21537 bp, 6 predicted proteins | sample 7446131 | NCBI WGS metagenome assembly JACCDV01 (sample SAMN15323448, study PRJNA562643) | freshwater metagenome | isolation source: river surface water | place: USA:Blue River Watershed | collected 2017-08-17
ATATTGCTGCTTAATATGGTCGGATTTTTCGAAAGAAAACTCAAAATTATTGGAAGAGCAGGCTAGTAATTGGGAATGATGATGATTAATATAGAATCAGAGAGGATTGTTTCGAATTCTATTCAACTTGCCAAACTTCGGCTCAACCTTGGTGATTTCTTTGCTCTCAACTACATTTTCTACTTATCCTTTAAAGTGAAAGGCTATTACACAAGAACTGAACTAAGAAAACCTGAAGATCAAATTCTCTAGTTTCGAAGGCTTATCCTTATGAAATATAAGAATTAATAAAAAGTATAAATTTCTTTAAGTGACTCTGAAAATAATGTTTACTTTAAAACTCTCGTAGATATTTTATTCCTCACAGAAAATAAGGGAAAACCGGTCTCTAAAAAAAGTATTATTCTTAATAGTGATTCTAATTGCATCCTCAACCTACTTTCAATCGATGGAGATTTGAATAAGATCAATATCGAACAATAAGTCAGGAAGTTGTAAATTGAATAAAGAATAAAGGAATCTTCAAACAATAACTTGTTATAATCAGTAGCTCGTCATATAAAGGGTACATCGTACATTATTTAGTCCCTATGAGAGATAAATTAGTTCAAGGACAACGTAAAAGTAGGTCGAATTCATTCAGTCAAAATAACTAGGAAAAAATTACTTATAGGTTGATGTATCTCTCCAAAAGATTGACATAAAAGAATAATGCCCAGCGAAATTCGTCATAAAAGGGTATGTTTAAGACGAACACATTTAGTAATGAAAAATATGCAAAGAAGAGGTTTGAAAACATTTATAAGATATAGCTTCCTATTTTAAGAGCAAGAAAATCTTTAAATCTTGGCAACGAAAGTAAACTAAGATACAATAAGCAATGATCTACTTTGACTTTAATAGCATATATGACAGCTCAGTCATAATTGCGCTTGCTATTGTTTGCTTGTAGTTGATATTGTTTCCCACTAGAATGCTTAATTTTTATATTGCCCGTTATTATAATCGTTAGATATATGTTATCATAAATTAGTCAAAGTTCAAAACGCCTGGGAAAGCTCAAGAAATATAAAAATAAAGTCAAATAGAGCGGCTTTTAGTTTTTACTTCAATCTCTGTAGAGGGATAAATAAAATCATGCTCCTAACAGAACAGCAATCCATAATAACTTATCGCATTCGATACAGATAGACCCACTTTTAACAGCTCCAGTTCAATCTTTTACACTCAGCAACTGCAACACACTCACTAATGCCAACAACGGTAAGTTTTATCTCGACAATGTTAAGTTTCTTGATCGATCAGATATCACAATATCATAGGCTAACCAATCAATCCCTTCTAAAAAATCAACCAAACATCGAGAAAATAGTCATAAGATCTCAAGCAAATCTAAAAACCATAAAAAAGAAGGGAATAAGAACGTGAGCAGTAAGAGCAAAAATAGTGATAGTGACCAGATCGATTTACTTATATACAAAATGAAGCATTATCTTTCTATTGTCGATGACTTCATAGATGAAATTGATACTTCTAAGCAGAAATAAGTCAAAAAAGCTAAAGTTATTTCCCACCAAATCATTAATCTGATCGAACAAATAGAAAAGAGTGAGAAGGAAAAGAAAGGGGGCAAGATGAGTCATTCAATCAATACAACAAGTTTCAACATTTACGGAAGTTAAATCTTCAATCCATCCAAATAATCATAAGAATTTGTAAAGCGAATTAATGGCCTAGAAGTATAGAGAGACAAATTAACGAGCTTGATTTCTCAGCATGAGATGGCCAACATTAAGATGTATATAAAATTGAATGAAGGAGAGTCATAGTAAATTTAGCAATGCAAAAAGCAGCTTTCTTTACTTTTCGAAAAATATAAAAAGCTCTAAAACTATATTACAAGTGACAAGAAGAGAATAGCAGAAATGATAAAACAAAAGGAATAACTAACAAAACGCTGCTAATAGCTTAACAGCCAGAATATTGAGCTGATGAATTTGATTTAAAAGTATCAGCTTGCCCTTTAGAAACAAAATCGTGAGGCAAATGAGAAGGATTCACGATCAGTTAAGCCGATGAGAATATCAATGCTGCAAGCTGATAAAAATCTAAGATAGCAAAGCTATTTTTAGGATAACGGTTAGCAATAAAAAAGCTACTTGCGTCTTTAATCTCTATGCAATTAGTCAAGACTATCGTAGGATATGGCACTGAGTTCTACAAAAACAACCTCTACATCAAGAATGAATAAAAAAGGCGGGCGCCTTGGGATTAACTTGACTTCTCTCCTGGAAAACCTCAATCAAAATCAGTTGCAGAAAATGGCTGAATCCCCTGAAAAACTCAAGAAGATGATGCGATAATGCAAATAAGCCATTGTGAAGATGGAACACATAATCTAAGAGCAAAATAAATAATTGTAGCTTTCAATTACTTCCCTATCTGCCTTGAAGAGTAAAATTGACGTAAAAGACGATAAGATTAATAAACTCTAAAGTCTACTTCGTTAAGAGAAAACAAAGAAAAGTAAGTAAAGTAAGTACATGAATGAAAGCGAAAGTAAATCAAAGCGAGTGACTAAGAAAGATTAAAAGAGTAAATTTTAAGGTGAATAGAAAAAGAAGGTGGAGATAGACTAAAAAGGTAAATTATCAATCGACCTCACTTTCAAAAAGACTAAATTCGATTAATACAGAATAATAGCCATGCAGGCACTTGCCTTATAGTAAGCAATTAACAGTCAGCACATGAGATGATGATGTTTTTTCCGATCTTGTCAATAAGTTCGATATTTGATATCAATTTAAAACATATTCTATAAAATTTAATTGCCCATCAATTGAAAAATAGCTCCTGTGGCCCCTATTTGTCTGATTTCTATGATGGATCGTCGAGATGTCTCAGGTAATTCGGTTTTTTGTTATTGAGGAATCCTTTCTAATAATCACTATCTTCAACTGAATATTCCAATAATTACAGAAGTGTTGGTCGGAGTCATTATTGTTTTCGGAATAGCTTTTGAATGATGATCTGGATGATTGCTTGAAGCCATAGATATTAGTGTTACTCTCCTGCTTTTGCTAAATTAGTAACCCTGCCTCTTTGAGCAAATCCTTTATTCCTTGCTCCTCATCCTTTACTACTACACGCTCATGTTATTTTCTCACCGTTTTTTAATGATGTATTTATTACCTTTTTTAATCCGTTTGAGGCTTCTCCTATTCAGAGCTTATCTACTCCTATCCTTCAAAGACTGAAGATTAGTCACTTTGGTATCCCTGCTCTGAGTTATTATTACTGACCAGGATAGCCTCCTTCTTTCTTTTTAGTTTGAGGGTGGGAGCTTGTATTGCGCTATTTCTACTCTTCTTGCTCTTTCTTTTGTAGAGTTTGCTAACTGTATACACCTACTTCACGATATCTCTGTAGATTGACACTCTTTCCTTTGAATCAAAGCTCTATTCACTCAGCATCGACATGTGAAGCATTTTATTTTGGACTTCTAACTCATAGACCATTTACCTCTGCAAGCAACAGAAACAGCCTATTCGCAGCCAGGACGCTACTTAAACTGCTATTAGCATGCTTAAACTATCTTATAAATGACATTAATGTTGATTTCACGAAATTATTTTCGGAAGTATGTGTGAATTACTGTGTTTAATTTTCTTAAAACCTTACGAAGTTTAGAGTAGAAATGATTCTTAACGCAGTTGTCGGTTCTAAATGCCAAAATGGTTACTTGCCTGGAATTTTTTGAGCAATCAGGGACCACTTATTTCCTATCTAATTATGCAAATTTATCAGCATAAGCTATTCTTCAATAGTCCACTAAGCCTTTGTTTCATCTGCACGTATGTGATTCTCATATCTTAATGAGTATTTTTAATACCTTTATCTGCATTGCTTGGCACTTTTGCGAGGAAGGTTGTAGTCGGATGACATTTTCTTGGCAATAGCGCTCCAATTTCGAATTCCCTGTTCCTCATAGAGCTATTTCAGCAGCCTGTCCTACTATTCAAGCCATATTTTTTTTTATGACGAAATCATTCTATTCGCAAAATTATGATTAATAAAGCGATCTACTTACTCATTATCAGGAAAATAGATAATAAATCTTGAGTTCAAATGACATTTCTTAATCCTAATAAGACAGCTAATTTGAATGATGTGATATGTACTCTTCACACATGCTTCATTGAGCCTAATTATGCTTCCTTAATCAAAATGAAACAGCTAAGAGATTTCAAGGCTACCTATCATTATTGGTTTAACCAAATAGTCAATAAAATGTCCTTGATAAATCTTATTTCTTTGAAAATGGGGTAAATCGAAGGCAAATACTATCTGAATACAATTACTGGTATTTTCTTACCTTTATAAACATAATTTCCAGTCTTTTTTATGATGTGAATATTTATAGTATAGGGTAATCAAGAGTGCTATATTACTAAATTACCAAGTGTTTTCATTTGGCCAGTATGAAGACATCAAAGCATATAAAGTTCAGTGATAAAGAAAACCTTGACTAGGCTTAAAGTTCCCTTAGAAACTCACAGGCCAGAAGCTGCAAATCGATCTCCCTCTCAGAGAGAAGAATTAAGCCTCCTCAATAGAATATCCTTGCTCTCGAAGACGATTAAATTATTGTCGAGTATAAATCTAATCCTTTCTTCAGGAAAAAGTTTTAGTGTCTTGTAAAAAGCTCACAGAAATACCTTCGGAAAAAAATGGATATCGAAGACTATGACTGCAGTAATTAGTTTCAAAAAACGGATAGCTATTCACAAAAGCAAACGGAGTATAAAAAAACAGATATTGAAAAGTTAAAGAATCTGATAGGTTTGTTGCAGATTGATCTTTCGAAACTATGAGGATTTGCAGTGATTTCTATGATTTATACTTAACTATTCTAATATTGTACCGCTTAATATTCAGGAGTAAGAGTTGAGCAAAAGATGCACTAAGATTTTAGTATTCCCTCTTATGTTTCTCCTGAAAATTTGTTTATTGCTTTATTTTTATTGCCTATTTTTAGGCAGTTTGATGTGTGTATATATGGAGCTATTGAGATTGATAGTTTATATTTTGGCGGCATGAGAAAATCGTAGGAGGGATACAATCTGCGAACCAAATAGCGCAAGACTATCTTCTAGTGCTATAACGTCGAGTAATCCGATCTTCAGAATAATGATGATTCTGATCATGGATGGACTCGCAAACGGCTAAGATAGAAAAAGAAGCCACCCCACTGGCAGGAAGAGGATTACTAATATAACCTGGACGATAGTGGGGGTGACGACGGTGATATATTTGACTCTCAGGAGGTAATTGATCGACTGCCCACTGGCGAGCATGATTTGGTCGATCTTTTGAATGCGGTCAAGGGCAAGCTCAAATCATACAAACAACAGTTCATCAAGGAGCAGCAATAGCTTAAAGGTATTCTATTGATCTATCTTAGTGAAGAGGTCATATGTTGGATAAAACTCAGTTCCCATCTGCGCAGATATCACCAACTTCAACTTTGAATTATTTATGAAGAAGCAGCTTGAGTTTACCCAAAGCTACTTCGACGTCATCATGATGGACCCTCCATGGAAGCTGTCAACTTCTCAGCCCTCAAGAGGAGTCGCCATCCAATACGATTCCCTCAGTGATTAGTTCATTTAGAAGATTCCAGTCAACAAATTACAGAAGAATGGAGTCTTGCTGATCTGGGCCATCAATGCCAAATATGCATTTACGGTCAGATTGATGGAATAGTGGGGATATAAGCTTGTTGATTCGATCACTTGGGTTAAAAAAACAGTCAATGGGAAGATAGCCAAAGGACATGGTTATTATTTGCAGCATGCTAAGGAGACATGTCTGATTGGAGTGAAAGGGGATACAAGCAAGCTAAGGGAAGGAGTTGCTAGGGACGTCATTTTTAGCGATAGAAGAGGCCAGAGTCAAAAACCTTAATAAATCTATGATTATATCGAAGAGCTAGTGCCGAATGGGTACTACTTATAGATTTTTGGACGTAGGAACAATTTGAGAGATAAATGGGTCACGATTGGTAATGAGATATGAATGATTTGATAAATTGATTATTCAATAGAGACCTTTTGATATTGTGCATATAGCTCTAGAAATACATCAAAAAAAGTAATCCCTTAATGATTTGATTTAATCTTGTTAAAAAACCAGTTGATCTTGAATAAATATTTCTTAAAAATCATCAGGATAAGAAATAATTGGCAAAAATATGCCATATATCTCTTAATGGCCAATCAATAATACCTTTTTCTATGAAATTTATTGGATAAACCATTGTAGCACCACTTAAAATAATCTTCCCTCATGAGCAAAAACTATCTTGTACCCAAGAGATTTATTTGCTTCAATTTGTATAGTCTTTTTGTTATCTCTTTTGATGAGCTTATATGAATATGATCAGAATACAACAGATTGGTTTCCTATTAATTTTTACCAGTAATACATATATTTATATGACAGCTGGCTAACATCATCAAATCTCTTTAGAAAAAAGACAAGAAGCGGCCCGTAGTAAAGGAAATAAGCCTAGAATAATCACATGAGTAAAAGTAGGAATGGGATAAAATCAATTGCTCTTATTTAAAGCCGAGTTCTCTTTATCTTCCTGATTCAAGTTAGGAAAATATGCAAGAACAGGTTGATTAATAGCCTTCTAACAATGAAGTATCGTCTCGTCCAACCCGTCCCCGTCCCCGTCCACGCAAATCGAGAAAGTCTAAGCCCCAAACATAAAAGAATATTTGTATGTATATTGAGAGAACAGCGTTGAGATATTTGGTTTCATCCAAATATTAAGCATTAATCAAAAACTAATGTAAGGAACAGCGTTGCTAATATGACTCATTCATCAGATATTATAGGTAACGTTCGAAGGGTGTCTCGGGGATCTCACACTTAACTGCCATGATGACAGTTGAGAATGAAAGCAACGCTGAATAGATCGCCATAAAGAATGTATTTATTTATTTCTTTGACTATTTTCTTAGGCACAAATACTCGATTTGCATGCTCAAATTCGGAAAAATGTAGAACAAGTAACTCTACATCAGTGTAAAGAACAGGTTGTTGTACTTGAGCTCGATGATCCCACAATACAACTTGCTCGATTAAAGTATTGAGCAAACCACATTCTCCCACCATGACCGGAGAGGATATAAGTATTAATTGGGACAATATTGATCATGAAAACATTTAATTGATTAATATCGAGGTCAAGACTAAAACATTGACTTTTATTATGAAAATCAAGGCCTGCTGGGGAGAAGCTTATCGATCTTTATCTTTATCTCCTCCTTCCAGATGAACATCTCACTCACTGCGTGGCGATACTCAACCACTGCATTGTGATGCTCCTAGAGGATCTTTCGCTCGTCGATCTTCTAGTGCTCCTCCAGTTGGTGGATCAACTGGTCGATGGATTAGAATGAGGTTTTTAGGTCATTGGCTACTCGAAGCACAGCCTACCTGGAAGCCTCAGTGGGTTATTCGCTCTTATGCTCAGTCGATGACTGTATTATGATGAATAGTTCCTCCCATGCTTTCGCGATACACCTTATCCTCTAATCGATATCTTGAAGCATTAGGACTATTATTTAAATATTATATATAAAAAATGTACTTGAATTATGTTTGATTTGCTGTGGAGGGAATGAGAAACTTGTATTTGTATATCCCTCCCAAAATATTTAATTGAGCTTATAATTGATTGATTATTAACAATGCGTAAGCTAAATCTCTGTAGCATCCGTAAATATTTTTGTACCCCGGTCCTTAAGAAAAATCATCAGTTCTCCGAGTTCTAAATAAAGCAGTTATTGAGTGAGCCCAACGAGCTGAGGTAGCTCATGAAGCAGCAGATTCATTAGTTTGGCGAGCTCAATATTCCAACATACTGGAAGCAAGCCTTAACTGACGAAAAGTATGGATACTATCGGCAGTCGAATGTATTCTCTAAGGAGGGGGACTTCATTACATCTCCGGAAATATCCACGCTTTTCGGAGAAATGGTGGCCACATGGCTTGCAGTTTTCCTGCAAAACCCTAAGGTCAACTCCCTCAACCCGTTCACAAACGCAGTGTAGAAGCCTTTCCGTATCGTGGAGTTGGGAGGTGGACGAGGGATGTTGATGCAAGACATAATGCGAAGTTTCCATTCGTACAATATAAAAAATCATTTCGATTTATGCTTCATCTAGAGTAGAAATGTAGTTAGTCAGTCTCATAATATAACCGAAAAGAGCAGCAAACGAATGTCATGTAGTAGTTTAAGAAGAATAAAACCTTCTTTAGATTTGATTATCAGAATGCCACCCCCTTCAGATAGGAATTCATCTCTGAGGATTAGTTTAAATCCATCAATTTGAAGTGGTTTTCGAAATTGGAAGATTTGGTGAAGTAAGATTATTAAAATAAGAAGAAAGGCAAAGAGATACCAGTGACCATATTCATTATGAACGAGTTTTTTGATGCACTTCCCATCACTATCTTGTAATATACCATGCATGGATGGAGAGAGAAGGTGTTAAAATTATCAAACAATCCTGAGTACTTTCTAAATATATATAGACTTCCCTTTATACTGTAAAATTCGACCAGATAGCCCTATAGTAAGCTTATTCCCAACATTGAAAACCCTCAGGTTGGAGATCGTCTATAAATAAGCCCATAAAGCTTTTTAATGATGGACATGATGGCCAAAATGATTCGGCTAACAGGTGGAGCTATTTTGAACATTGACTATGGTGGCAATGGGCCTTTTGTTGATAGTATCCGAGCAATTAAAAACCACAAATTTATACCTGCTCCTTATTACTGGCAAATCCCTGGGGCTTGTGATCTTTCAGCACATGTTGCCTTCTCTTCTCTTGCAAAATACGCGTAAGAACATATCTATTTAGATAAAAAGTCTAAGGAATAAGAGCCTTTGAATTAGTTCCTCAACAATTTTTCCTCGAAGCCATGGGAATTGAGACTCGCTTCGAAGCTTTATCAAAAAACTTGAATAAAGCTAAGCTGGAAAGACTGTAAAGCGAAGTAAGGAGACTAACATCTCCTGAATAGATGGGTGAACTATTTAAGGTTCAAATAATTTCACTAAGCGAGTATGGATAGATCTATCCACATGTCAGCTATAATCCGACAGTATTTTGATCCAAATATAAAAAATATCATTCGTCTTAATCAATCTCATTCTTTTGCTGCTTTATTAAATTATGGATGTCTTATAAAGCCTTTAGCTTTTCCTCTCGCACTTTTTTCTGTGAGGTATCGATTGAAGCCATAACATTTTTACTCTTTATTACAGCCTCTTTTTGATAGCTTTTTATCGAATGTAGTTATTGAACTTCATTGCGAAGATTCTACATTTATTTTTCCCAAAGCTATGTTTGCCTTTTTGCCTTTTACTTTTATTGTGCCATTTTGTAATTTTCAGACTACAAAGTTATTATCTTGCGATGAGATTCGTGCAAAATTGACTTGTTTTCGGCAAGTTCTTTACATTTAAGAGTCAGGCTATTTCTGAGTTATTGAACCTCTTTGAAGAGGAGTGTTTTTTGAGATTAAATGGCCTGAATTTGCTATGATTACTGTCTCCTTAGCGAGCATTCATTCATCCATTTATTCTTTTCACGCTATAGCTTATCCAATTATTCTTCCATGGCCTTTTTTATCTATTTGGATTAGAGCGAGGATTTTTCCCAAAGCTTCTCTATCTCTTTCTTTTGAGATTTAAACTTTTATGACTAAAGTCTCAGGTATTTGATATCCTATTCAAGAAAGGCAAGCTATTAGGCTTTAAGCTATAGATTTCTTTAGTAATTTAAGCATTTCTATTGGAGAGCTCGGCATTGCAGTTCCCACTCCTCGATTAAAACTTATAGCTATTAATTGTTTGCTCTCAACTATTGATTTTACCTTTGCAATTTTTCTTGGTTTATCTTATATTTTTAGGCTTAGTCCTGAAGCTGGTCCCACTGGTTTTAAATAAGCTATTATTTACCTTTTTCTTGTTGTACAATCCTAGCAACATCCTTAGTAAGCAAATCAATTTCTTGCTGTAGTTTTTGATTATTTCTCATTACTATCTTATACTTTTCCTACTGCTCTTTTCGGTAAGATTAATAGATAAAAATCATCTCTTATATTTCCATCTTGAACCTATTCCTATCGCTAACTACCTCCTTCATCTGCGAATTCAATATTTCAAATATTTAATTAATAGTCTTACTTATTTTTTGTTAATCTAAAGACTGGATTGCTCTCCTAAGTTTATTAATTTATAGCTATGTTTTCAATTTTATTTATCGGTTGATACATTACAGTTCCACAAGCTATGCATTGGCTTTCTTATTTTACTTATTCTATTTGACCTATGTATTTTGATTTCCTTTTTTCATGGCTTTCAGTTATTCTTTTAGATGGCCTATTTCCTGCATGATGGAGCCAACAGGTATCATATCTTAAGATTTGACCCTGTTGAGCTTTTTGATAGGATTGGTCTGTACATTTTTCTTTTTCTAATTCATTTAAATCAATGATAATTAATGTTTATAATCATTCTACATTTTATTCGTTAAGTCCAGTATGAATCTTAGTGAGATAAGGAACAAATACAGGCAAATCATCGACGATAGTGATGACAGCTAGGAGGAGCTCCCTAATAATATTGACAAGGTCCAACTAGTTAAGACTAGAATACTAACTGAAAACAATTAAAATATTGCCAACTCAAATATTAAGGACCCCTCATCGAAAATTATCATCTCCCTTAAGGAACGCATAGCACAAGGAATCAAAAATATCAGTATTAAGGAAAATTAGAACAATAGTTTGAGGAATCAGATTAGTAAACTTTAATGCAAAATTTAACTGCTTTAATAGGAACTTACAATGGTTAGAAAAACTTTCGAAAAGGAAGAGAATAAATTGGTGGAGGAGAAAGTTAAATGCAATAGTTTGTAAGCTTAAATTGAAAAGTTAAACCAAAATATCAAATTTCATGAAATGGATAAGGAGCTAATCTATAAGAAAATATAGTTCTATAAAAAATAGATCAGCCAACAGAAATCATAAAAGCAAAATCTTCTCAAAGAGATGTAATCCTATACGAGAGAAATGAAGGAGGTTGAAAAAACTAAATGTTTCAATAAAAGATTAAAAGATGATCTAAAAAGGATGCATGTTATACTCAATTAATTCACTGAAAAGAAATCAAGCAAAAAGATAGAGGATAAACATTTCCTTGGAAAACCATATAAATAATATCAGAATTGGTATCCCCAAAGCCTCGTTGGGGAAGTGTAATCATTTCTAAAAAGATAACAGGTTGGACATGGTAACAAAGATTTCACATCAAATCTCGTAAAGTTCATAGACAAATATACAAAATAATTGGGTAAATAAAATAAATAAAAGCGCGCCAACCAGCTTTGCAAGACGAAGGAGGACAAATCAAGATTATACTTATCTACTTCACTCTGCTAGAAAAATGCATCGACAAATAAATCACAAGCCCTTGAGAGAAGCACACTTAAATAAAGTATTCTATATAGTAGGTTTACTAAAAATGGATCTAAGAAATGTACACAGTCTTTACTATATACTTAGCCTTCCTTTATAGAGATTAAGTGCGAGCAGATACTTACGTAATATTATAATATGATGGTCGAAGTGGTAAATCAAAAAGACCTCAAAAAGAAGAAGATTATTCGCTTGGCTTAGTAAATAAAAAAGAACATATTATCTTTATTTGACAGTGAACATTAGCTAAGGAACTGACCAAAAAAATGATTTTCTTAAACATTTTCTTAGTTACAGTTTAGCTTTATAAATTTATTTGTATTATGTCTAACCCTTAAGAAACATAAAGACAAAGACTAAAGCTTTATGGCTCAATGCTTAAAAGCGATCTATAGCAAAAGCGATATCTACAAAAATTTGAGAAATAATCTTCTATAAAGCGAGATAGCATTGACATGTAAAAACACATATAAGTAAGCTTAGTAATAATGTTAGAATACAAGAAAGTATGAATTTGTGAAGAAGCAATAGCAGAAGCAAGTGAATGAAGCACTCCAATCAGATAATATGATGCTGAGTACAATAAAAAGGTACTCATTGCCAAGTAACACGAAAGACTAGGGGATTAATTTTATTAACCAAATTCATTAATTTGATAGTAAGAGGCTTAGTAAATTGAAGCAAGAACTTATTCAACAGTACTCTGATAATCAGAATTTTACAACGGTACTCTATCTTTTATTGAGAATAAGCACTACCTTTAGGAAAGGATAAGGGAGATATAAAAATAATAGGCTAAAAGGCATGCTGATAAAGTCAAACAGATATAAATGGACAGTCTTAGAGATTATTAGCAAATTAAGAAAAAGCATCAGCAAGATATGAATCTTTACGAGAATTATAAGAAAATTGTTGAGGAAAATCAGTTGCATCGAGAGCAAAAAGAGTCATTTACAAAAGGAAGAGGCATTATGGACCAATACTATCGCAATTAGTATCTATAAAGAAAGGCTAATCTCAAATCAAATCAAGATTAAATCATTAAGCAAATCTAAGAATTATAGCGACGCAAAAACCAATAAATAAATGAATACAAAAGAAATGTTGGAACCCTCGAAGATAGTATGTTCGGTAGTGTCCTAAATAAGCCTCCAAGGTACTAAGCAAGAGCCTATAGCAATGAACTAAAAAACCAAATGAGAGAGGATAGTTTGAAGAAGAAATAGTAGCTGAATATGAAGCGATAAAAGATAGAGCTTAACAATATATATGGAGGTATTAACGGGAATGAAAGGCAAAAAATTACAAGTATTATCGATAGAAGGTTAGGCTTGGATCGATATTCAACCATCAATAGAAGTACGATTTAAAGCCCATCACTGGAAAATAACTCAGAGGTATACTCACAACAGCATCCCACTCCTCGATCAACCCCAAAAAAAGAGCATTCAATGCAAATTTAATCAACTTTGGATTATCGCCAATAACCAACCCTTGCAGTTGAAAACAGTCCTTTAATCAGTAAATAACCTCCCTCATAGAGTAACAGCAATACAAGCAGTCAAAACCGGCGATATTTCAAGAGCTACGATCTGATTTCATGCAAAAATAGATTTTATGGTTGATAGTTTATATATTATAATGTTACTTACAATAATCAAAGAAAAACTCGAGAATAGATGATGCTATTGGACGGAACAGAGACAACTGCAATTCCAAAAGGGTTGGAGATGACAACATCCGATTAATGTTCTCTAAACTTGACTGAATTGTCCATTTCCATGTTACAAAAGAATTCCATTTTTTCTCCAAGCAAAACATCTGTTTTGAGATGGACAAGGTCCAGCACTCTTACTGTATGATAGAATAACTCCTATCTATCTTTGAATTTATTTGGAAATCTGCACATAGGTATGTATAAATTTTCAATATATTTCTCGTATTATCTGGCTCCTTATTCATTCAAATTTAGCCGTCGGTGCAGGTATAGACTCAGCCATTGATTGTCTTAACTGGAGATGCTGTGGTAGTGGCGAGCATTGAAGAACACCAGTTGAAACTCTTTGGTCTATTTCGCCTAAAGGTAGTAGAATTACACTCCCTATTTATCGATTTTGACCATGAACCTATTGCGCAATGTTAGCTTAAAGAATTGCTAGTGATTGGTTCGATAGGTTGATTTGGCGGGGTAGTTGGGAGTAAGGGTGAGATGATACCTGAGGAGGTTAAGTTTATTGACTTTGACTAGATCTGATACTTCGAGAACAGGTTCTTTCTGTTTGGTCAAATAGTTATTGAGCTAGGATATATTGGTTGCCTATAGCTAAGTAATTGCATCAGCCATCAACTCCCTTTCTTCCTACTCTTTTATCATATCCACCATATATCGTAATCTCTCCTTCCAACTAACCTTCTCCTTCAGCAAGAGGATGTCCTGCGCGCTTAGGAATCTTTTCATAGCCTGCATTAGAAAGTAGTCGTAGTTCAATAGCTGCATGTGCTTGTGCTCGTTTCTGTTTTATAACATGAGCTTCTTGTGAGAAAGGAGGAGTCGAAATTAAAGGTTGAATGAAAGAGGATAATGGTTTTGAATGTAGTTTATATTTTTAGTCTATCGTTTGAAAATCAGCTTTATTTAGACTATTGTTGAATAGAGTTGCTTACGACCAAAAATGCATTATTTTTACAATGTGTCTTACAGACCTTAGATGAGCAAACGAATGGGCTAATTGGGCGACGGCTGGAAGAAGTTGAGGTGAATTTAAAAGGAATTTTCGAATTTCCAAAGATATTTGACAGCTTCAAGGATAAGAAACTCTAGCTAAGAAAGATCAGGAAAATGCACATATAATATCTTCATCGTTTTATATTCCACCACTTCTCTTTAGAGCGAACATATCACTCTACCAATCAGCTGCTATCCGATTGAGGCATCAATAATATAGACATAAGGAGAAGACTAAATTATCCTTATTAAATCTGATGAATTAAGTTGCATGTCCCGATATTCGACTAATGAACTCTTATACATGTTTTATATTTAGGTATGGATGTCGATTTCGTCCACGGAAAAGTGGGTGAATTATATTGGAAGTTTAGTGTGCTTCTATGGCTCGAAAGGAAAGATCGATTTTATGCCTTATTTTACTTTGTTGTAGATGTACATTTACAATGCTTCGTTTTAGTGGTCTTTCGGCTTCAGGTTCATCTGAAAATCTTACTTCACCTTTTTTATTATCTAAGTTTTTAACATGTTTAAGAGATTCATATCGATTCCTTTATAGTCATTTATATTTTCATTCTTTTGCAGGATTATGGAGTTTTTTAGAGGGGAATCTTTCTCAGTATCAATAATCGTTTTTTAAATTATTCCGGGCATTGATTCTAGCTTTTTTCGAAGAGGAGACTCTTTCTTATTGAATTCGATCACTATTTTCTGTTTTTTCTATGAGCTATGGTTGCCCTATCTCACTCTAAATGTTGTGACTGATTTGGCTTTTTTAATAAGAATTGGGGATTAAATTTTCTTGAGAACCAAGTTGGATACTCGTTCCTTTTGCTAATTATTAAGCGACTTCTATTCAGCCCTGATGATTGGTTTTTTGAGCACATTTAAATCAAAGACCTTCCTGGAGCGTATGTTATATCTATATTATTAAGAAAGCTGTTAAAGCTTGTTTAGCATATCTGCTAAGTGCTCCTTTTGAGGCATAAAAATTGCTTTGAGCATCTCCTGCTATAATGTCTTCTCGGGCTTCTTTTCAAATCCCAAAACACACTCTAACAGAAAGGGATCATTCTTTGGCGCAAATGTGAAGAACTGATTTAAGAAAGACACCTTAAGAAAGCCTAAATCAGTTAGTATCTTTAAGAGATAGTTATCGTCATAAAAGTAATACTCCATCCTTTCTTTTTGTTTGCGAATGTCGTGGGTGAGAGAAGCAATATAATCCTTCCATTTAGCAATCAACTATAGAACATAGAGAGTGAGTTTTGTGAGGTGGTTGAAGCAATCAGAGAAGAGTTAAAACTTGGTCTTGCTCATGAGTCCCTCAGTAGTTGATTAATATATCTTTAGTTTATATCCCTGAGCCCGATACTTTTCTCTTTAGTTCTTCCTCTTCTCATTAAAAAGTCTTTCCTTCGATATATGCAAATACTAATAAACATCATCTGGTTTCAGATCAGCAAGATGCTTCTTGAGATTTCTCAAGCAGGCTTCCCTTGCATTGATACTCTTAAATAAAGAATAGTATATATGCTGCTAACTTTTTATTAGTTCTTATTATTTAGTGATCGACTCAGGTATGGTTTTAAAATAAGCTGTGAAGATGTATTTCTAGAAGTAATATCTATGGAAAAATGGTAGATTATTGTTATGCCATAGCAGTTACAGTTTAGTAAGATGCTTATCGAGATCTATGTCATCTCTCAGTATTCTTATATGCAATTTTTAAGAAATAACTTGATAGTTCTTTGCAATTTCTTAGCTTTTAAATGAGGTTACCATTTGTCCTCGATTTCGATTAGAGTAAGATCCATGCTTCAATTAAAATGTTTAATAAATGATATCGTAGTTGGTGAAGAATAAAAATTGTAGCATCTATCTTTGATGAAGAAGAAGCTGGTTGCTTAGATTGGTTTAAGGGTATGCTTCGATGTCTTTTCTTTAGGCCATTGAGATTAAGTAGGAGTAAATAAATTAAATATCAAAATATTAAATGTTCATATTAGCAAATGAGAGTGATTATGCCTAACATCAATCAAATATCTGTTGTTTTTCAGTTATGAAGCAAATTATTTTTAATACATTCTCTGTGCAATATTGATAATTCAGGTTGCGAATAAACATTATATAACCTGATATAAAAGCAATAATGACCTACAAGTATACCAGATACTGCAACAGCGAGACACTCATTAAACATATTAACGCTCTATAAAAAGACTAAGTATATACATTTACATTTAGCAAGCCATGCATATTCTTCTGAGTGTCTTTAAAAAATCATTGAATTGGATCGAGGAAAAATACGATCGCGAAATGCTCATAGATTCAATATCAAAAATAACAATCTGTCCAAACTATTACAAAAGCGATTTAGTCTGGATATTTGTAATATAAGGAAGTTTATGGTATCACTAGATGCCATTCGTCATGTCTGAATTTATTAGATTCACCAACTTCTAGTTAGATCACATCCGATTCAACTCAAATAGCATTTATGCAGTTCTTAATGAGTAGGATATGCAGTGTCTTTTGATATAGAATGAGAAAAGATAAAGATAGAAGATTGCAAAATTTATCAAAAGTAACCTCTTCTACCCTTACTACATCGAAGAACAGCATATTAAAGAATTTGTTACACTTATAAGGATTAAACGTTTACCATATAACCGAGTTTTCAACTGGAAAGATTAAGACGGCTCTTTTAAATTTGCACTCATCTACAAGGGAGTTGTGCTTATTGAATACCATCAATGGAAAAGGTTAGTTCAGATTGCATAAATTACTAAAGGAATGTTTCTTACTAATCACTATGTCAAGGACTAAATATAAGAAATGGAAGATTATTCATTAGAACCGTTGGAAGATGTTCCTGATAAGAAGAATAACTTTCCTAAATTCAAGTTTATCAGCAAGTCTTAAGACACAGTTCTATTAGTCTTTAATTAAAGGCTGATTAGCGAAAACCCATATAATGCTAACCCTGAGATCAAGGGCAACATTAAAAAACAGTTTTAAAAGTATACCTTAAAACTGCAAGAGATCATTGGATCATAAGCTTACAACCGTCTCCACCGCAATAAAAAATCAATGAAATAATAGTTGAAGAAAAGGAAAGAAAAGGAGATAATATAAAAATAGGTGACAATTGAGATAAAGGATAAGGACAAGAAGCTATCTCCTATTCTTCAATATTACTCTAATCTTTCTTTCTCGTAAAATTCTTTATCAACTATCACTACCTAACTCACAGATATTCCTGAACCAACCAAACCATTTTCACATACTATCTTTTCGACCATTACTAAATCAACCCGCCTGCTCCGTTCAAAGACAACTCCCATAAACTCAAACAAATCAACTATCATTCATAATACTTGGGTGGAGTAAGCCAGCAAGAAAAAGAAAAATACGAAATCATTTTCAACTTTGAAAGCCCTCACAACAACAAAAAGGTAAAAAATATAGCAGGAATTCATCAAATAATAACTTTAATAGCCCAAATAACCAAACTTTTTCGTACCGAACCAATTTGTTAAGCGAAAGCTCAAACTAAAATACTAAAACTTGATTTCAAAGGTGAAAAATTTAGATTTGAAAATAAAAAACAAAAACGAATAAAGTTTAGTTTAAAAGATGAAGAGATTATAGGAATACATTGATTCAAAAAGAATCGTCAAGCTAAACACAATTAAAACTAAACATAAATTACTTAGAGACAAGGTTTAATACTGAATGATTTTCAAATTTAATCTCTAATGCTTCAATATGTCTTTTTAATATGATATTGTATTGATTAATCAGATCAGAAGTTCTTGAATATATTTTTATACTGTTAGGATTCTTTATGACCTTATCTTTCGTCGTAAGTTGCTAGCTCAGAGGTAAATTCTTTATCGAATCCTTACATCCATTAGTCTCCTTCAATTTTAGGCTTGAAAGGGGGAGGAATCTAAATTAGTCATAAGTTACTTATTTCTTCAACATTTTTTCTCGATTTAAGTCCTTGAACCATGGGTGGGAAAGGATATCTTACATATCTGCCTGTGAGCCCAGTCTTTGCTTTGGATTTTTATTCAATATCTTTACAATAAAATCTTGAGCTTATGGTGAAATCTTAACCTTTTCGTTGAATTTAATTTCGCCTTCTTTGATTAGTTTGAACATCAAGGATTGAGATTTATTGTAGAAAGGCGGGAGCCCATGCATCATTTAATAAGTTAGTATTCCCAAAGACCACCAATCAGCAGTTTTATCATAACCTTCTCCCTACAATACTTCAGGGGCTAAATATTCAGGGGTTCCACAGAATGTTTTTGCAATTTATCCGTCTCGCACAATTTTAGCCATTCCAAAATCAGTTAAGCTAACGTTTCCATTATCATCCATCAATACATTTTACAACTTCAAGTCTCGGTAAATAAAATCCTTCGAGTGTAAATGCCCAAGTCCTAGAGCGATTTGCATAGCATAGAATTTCGCTTGCTTCTCAGGGAATCTTTTAGCATTTGAAAGATGTTGAAACAACTATCCTCCTCCTAAATAACCCTATTATTACTCATAAAAGACATAATAAAGTAAAGTTTATTTGAAGTTTGAAAAGCGTAAGCCAATCCAACTAAGAATGGATGGTTGACATGTTCTAAGATCATCTTTTCTGTCTTTGTGTGTTCAATTTGATCTTTTTTAACGATGTCGTCTTTGTTGATTGATTTCATAGCAAAAAGTTCCTTTGAGTTTTTCTTTTCAACAAGTAAGACTGTTCCAAAAGCACCTTTTCCCAATACTATCTTAGGGGTGAAGTCATTGATGGTCACTTCTTATTTCAGATTATTTCTGGAATACAATGTTTTTGTTGTCTTTCTTACCATTTATTTTTATTTCTCCTCTCCTTCCAAATATTCTTGGAAGCTAACATCATCGTGCATAATAAAATCACCTTTAATCTCCTTAATTCCTTCCTTTTTCTTTTAATCTTTAGTGGTAGCATAGTTGACCAAATTTAATTCTTCTCTATAATAGATGGGTAATTTTTGACTGCAGGTAACTCTAAAGGCTTTAAGGATGAAATAAATGATCTGGTCTCTTCTATCAGCGGAGGCATATCTAAATATCTGAAAAACAACCTATAATCATATTCTTCGGGGACATGGATAATAAACTCTGTTCCGATCTTACTAACAGTAACAGCTTTGATTTTTTCAATATCGATTTTCCTCTTGATTGCTTGGTTAAAAATATCATACTTGTTCCTTTTAGATTGTAAACACCATTGCTGGTAACTAATATGTTTCTTTCTTGCTTTTTCTTGTAGTCATTAAACTTGAAGATGGGACTACTCAAGTACACAGTCTCTGATTTTAGCCAGAATTACATCCGTTTTTGAACTATTTCACAATGCTTTTTTAGCTGGAGCATCCCAACAAATCTATCTTGTTTTACATCAATAAAAAGATTATATCAATAGAGCTACTATCTTTCATTTAATTGTCTGCCCAATAAAATTATCAATATTCAACTAAAACCTTTGAAATCATTAATAAGAATTCTTTGCGCGTTATGTTGGCGACATGGCGAATTTTGTGGTCTTTTTCTTCTTGTTTGCTGGGGAGTAAGTTGTAACCTTGCTGTTTATCACAATATTCTTGGGAGAGTTGGGTATCTTTAACGGTTAAATCTGCATGTCTTCGTCAGGCCTAATCATTGAGAAGGTGCTTCTACTTTTTTTCTTCTATTGAACCTTCTTAATGACTATTTCATTGAGTTAATGTGCCCTCAATGTCATTTTATCAACAACTGAAATAATTTTATTGTCACTTTCTTACTTATATTGGTAGTACTCTGTAAATAGATCTAAAAAGCTTGAAAGACGCTGCTATTAATTTTCAAGCATGGTCCTTTCTAGTTTCTTCTTTAGATAGTACTTTTTCAAAAGGATATGCCTTTTTATTGGACATGCTTATGCTATTTATTAACTATGCTTCTATTGATAAGTTTTTATTTATTCCTAAGTAAAATTTATTCTGAACAGTTTTACGATCGTATTCAGCAAATTATGAATTTATTCGAAGAATAGGTTGATTGATAGAGGTAATATTTACAGATTGGGCTGTATATTGGCACCTTTTTGTTTGCTTCCTTTTTTTTGAGGTTTATCAGGACCATACTCCATGGTCAATTCACTGATTTTTTTCTTTAGAAAATTGTTCTAGCGCTTAAGCTGCTTTATTTCCAGCATTAAAAACTATTATTTCTACTGTGAACTCACATCATCCTCGCTTGCATCTAATGTTATCATCTGGGTTGGCTTCATCTTTTTTGATTATGCTATTGAATCCACCTTCCTAGGAGTCTTGGCGCTAAGATAAGCATTGCTATTTTTAGGTGGCTAAAGCTCAACTTTTTTACCCACTTCTTTTTTTCTCATTAAATTATTATACAGAAAAAAGGTATGCTGATTGTAGCAAATAAGGATAGGATGTTCTAAAATACAGTCCTCATAAATTCTAAAAATGAAAATTTAAACTCAAAGAACCCAATAATATAATTCTTGTTTATAAGCAATGTTAGTGATTACTTTTAAGCAAACAAATTCGGTGCTTGTTCCACCCATCTTCATAGAGATCGATAAGCAGATAATGGTGGCAACAACATAATAACTAATAAACCGTGTATACAATCATTCTAAGCATCAACTCTCACCTTTCATTACCCCATCCCATCTCGAGCTTCATCTCAAAAATGGAGAAGTAATGTATCACAAAATTCCTTTGTTTCTTTACTTTAACTACAGCTCCTATTTTCAAAATATTTTCTGCGAAATCAAGTGCAAATAGTAGATTCAGCATTAACATCAAAACAATGATTAACTCTTTTTAAACTTAGTTCTGAGGGTTAGTCCTCGAAGGATTCATACACCAAAACAGGAACTGATAATTCTTAGCAAAAATGATACAAAATTGCAATAAAAAATAAACAAGATAATCCTGCCGGGTGACAATGTCTTTATAGGAGGAATGAAGTTAATTTTGACAAATGAATAGATGGGATGGGGAAATTTGATAAATTAGAAGTGGGATCATTTATAAAATGTGCGAGATAGATGCCTCTATATTTGTGTTGACCGTATCTAATGATAAATATGTCAGATTTATTCTTCGTAAGCTAATCAGCCATATTCCTAAATAATGTGAATTTATATTAAGAGGAATTATTTACCTAATAATAATTCTATTTATATTGAG
>JACCDV010174377.1_pt1 | contig 21531 bp, 19 predicted proteins | sample 7446131 | NCBI WGS metagenome assembly JACCDV01 (sample SAMN15323448, study PRJNA562643) | freshwater metagenome | isolation source: river surface water | place: USA:Blue River Watershed | collected 2017-08-17
CACACGCAGGGCAAGAACCTGCAGCATGTGCGCACGCTGCAGGTGGAAAAGGAAGATGAATTCATCGGCATGGATGCGTCCACACGCCGCAACCTGGAACTGACCGAGCCACTGCGCGGCGCAGAAGGACAGGCACCGACGCTGTTCTCGCTGCTCGACCATTGCCGCACGGCGATGGGCTCACGGCTGCTGCGCAACTGGCTGCACCATGCACCGCGCAAGCAGGACATCGCCCGTTCACGCCATGCGGCGATCGAGGCCTTGCTGGAAGCGTCGCTGTGCGAGCCGGTCATGGCCGCGCTGGCCGCGGTGCCCGATATCGAACGCATCGCCGCGCGCGTTGCGCTGCTGTCGGCCCGCCCGCGTGACTTATCCGCTCTGCGCGCGGGCTTGCAGCAACTGTCCGTATTGCGCGCAGTGCTCGCGCCGATAGTCGATGCCGCAGGCAGCACTGGTCGCACCGGTAGCACGGATGGCAAGGACGGCACGGACAGCACCGACGTCGCTTCGTCCTCTTCTGCTGCGGACGCACTGCTTGCATCGCCACTGCTCGATCGCACGCACCAGGAACTCGCGACACCCACCGATTGTCTGGCTCTGCTGGAACAAGCGATCGCGCCGGAGCCGGCGGCAATGGTGCGTGATGGCGGCGTGATCGCACGCGGCCATGATGCCGAACTCGATGAATTGCGCGGCCTGTCCGAAAACGCCGGCCAGTTTCTGGTGGACCTCGAGACACGCGAACGAGAGCGCACCGGGATCGCGAACCTGCGCGTCGAATACAACAAGGTGCATGGCTTCTACATCGAAGTCACGCATGGCCAGACCGCAAAGGTGCCGGAAGATTACCGGCGCCGGCAAACATTGAAAAATGCCGAGCGCTATATCACGCCCGAACTGAAGGCCTACGAAGACAAGGCATTGTCCGCACAGGACCGTGCGCTCGCGCGTGAAAAACTGTTGTATGAGGGCGTGCTGCAACAGCTGGGCGCATACATCGATGATCTGCAACGCATCGCACGTGCGATCGCGCGACTCGATGTGCTGGTGGCGCTGGCCACGCATGCGGCGCGCAACCAGTGGTGCAAACCGGTGCTGGTCGCGACCGAAGGACTCGACATCGTGCAAGGCCGTCACCCGGTGGTGGAGAATGCGATCGAGCGTTTCATTGCAAACGACTGCCGGCTGACGCCCGAGCGCCGTCTGCTGCTGATCACTGGCCCCAACATGGGCGGCAAATCGACCTACATGCGCCAGCTGGCGCTGATCACGCTGCTGGCCTATGTCGGCAGCTATGTGCCTGCCACCTCGGCCAGCATCGGCCCGATCGATCGTATCTTCACCCGCATCGGCGCGGCCGATGACCTGGCCGGCGGCTACTCGACCTTCATGGTCGAGATGATGGAATCGGCCGCGATCCTGCATGGTGCCACCGCGCAGTCGCTGGTGCTGATGGATGAAGTCGGTCGCGGCACCTCCACCTTCGATGGCCTCGCGCTGGCATGGGCCATCGCCACCGGCCTGCTGCAGCAAAACCGCTGCTACACGCTGTTCGCGACCCACTACTTCGAATTGACACAGCTGCCGCAAAAGCATCCCGGCTGCGCGAACGTGCATCTGTCCGCGGTCGAACACAAGGACAGCATCGTGTTCCTGCATGCGGTGCAGGAAGGGCCGGCATCACAGAGCTATGGTTTGCAGGTCGCGCAGCTGGCGGGTGTGCCGCAGCCGGTAATACGCGCAGCGCGCAAGCACCTTGCGCTGCTCGAGGCGCAGTCATCGACCTCGTCGGGACAGTTCGACCTGTTCGCGGCGAATACCCTGGCCACGCTGGCGGATGATGTGCCGGCCGGCGACGAAACGCACGCAGACAGCGCGCCATTGACGCTGCCAGCGACCGCGCACGAGGCCGAGAGCCGGGTAGCCGCTGTCGCGCCGGCGATGCTGCAAGCGCTGCAGGCAATCGACCCGGACAACCTCAGCCCGCGTGAAGCACTGGATGCGCTGTACCGACTGAAGCGGCTGGCCGACAGCAACGACGAAGACCACGGCCACTGAAGTCGGCGTGACCGGAAGGCGGCGTCACCGGAAGCCGGAACACCGAATCCCGGGGAATGAAACAACAACGGCCGGTGCAGATGCCCGGCCGTTTGCTTGTCAGCGACAGGTGGCGCGCATTTCGGCGCTCACACCTGCGTTGGCATCACTGCAGCTGGATGCTGCGGAACTGATCGTCATCATCATCGTCATGATGATGGTGGTGGCCGCCCGGGCCGTGCACATGGCCGTGCGCGATTTCCTCGTCGCTGGCCTTGCGCACCTCAATCACATCCAGCGCGAAGCGCAGAGCCATGCCGGCCAGCGGATGATTGCCATCGAGGACCACCTTGCCATCGGCAATATCGGTTACCGTGAACACGCGCATTTCCGCATGCGCATCTCCCCCATCCGGTGAGCCTTCGAACTGCATGCCGACTTCCAGATCGTCCGGGAACAGGTTGCGCGGCTCGACCTTGACCAGCTCGGCATCGTAGTCGCCAAACGCATCTTCCGGCTCGACCTGCAGCTCGGTCTGGGTGCCGACCGGCTTGCCATCCAGCGCCGCCTCGATCTTGGGCAGCGTGTTGCCGTAGCCGCCGTGCAGGTAGACCATGGGCTCGCTGCTTTTCTCGATCAGGTTGCCCTGCGCGTCCGACAGCTTGTAGTGCAAGGTAACGACCGTGTCCTTGGCGATGTTCATGATGAATCCTTTCGATGAGTCGGCGCATTATAACCTTCGGCCCGTGGCTGACGGCCGCAATTTGCCCCTCGCTGCGCCCCTCGGCGGCCCTTTCCGCACCCCTGTCCGGGACCACGACTCTCACGGAGCGCCCACGTCGTGCTGCGGGCACCACGGTGGCCGCCGATATAATGGCCGCATGAAAAAACACGCGGTACTGGGCGACATCACGCCCGAGGTCTTCCTTGCCAGGTACTGGCAAAAGAAACCCCTGCTGATCCGGCAGGCAATCCCCGACATGCCGCCCCTGCTGTCACGCGACGCCCTGTTTGCGCTGGCCGCACGCGATGATGTCGAGTCGCGCCTGCTGACCTGTTTCGGCCAGCAATGGAAACTCAGCCATGGCCCGCACACCACATTGCCGCCGGTATCGAAAAAGCTGTGGACGCTGCTGGTACAGGGCGTGAACCTGCACGACGATCAGGCAGACCGTTTGCTGCATCAGTTCCGCTTCGTACCGGATGCGCGCCTCGATGACCTGATGATCAGCTATGCGACCGATGGCGGCGGTGTCGGTGCGCATTTCGATTCCTATGACGTGTTCCTGCTGCAGGCACATGGCCGGCGCCGCTGGCGTATCAGCGCGCAGAAAGACCTGACGCTGAAAGAAGGGCTGCCGCTGAAGATCCTGCGCGACTTCGTGCCGGAACAGGAGTTCGTGCTCGAACCGGGCGACATGCTGTATCTGCCGCCGCACTATGCGCATGATGGCGTCGCAATCGGCGAATGCATGACCTGCTCGATCGGCTTCCGCGCGCCGTCCTGGCAGGAGCTGGGCGAAGCCTTCATGAACTTCATGGCCGACAACGTGATGCTGGAAGGCCGCTATGCGGACCCCGGCCTCGCCCCGACCCGGCGCCCGGCGCAGATCGGCGATGACATGTTCGAGCGCGTGACCCGCCGCCTCGAGCAGTTGCGCAGCACGCGCGAGGACATCGCGATTTTCCTCGGTGAATACCTGTCCGAGCCCAAACCCAGCGTGCTGTTCGATGCGCCGCCCCGCCGGCCCACGGCCGCGCAGTTCGCAAAGGCGGTCGCGCGTGGCGGCCTGCGGCTGCATCGGAAGACCCGAATGCTGTACCGCAGTAAATTTGTTTTCATTAACGGCGAGTCGGTGATGCCGGGGGCAGGCGACCGCAAATTGCTGCAGGCACTGGCCGATGCACGCCGGCTGGAGGGCAGCGCCTGGCTGGCCGCGTCGGACGACCTGCGCGAGAGCCTGCGGCAATGGTATGCGGACGGCTGGCTGACGCTGGACTAAGCAAGGACAGCGGCCTGGCCCGGGATTGGACTGTGTCGGTATCGTTACATTTTCTTTCAAGAAAATGAATACAAATCACAGCAATTCGGTGCAAAACGGCTTGCAAGCTTTTCAAGGGAGCCGGTATAATTTCCGGTTAGGAAGTTTTGTCGATGTGGCAGTGCGTCAAACCGCAGTGCCTGGTCGAAAAAGCGACCTGAAATGTGCGATAACTACCGGTAGTTATTTAACAAACTCAAGCGTTACTTTCAATTTCAACCCGAAGGATAATCATGAAAAAATCGTTGCTGATCGCTTCCCTGCTGGCTCTGGCTCTGGCTGCTTGCGGCAAGAAAGAAGAAGCTGCTCCGGCTGAAGCGCCGAAAGCTGAAGCACCGGCCGCTGAGGCACCGGCTGCTGAAGCACCGAAGGCTGACGCTGCTGCTGAAGCACCGAAGGCTGACGCTGCTGCTCCGGCTGCAGAAGAGAAGAAGTAATTCTCTGCCTTTCAGCAAAAAAGCCGCCCTCGGGCGGCTTTTTTGTTGCTAGTCACATGGCAGCCAGTCGAAACCGGCATCCTGCGCCGCCACTACCACGTCCACCCCATCACCACCGATCACGCCATCGATCGCAGCCAGCGCCAGTGACGGCGTATTGTTCTTCTGCGACAGGTGCGCTGCAATCAGACGCTTGAGCCGTGAGCGGTCGAGCGACGCCAGCAGGGCCGCCGCATGCGCATTCGACAAATGCCCGAGCGTGCCGGCGATGCGTGACTTCAGCCAGGCCGGATACGCGGATTGCGCAAGCATCTCGCTGTCGTGATTGAACTCGAGCAGCAAGGCATCGCAGCCGCCCAGTGCAGCCACCAGGTGCGGCGTGGTCATGCCGACATCGGTCAGGACACCCAGCTTGCTGCGGCCGTCGCTGGCCACGTACTGCAAGGGTTCGCGCGCGTCATGCGGGACCGTATAGGGCGTGATCTGCAGGTCGCCGACCGTGAATGACTCTCCATCGCGGCAGATGCGGATATCGACGCCAGCCATCTCGTCGCGCGCTGCGCCTTCATGGCTGCCATGGCTGAGCCAGACCGGCAGCCGGTAGCGGCGCGCCAGCTTGAACACGCCGCCGATATGGTCCGAATGTTCATGCGTGACGAGGATGCCGTGCAGCGCTTCCGGCGCGACGCCGGCGCGCGCAAGCCTGCGCTCGGCCTCTTTCAGGCCGAATCCGCAGTCGAGCATCAGGTGCGTTTCGGTGCTGCCGGAAGTGGCAGCGATCAGCAGCGAATTGCCTTCGCTACCGCTGCCCAGGCTGGCAAACTTCATCATCGTGCCCCGGCAGCGGTGCGTGGTACGTCGCGTATCGCGATGGAGACAGGCTGCAGCGTGGCAGCGTGCATGTAGCCCGGCTTACTTCAGCTGTTCGTTCAACAGTGCGAGGATGCGGCCGGCCGTGGCGCTGGTCGATGGGGCGCCCTTGTCATCCTGCACGCTGACGCGGCTGGATTCGCCCTCCCCCTTCACCTCGATGCGCCAGCGCTGCGCCAGCTTGCTGTCGTCCTTCGAGCTGAACAGCTTCGAGAAGAAGCCATCGCCCTTCTTCGCGGCGTCCGACTCCTGGTCGATGTAGCGCACGAAGTACACGCCACGGGTGCGGTCACGGTCTTCGACGGTGAAGCCGACGCGGTCGAGCGCAAGGCCGACCCGGCGCCAGGCGCGATCGAAACCTTCATCCACCTGCACGAAGGATGCACCGCCCTCCTTGCTCACGCGCGCGCGCTCGGCGGCGGCCGGGGCAGCTTTCACTTCGGCCTTCGCGGTCTTCACGTCGCGTCCCGACAGCGCTGCCATCAGGCGGCTGAGGAATTCCGCTTCCAGATCCGGGTCGGAGGGACGGCTGGTCCATATCGGCTGCTTGCTCATCGCCTGTCCCTGCAGCTGCTCTTCAGCGCCGCGGTGGCTGATGTAGATTTCGGTGCTGCCATCGGCGGTGCGCTCGAGGCGGGTGCGGAACTTGTCACGCTCCGAGGTCGAGTACAGCGAGTCGAACACCTTGCCGATGGCATTTCGAATGAAGTCTTGCGGGATCTTCGCGCGGTTCTCGGCCCAGTCGGTTTCCATCACGCCGGTTTCGGGCTTGTCGATCGCGATCTTGAAGCCCTGCTCTTCCCAGAACGCCTTCAGTTTGGGCCACAAAACTTCCGGCGCCTGCTTCGCGACCAGCCAGCGCTGCTGGCCGGCGCGCTCGATGCGCAAGCCGGCTTCGCTGATGCCGGCCGGCGCTACCGTGCCCTCGGCGCTCACTGCGGTAGTGGCAGTGCCGGCCGCTGCGGCAGGCTTTTGCCTTTGCGCGCTGTAATCGGAAGCGGTCGCGGTGCCGCTCGGATTGGCCACCGAGTAGCGGCTGTCGCCGCGCGGCGCGCTCAGGTCGGGCGGCACATCCAGTTTGGTGTTCTTGCTGGCCTTGCTGGCGCTCTTGTAGTCGATCTTCTCGGGTTCGAGCATGTCGCTCACCGAGCTGCAACCGCTGACGGCGGCAACGACCGTCAGTGCAAGCAGGCGGGCAGACAGGCGCGAGGAAGAAAGCGGCTTGCGGAAAAAACTCATCGTGACTCGATTCATGACGGAATGTTGGAGTAGCGGCATATGGCGGCGACCGGGGCGATATCGGGGGTCGGTGCTGGCGATGCTGGTGACGTTGGCGGCGTTGGCGATGCTGACCGCGCTCACTGCAGCACGCCGGACTCGCGCAGCGCCGTGCGCACGGTGTCTTGCGCGCCGGCACCCAGGGTCACCAGCGGCAGGCGGATGCCGCCTTGCATGCGGCCCATTTGCGCCAGCGCCCATTTGACGGGCACCGGATTGGGTTCGACGAACAGCTTGTTATGCAGCGGGATCAACTGGTTGTTGATCGCGATGGCCTCAGCGATACGGCCGGCCATCGCAGCCACGCATAGCTCGTGCATTGCACGCGGCGCCACGTTGGCCGTGACCGAGATATTGCCCGCACCACCGCAGAACATCAGCGCCATCGCCGTCGGATCGTCACCGGAATACACGGCGAAGGACTTGGGTACCGCACGCAGCAGCTCGGTACCCCGGCCGATGTTGCCGGTCGCATCCTTCACGCCAATCACGCCCGGTACCGATGCCAGGCGCACGATAGTCTCATTGGCCATGTCGGCCACGGTACGGCCCGGCACGTTGTACAGGATGACCGGCAGATCCACCGCTTCGGCGATGCGCTTGAAGTGCTGGTACATGCCTTCCTGCGTTGGGCGATTGTAGTAAGGCACGACTTGCAGCGATGCATCGGCGCCGACCTTCTTCGCATACGCGGTGAGCTCGATGGCTTCGGTGGTCGAGTTACCGCCGGTACCCGCGATGACCGGAATACGTCCGGCCACATGGTCGACCGCCAGCTTGATCAGTGCGCAATGTTCTTCGACCGAGACGGTTGGCGATTCGCCGGTGGTGCCGACGATCACGACGCCGTCCGTGCCTTCGGCGATGTGCCAGTCCAGCAGTGCCTTGAGTGCGGGCAGGTCGAGGCTGCCGTCCTCATGCATGGGGGTCACAATCGCAACAATGCTGCCCTTGATCATGGTTGATTCGCCGCAAAAATCCAAAACCGTGATTGTAGCGGATCACCCCTGCCCGAGGGCAGAATCAGCGCCAAAAGCCTTGTTTCCGAATGTTTCCGGAAGCGCTGTCAGCCAAGCACATTGCCGGCCGACGCGCCGCCGCGGCGCACGCAAATGCGCTGCACCATCGCCGGCTTCGGGCGCGCAGTGTAGCCATCTTCGAAAGCGATCACCTGAAACGCGGATCGATCAGGATGATCGGCGACCGCGACCAGCAATTCGCCCGGGGCGAGCAGGAAATCCGGATTGGAAGGCTTGCCAAACTGGCCATTCCCCTGCGCGAAGGTCTCGTAGACCAGCACCCCGCCATCGGCGAGACTGGACAACAGCCGCGGCAGCAGCGGCCGGTGCAGGTAGTTGGTGACGACGATCCCGGTGTAGCACCGCGCGACCAGCGGGAACGCGGGGTCGGACTCGACGCCCGCTTGTTCGAGGTCGAACGCGAGGGTGCGGATGCGTTCGCCAGCCGTCGCAGCCAGCGCTTGCGGGTCGCGATCGACCGCCAGCACGCTCAGCCCGAGGCTGGCCAGCAGCCGCGCATGGCGGCCACCGCCACACGCGAGATCCAGCGCCTGCCCGTGCGGCATCAGCGGTGCAAAGCGCTGCACCCAGGCCGATGGCTGGTCTTGCTGCGTATGTGAGGCCGTCATCGCTGACATGATCGGTATCGGATAAAACACGCGCGCGATCGCCGCTGCCGATCAGGCCGGACTGCGAACGCCGCCGCTGCGCGTGAATGCTTCAGTTGTACGACAGGCCCATTTCCTCGCGCACGTCGCGCATGGTTTCCTGCGCATACTTGCGCGCCTGGTCACAGCCATCGGCCACGATCGCGCGCACCAGTGACGGGTCGTCGAGATATTGCTGCGCACGCTCGCGCATCGGTTCCTGCTCCTTCAGGATGCCGTCGATCACCGGTTGCTTGCATTCGATGCAGCCTATGCCGGCCGACTTGCAACCCTTCACCACCCAGTCGCGCGTGGCCTGGTCCGAGTACACCTGATGGAACATCCACACCGGGCACTTGTCCGGATCGCCCGGGTCGGTGCGGCGCACACGCGCGGGATCGGTCGGCATCGTGCGCACTTTCTTGGTAACGGTGTCGCGGTCGTCACGCAGCGCGATGGTGTTGCCATAGCTTTTGGACATTTTCTGTCCATCGAGGCCGGGCAGGCGCGAGGCCTCGGTCAGCAAGGCCTGCGGCTCGACCAGAATCAGCTTGCGGCTGCCTTCGAGGTAGCCGAACAGGCGCTCGCGATCAATCATCGATAGGTTCTGCGCATCATCCAGCATCGCCTTTGCCTGCTCGAGCGCGTCATCCTTGCCCTGCTGCTGGTACTCGGTGCGCAGCTCGTTGTACAGCTTCGCACGCTTGGAGCCGAGCTTCTTCACCGCTTCCTGCGCCTTCTCCTCGAAATCCTTTTCGCGGCCATACAGGTGGTTAAAGCGACGCGCGATCTCGCGCATCATCTCGATGTGCGGCACCTGGTCCTCGCCGACCGGCACCATGCTCGCGCGGTAGATCAGCACATCGGCTGCCTGCAGCAGCGGATAGCCGAGAAAGCCATAGGTCGCGAGATCGCGGTCCGCCAGTTTTTCCTGCTGGTCCTTGTAGGTCGGCACGCGCTCCAGCCAGCCCAGCGGCGTTGACATCGACAGCAGCAGATGCAGCTCCGCATGCTCGGGCACCTTGGACTGAATGAAGATGGTCGCCTGTGACGGATCGATGCCGGCCGCGAGCCAGTCGATCACCATGTCCCAGGTACTGGTCTCGATGATCGACGGATCGTCGTAGTGCGTCGTCAGCGCATGCCAGTCGGCGACGAAGAACAGACAGGGGTGCTCGGACTGCAGCTTCACCCAGTTCTTCAATGCGCCGTGGTAATGGCCAAGGTGCATCGCGCCGGTGGGGCGCATGCCGGAGACAACACGATCAGGGTACATGGGGATCTCAGGTCAACAGGAGTTTAAGGGGCGATACCAGCAGGTTCAGCAAGGCATTGGCGCCGGCGATCACCGGCAGCATCCAGAAGTGCAACAGGTTCAGCATCATCAGCGCCAGCACGATGAAGAAGCCGTAAGGCTCGATCCGCGCGAAGCGGAACGCATAGCGATTCGGCAGCAGGCTGGTCATCACGCGGCCGCCATCGAGCGGCGGCAGCGGGAACATGTTGAACGCGAACAGCACGAGGTTGGTCACGATGCCGGCCTTGGCCACGCGGTAGAAATACTCTTCATCGAGGCCGACCGCATCGAGCACGAAGAACAGCACCATCCAGCCCAGTGCCATCACCAGGTTCGCCAGCGGGCCGGCGAGCGCCACCCACAGCATGTCTTTCTTCGGGTTGCGCAGCCGCGAGAAATCGACGGGCACCGGCTTCGCGTAGCCGAACAGGAAGGGACTGTTCACCAGCGCCAGCACCAGCGGTATCGCGATGGTGCCGACCGGGTCGATGTGCTTCACGGGATTGAGGCTCATGCGCCCCTGCGACCAGGCGGTCAGGTCGCCGAAATAGCGGGCTGCGTAGGCATGCGCGGCCTCGTGCAGCGTAATCGCAAAGAGGATAGGCAGTGCGTAGACCGCTATCGTCTGTATGGTGTCGTTCATCAGCCGGATTTTAACAGACGGGCAAGCATGAAATCGGCGCTGAACGGCGATGAACGGCGCTGCACCGGCACTCAGCCGAACAGGCTCACGTCTCCCCTGCCCTCGCGCAAGACCACCGGCGCATCGCCGGTCAGGTCGACCACGGTGGTGGGCTGCAGGCTGCACGCGCCGCCGTCAATCACCAGTTCCACCTGCTTTTGCAGCGCGTCGCGGATCTCGTCCGGATCATGCAGCGGCTCGTCGCTGCCGGGCAGGATCAGCGTCGTGCCGAGCAAAGGCTGGCCCAGCTCGGTCAGCAATGCCTGTGCGATCGCATGCTCGGGCACGCGCAGGCCGATGGTCTTGCGCGACGGGTGCGACAGCCGGCGCGGCACTTCGCGCGTGGCTTCGAGGATGAAGGTGTAAGGGCCCGGTGTGGCAGCCTTCAGCAAGCGGTACTGGCGATTGTCTACGCGCGCATAGGTCGCGAGGTCGGACAGGTCGCGGCACAGCAGCGTCAGGTGGTGCTTGTCGTCGATGCCGCGTATGCGGCGCAGTCGGTCGACCGCCGCCTTGTCATCAAGATGGCAGGCCAGCGCATAGCTGGAGTCGGTCGGCAGTGCGACGATGCCGCCGCCATGGATCATGTCCGCCGCCTGACGCAGCAGGCGCTGTTGCGGATTGTCCGGATGGATGTGGAAATACTGGGTCATGAAAAGGAAAACGACAGTCAGCAAGACTGTCGCTTTCCGGATCTTACCGCAGCGGCCGCGGCGCGGCCCTGTGCGGCATCAGCCTTGTGATCAGCCTCGTTGCAAGGCTGCGATGCGTTCCTCGATCGGCGGATGGGTCGAGAACAGCTCGAAGAAACCGCTCGAATGATTGATGCCCAACGCCGCCACCGACTGCGGCAGCGCCGCGTCGTGCATGCCGCCGAGGCGCGCCAGTGCATTGATCATCGGCTGGCGGCTGCCCAGCAGCTGCGCAGCACCGGCGTCGGCACGGAACTCGCGCTGCCGCGAGAACCAGGCCACGATCATGGACGCGAGCAGACCGAACACGATCTGGCACACGATCACGGTCACCATGTAGCCGGCGCCGCCGGATGACGACTGGTCACGCGACAGCGCGCGGTCCACCAGATAACCGACCACACGCGACAGGAAGACGACAAAGGTGTTCACCACGCCCTGGATCAGGGTCATCGTCACCATGTCGCCGTTCGCGATGTGTGCCACCTCATGACCGAGCACCGCTTCGACTTCCTCGCGCGTCATGTTCATCAGCAGGCCGGTCGAGACGGCCACCAGCGCTTCATTCCTGAACGCACCGGTGGCGAAGGCATTCGGCTCACCGTCATACACGGCCACCTCCGGCATGCCGATGCCGGCACGCTGCGACAGGCGGCGCACGGTATCGACCAGCCACTGCTCGGTGGCGTTCTCGGGCACCTCGATCACGCGCGCACCGGTCGACCATTTCGCCATCGGCTTGCTCATCAGCAGCGAGATGATCGAGCCGGTGAAACCCACGACCAGCGAGAACACCAGCAGCATGCCGACGTTCAGGCCCTGCGATGTCAGGAAGCGATCCACGCCGAGCACCGACAGCACGATCGACAACACCGCAATGACGGCGATGTTGGTCAGCACGAACAGCAAGATGCGTTTCATAACAATTTCTCCACGAACGAAGGATGGGTTACAGCGAACACCGCGCGCGACACGCGACCGGTGACACGCGGCCGGTAATGGCTGCATACCCGCAATTTTGGGGTGAATTGACGTTTGACAAGTCAGGAAAAACCGAAAATCTTGTGAGGCGGACCTAGAGTTTTTCTCACCAGTCGTGCCATATCGGGGTCAGCCCGGCGGGCAGCGGCGGCAATGCGCCGAGGTCAGTGCGGGATTCGCCGGGCCCGTGGAAATCCGAACCGCGCGACGCCAGTAAGCCGCTGCGCCGCGCAACCGCCGCATAAGTCGCGTACTGGTCGGGGGTGTGGCTGCCGGTCACGACTTCGATGCCCTCGCCACCGAGTTCACGGAAGCGATCGATCAACGCCCACAGCTGCAACTCGGTAAACGAGTAACGGCCGGGATGCGCAATCACCGCGCGGCCGCCCGCCGCGCGTATCCAGCTGACCGCCTCTTCGAGCGTTGCCCAGCGGTGCGGCACGAAACCGGGTTTGCCCTCGACCAGATAGTGATCGAAGACCTCGGACACGGTGCGCTTGACGCCGGCATCAACCAGAAAGCGCGCGAAATGGGTGCGCCCCAGCATCTCCGGATTGTCTGCGTACTGCAGCGCTCCCTCGAGCGCGCCCGGTATGCCGGCCTGCGCCAGTTGCGCGGCGATCTCGCGCCCACGCGTCAGCCGACCGTTGCGCACCGAATCCAGGCCGGCGCGCAGCGTCGCATCCTGCTCATCGATGCCGAGGCCAACGATGTGCACGGTCTTGCGGGCCCAGGTAATCGAAATTTCGACGCCGGCCATGAATGGCAGCCCGGCATCCTGCGCAGCGGAGCGCGCGTCGGCAATGCCGCCGACTTCGTCGTGATCGGTCAGGGCCCAGACATCGACACCATTGGCCTTCGCGCGCAGCGCCAGCTCGGCCGGCGCCAGCACGCCGTCAGAGACGTTCGAATGGCAGTGCAGGTCGGCGTTCAGCATCGGGCGAATTCAGCAAACACAAGGCGAGTAAAGGTACAGCTGCGATTGTACGCGCATGCCCCGGCGCCTGCTGCGCGTGCCAACGCGTGGCAACCGGCGTCAGCGCAAGAAATCTTCGATCACGCGCGCCAGCGCTTCCGGCTGGTCATGGTGCAGCATATGGCCGGCATCGGCGATGATCTCGGTACGTACATCGCGAATGAAAGCCTTGCGGCGGTCAATCTCGATGCGCGCCGTGTCCTTCGGCCCCATCCAGCGCCAGATGTCGGTGTCATCGGCTTCCACCCACAGCACCGGCGCGCTGATCTCGGCCCAGCAGGCGGTGACTTCGTCGATCCGGTACAGCGTTGCGCTGGTGATCTTGTGCGCCGGGTCGCCGAGGATGTCCCACTGTCCGTCGGCATTCTGCGCCGCCCAGTGGCCGGCCAGAAAATGCGCGCGCGCTTCGCTGATGCGCGGATTGTTTTTTCTGAGCCGTGCGGCAACGTCTTCCCGGCTTGCATACCCACGCATCGCGGGCGGTGAGCGCAGCTCGTCCAGCCATTGGGCATACCGGCGCGGCGCTTGCGTCGGTCGTGTGGCCGGCAAGCCGAAACCTTCGAGGTTGACCAGCTTCGCAATGCGTTGCGGACGCACACCCGCATAGATCGCCGCCACATTGCCGCCCATCGAATGGCCGAGCAGATTGACCGGCGTGTCCTTTGCGTAATGATCGAGCAGCGCATCGAGGTCGCCCAGATAATCGGCAAACCAGTAACAATCGCCGTTCACGCGCTCGGTCAGCCCGAAGCCGCGCCAGTCCGGCGCAATCACATGCCAGTCCTGCGCGAGGCAATCCACGACAAACTGGAACGAGGCCGACACATCCATCCAGCCATGCAGCATCACGAGTGTGGGGGCATCGTCACGGCCCCAATGGCGCACATGGGTACGCAGTTTGCGCAGCGTGACGAATTCGGAACGGGAAGGCTTAACGGGGATGGTCATCGGTCTGGGGAAAGGTGGGCTTAAAATCCAGCGTCACGCACGCTGAATGCACTGCACCACGCGACAACGAGATCGCGCCGATTATAAGGGAGACCCCATGAGCGCCCTGCGCCCTGCCCGCAGCACCCGCCCTGCAACACCTGCCGATCATTACGATGCGCTGTACCGCGAGTTTCGCTGGCATGTGCCACCGGACTTCAACATCGCGCATGCATGCTGCACGCGCTGGACAAACGACCCCGAGCGCATCGCGATCATTGTCGATGATGCGGACGATGGCGAGCGCCGGGTCAGCTACGCGGAACTGCAGCGCGATGCCAACCGGTTGTCGAATGTGCTGCGCTCACTGGGTGTGGTGCGCGGCACGCGCGTCGCGATCGTGTTGCCTCAGCGTCCTGAAGTGGCAGTCGCACATATCGCCTGCCATCAGCTGGGCGCGATCGCGATGCCGATGTCGGTGTTGTTCGGTCCCGATGCACTGGCCTACCGCTTGCAGGACAGCGAAGCGGCGGTACTGATTGCCGATCACGGCAGCCTGCCCAACATCGACATCGCGCGCACCACCGACGGCGGCTGCCCGGCGCTGCAAAGGATCATCGCGATCGATGCCCATCCTGACGATGGCGACGATCTGGTCGACTGGCATGCGGCGCTGGCCAGCACCTCGGACCAGTTCACGCCGGTCGGCACCCGCGCGACCGATCCGGCGCTGCTGATCTACACCAGCGGCACCACCGGTTCACCGAAAGGCGCGCTGATGCCGCAATCGGCACTGATCGGCAATCTGCCGGGCTTTGTCGCGTCACAGGACTGGTTCCCGCACGACGATGACGTGTTCTGGTCGCCGGCCGACTGGGCCTGGACCGGTGGCTTGATGGATGCACTGCTGCCGACGCTGTATTTCGGCAAAGTCATCGTCGCCAGCCGCGCACGCTTCTCGGCCGAGGGCGCATTCGCGCTGATGGAAAAACACCGCGTGACCAATAGCTTCCTGTTCCCGACCGCACTGAAAATGATGATGAAGGCGGTGCCCGAGCCAAAGCAACGCTACGACCTGAAACTTCGCGCGGTGATGAGCGCCGGCGAAGCCGTCGGCGATACGGTGTTTCACTGGGCGCAGTCAGCGCTGGGCGTGACCGTCAATGAAATGTTCGGCCAGACCGAGGCCAACTACCTGGTCGGCAATTGCGCGATCCACTGGCCGGCACGTCCCGGCAGCATGGGCCGTCCCTACCCCGGCCACCGGGTCGCCGTGCTGGACGACGCGGGCCAGCCGGTGCCGGCGGGTTCGGTCGGTGAAGTGGCCTTGCATCGTTACGACATCCACGGCGACCCGGATCCGGTGATCTTCGTCGGCTACTGGCGGCGTGATGATGCGACGCGCGACAAGTACCGCGGCGACTGGCTGCTGACCGGCGACCTGGCCGAAATGGATGCCGACGGTTACCTGTGGTACCGCGGCCGTGCGGATGACATGTTCAAGGCCGCAGGCTATCGCATCGGCCCGTCCGAGATCGAGAACTGCCTCGTCAAGCATCCGGCCGTCGCGAATGCAGCGGTCGTGCCCAAGCCCGATGCCGAGCGCGGCAATCTGGTCAAAGCCTATGTGGTGCTGACCGAAGGCACGCTGCGCGGTGCCGAACACGATGCGGCGCTGATTGCGGAGCTGCAGCAGCATGTGCGCGGCTTGCTGGCGCCGTATGAGTATCCGAAGGAAATCGAATTCATCGATGCACTGCCGATGACGACCACCGGAAAGGTGCAGCGGCGCGTGCTGCGGCTGCGCGAAGAGGCGCTGGCGCGGGACGCCGCATAGCGCGGGACGCCGCATAGCGCGGGGCGCAAATCGTACTTCGTACTTCGTACTTTGGACTTTGTGCTTCGTGCAGCGCGATCCTCGTGCTGCGCCTGGCCGACACCGAACCCGGGCATTCAGAGCCCGATTCAATGCCCGATTCAGTGCCCGAGCGCAGCCAGTTCTTCGTCGGTGAAACCGGCCGCGCGCCGCGCATCGAGATTGAACGGTCCCTTCAGCACCGGCGCCTGGTAGCGGCGCGCCATCTGCGGATAGATGGCGATCGGGTCCAGCCCGTCGCGCCGGCACAGCCAGCCGTACCAGTGATTGCCAATCGCCACATGGCCGACCTCGTCGCGCAAAATAATGTCGAGGATGGCCGCCGCTTGCGCATCACCCGCCTGCGCCAGCTTCGCGCGCACTGCCGGCGTCGCATCCAGACCGCGTGCTTCCAGCGTGCGCGGCACCAGCGCCATCCGCGCAAGCAAGTCATCGCGGGTCTTGTCGGCCATTTCCCACAGGCTGTTGTGCGCATTGAAGTCGCCGTACGCATGGCCCAGCGTGCGCAGGTGCGCATCGAGCAGCGAAAAGTGCAGCGCCTCTTCCGCAGCCACTTTCAGCCAGTCCCCGAAGAAGTTGTCCGGCATCGCATCGAAACGCCAGGCCGCATCGAGCGCCAGGTTGATCGCATTGAACTCGATGTGCGCGAGCGCATGGATCAGTGCGGCACGCCCCTCGGTCGTGTGCATCGCCCGGCGCCCGACCTCACGCGGGTGCACCAGCGGTGGCCGCGCAGGCCGGCCCGGAATCTGCGCCGTAGCGACATCGATCGGCGGCCCGAAGCTCGGCACGTCGGCACCGGCCCGCCATGCCGCATGCAACGCGCGCGTGTTATCGGCCTTGGTCGCGGGATCCGACTCGCACAGGCAATGCAGCGCAACGGCACGCCATGCGGCGACGGGTGAAACCGCTGCAGTGGTATGCACCGTCCCAGCCATGGGCTCAGGCACGGCCGCCGGCAAAGGGGATGCGGAAGTTGCAGAGGCTGCAGCGCTTGCGGTGCGGGTGGAGGTTACGGTCATGCGCTCGGGGGTAAAATGCAGGCCTATCGAAGAACTCCATTGTAATTCCGACTATCCACATGGCGATTTACCAGCTTGGCGACGTGTCGCCCGACATTCATGACACCGCGTATATCGTCGATGGCGCCACCGTGATCGGCAACGTCGAACTGAAAGCGCATACCAGCGTGTGGTTCGGTGCGACGCTGCGCGGTGATACCGAACGCATCAGCATCGGTGAACGCAGCAATCTGCAGGAAGGCGTGGTCGTACATACCGACAAGGGCTATCCGCTGACCGTGGGCAGCAATGTGACGGTCGGCCATCAGGCGATGCTGCATGGCTGCACCATCGGCGATGGCAGTCTGGTCGGCATACAGGCGGTGATCCTGAATGGCGCAAAAATCGGGCGCAATTGCCTGGTCGGCGCAGGCGCCCTGGTCACCGAAGGCAAGGAATTTCCAGACAACTCGCTGATCGTCGGCTCGCCCGCCAAGGTGGTGCGCACACTGACGGAAGCGCAGATCGTCGGCCTGATGGCCAGTGCCGACATGTACGTCAAGCGCGCCGAGCATTACCGCGCGAACCTGAAAAAGCTCGGCTGAGCGAATGAACCCATGAGCGACACCCTGCAACGATTCATGTTCGACAGTTCGCCGGTGCGTGGTGAACTGGTCGAGATCGCCGATGCCTGGCAACAGATACAGGAACGACGCTCGTATCCCGCACCGGTCGCCACCGTGCTGGGCGAGATGATGGCCGCCGCGGCGCTGCTGTCGGCCAACCTGAAGTTCAATGGCGCGATCATCATGCAGATCCACGGTGACGGGCCGGTGCAGCTGCTGGTGGTGGAATGCGACTCGTCGCTGCGCATGCGCGCGACCGCGAAGCTGGCGGCCGATGCTCGGATTGCGGACGATGCCAGCCTGCATGAATTGGTGAACCTGCATGGCCACGGCCGCTTCGCGATCACGCTTGATCCGGCCGACAAATTGCCGGGGCAGCAGGCTTATCAGGGCATCGTGTCGCTGGACGGTGATTCGGTCGCGACCGTGATCGAGAACTACATGCTGCGTTCGGAACAGCTCGATACCCGGCTGTGGCTGGCGGCGGATGACAAGGTCACGCGCGGACTGCTGCTGCAAAAGCTGCCGCATGAAGGCGGCACACCGTCACCGCAAGCCGACAATGACCGCTGGGACCATGTGGTGATGCTGGCGTCAACGCTGCGCACCGACGAGATGCTGAGCACCGACATCATGACGCTGCTGAACCGGCTGTACTGGGAAGAACAGGTCCGCGTGTTCGAGCCGCGCAACCCGTCGTTTCATTGCGGCTGCTCGCGCGAGAAAGTCGGCAACATGCTGAAGATGCTGGGCCGCGAAGAAATCGAATCCGCGCTGGCCGACCTGGGCGAGCTGGATATCGACTGCGATTTCTGCGGCCAGAAATATGCGTTCGATGCGGTGGATTGCGCGCAATTGTTCACGACCGACATGCTGTCGGACGCAGTGCAGCCGCCGGGCCGGCAGCAGCACTGACACCCTGCCTTACTTCGGCGCGTCAGTCGCCGCGACCGGCTGCGCCTTGCTGGCGCCCGGTTCGAGGATCTGCACGAAGATCTCGTTTTCCTTGATCAGGCCCAGCTCGTAGCGCGCACGCTCCTCCACCGCACCGGTACCTTCCTTCAGGTCCTGCACTTCGGACGCGAGCTTGTCGTTACGCGCTTTCAGTTCCTGCTCCTTCGCCAGCGCCGAATCGAGCTGGCGCGACAAATCCCACACGCGCAACCAACCGCCCTTGCCCAGCCACAGCGGGTACTGGATCAGGATCAGCAGTGCGGTCAGGCAGATGAGGATCAGGCGCACGGGGCGATCTCGGCGAACTCGGCGGTCGCAGCCAGCACCGCCAACTGCACACGGGCAGCGGCCGGCACGTGAACTCAGCGCAGGTTGTAGAAGGCCGAACGACCCGGGTAGCTGGCGATGTCGCCGAGGTCTTCCTCGATGCGCAGCAGCTGGTTGTATTTCGCCATGCGATCCGAACGCGACATCGAGCCGGTCTTGATCTGCAGTGCATTGGTACCGACGGCGATATCGGCGATGGTGGAGTCCTCGGTCTCACCGGAACGGTGCGAGATCACCGCGGTGTAGCTGGCGCGCTTGGCCATCTCGATCGCCGCAAAGGTTTCGGTCAGCGTGCCGATCTGGTTGATCTTGATCAGGATCGAGTTCGCGATATTTTTCTCGATGCCCTCTTTCAGGATCTTCGTGTTGGTCACGAACAGATCATCGCCGACCAGCTGCACCTTCTTGCCCAGCGCGCGCGTGAGCGTGCCCCAGCCTTCCCAATCGCCTTCGTGCATGCCGTCTTCGATGGAGATGATCGGGTATTTGTCGCACCAGGTCGATAGCAGGTTCGTGAAGTCGGCGGACGACAGCTTCAGGCCCTCGCCGTCGAGGTGATACTGGCCATCCTTGTAGAACTCGGACGCGGCGCAATCGAGGCCGAGCGCGATTTGCGTGCCCGGCTCGTAGCCCGCCTTTTCGATCGCCTGCAGGATCAGCTGGATCGCTTCTTCATGATTCTTCACCGACGGCGCGAAACCGCCCTCATCACCCACTGCAGTGGTCAGGCCCTTGTCATGCAGGATCTTCTTCAGCATGTGGAACACTTCGGCGCCGTAGCGGATCGCTTCGCGGAAGCTGGGCGCGCCGACCGGGATGATCATGAACTCTTGCAGGTCGAGGTTGTTGTCCGCATGCGCGCCGCCGTTGATGACGTTCATCATCGGCACCGGCATCTGCATCGCGCCGGAACCACCAAAATAGCGGTACAGCGGCAGGCCGGCCTCTTCCGCAGCGGCCTTTGCCACCGCCATCGACACCGCCAGCGTTGCATTCGCACCGAGGCGACCCTTGTTGTCGGTGCCGTCGAGGTCGAGCAGGGTCTGGTCGAGGAAAGCCTGTTCGCTTGCGTCCAGGCCCATGATCGCTTCGGAGATTTCGGTGTTGATGTTCTCGCAGGCTTTCAGCACACCCTTGCCGAGATAGCGCGACTTGTCGCCGTCGCGCAGCTCGATCGCTTCGCGCGAACCGGTCGATGCACCGGACGGCACGGCCGCACGGCCCATCACGCCCGATTCCAGCAGCACGTCACACTCGACGGTCGGATTGCCGCGCGAGTCGAGGATCTCACGGCCTACGATGTCAACGATTGCACTCATTCAGTTCTCCACAATGGCTTGGTGTTATTGGTTACGGATAGTCTTCGCGTCAGACACGGGCCGCGATCACGCGGCAACACGCCTGCGGTCACACAGTGAAGCACTCAGCTGAAGTCGCTTTCGAGGAAAGGCGTCTTCTTGACCACACGGTCCAGCTCGGCCAGGCTCTGCAGCAGTTCGCGCATGCGGCCCAGCGGTACCGCATTCGGGCCATCGGACATGGCCTTGGCCGGATCCGGATGCGTTTCCATGAAAAGACCAGCGATGCCGACCGCGACCGCCGCACGTGCCAGCACCGGCACGAACTCGCGCTGACCACCGGACGAGGTGCCCTGCCCGCCCGGCAACTGCACCGAGTGCGTCGCATCGAACACCACCGGGCAGCCGGTCTCGCGCATGATCGCCAGCGAGCGCATGTCGGACACCAGATTGTTGTAGCCGAAGGACACGCCACGCTCGCAGGCCATGAACACATCCGTCGGCAAGCCCGCTTCGGCGGCCGCATCGCGCGACTTTTGAATGACGTTCTTCATGTCATGCGGCGCGAGGAACTGGCCCTTCTTGATATTGACCGGCTTGCCCGACTGCGCGCACGCGCGGATGAAATCCGTCTGCCGGCACAGGAAGGCCGGCGTCTGCAGCACGTCGACGACGGCGGCGACCGGCCTGATCTCGTCAACCTCATGCACATCGGTCAGCACCGGCACGCCGATCTGCTGCTTCACCGTCGCGAGGATCTCGAGCCCCTTCTCCATGCCCAGTCCGCGGAACGATGAACCGGACGAACGGTTCGCCTTGTCGAACGAGGACTTGTAGATGAACGGAATGCCGAGTTCGGCCGTGATCTCCTTCAGCCGCCCGGCGGTATCGAGTGCCATCTGCTCGGACTCGATCACGCAGGGACCCGCGATCAGGAAAAACGGGCGGTCGAGCCCGACGTCGAAGCCGGCCAGCTTCATGCGGCCTTCCTCTGGTCGCCCACGCCCTTGTGCGCGAGCGCTGCCTTGATGAAGGAAATGAACAGCGGATGGCCGTCACGCGGCGTGGACTTGAACTCAGGGTGGTACTGCACGCCCATGTACCACGGATGCGCCTGCTCTCCGCTGCGCGGCAATTCCATGATCTCGCACAGTTGCTCGGTCGGCGTGCGCGCCGACACGATCAGGCCGGCCTGTTCGACGCGGTCGAGGTAATGGTTGTTTGCTTCGTAGCGATGGCGATGGCGCTCGGTCACTTGCGCACCATAGATCTCGGCCGCCAGCGTGCCCGGCTTCACCGCACAGGTCTGCGCGCCCAAACGCATGGTGCCGCCGAGGTCGGAGTTCTCGTCGCGGCGCTCGACCTTGCCGTCGTGGTTCTGCCATTCAGTAATCAGCGCAACGACCGGGTTTTCGGTATCGGGCTCGAACTCGGTCGAGTTCGCATTTTTCAGGCCGGCGACATTGCGCGCATATTCGATCAGCGCGACTTGCATGCCGAGGCAGATGCCGAGATACGGCACCTTGGTTTCGCGCGCATAACGGGCTGCCGCAATCTTGCCCTC
>JACCDV010773953.1_pt1 | contig 21514 bp, 18 predicted proteins | sample 7446131 | NCBI WGS metagenome assembly JACCDV01 (sample SAMN15323448, study PRJNA562643) | freshwater metagenome | isolation source: river surface water | place: USA:Blue River Watershed | collected 2017-08-17
CTAGGTGGCTATAGCACGATTTCGATAGCTAAAGCACTTCAAGATGACGCTTCATTAACTACCATTGACATCAATGAAAAGCATGTTGAGATCGCTCAATCGAATGCTAAAGCGATGCAAATGGAACATAAAATTACTTTTTTGCAAGGTGATGCTCTAACTGTTTTACAACAGTTAAAAAATTCTCAAACAACTCAGTTTGATATGGTTTTTATCGATGCCGATAAAGAAAACTACCTCAATTACTTTTTGATGGTAAAGCACATGATTCAAAAAGGTGCTCTCATCTTGAGTGATAATTTAATTCCGAAATGGAAGCGAATCGGTGAGCCTCATCAAAATGACCAAATGGCAAAAGCCATTTATGCTTTTAATGAAGCTTTAAGTTTTGATCAAGATTTTGAATCAGCCATGATTACGACAATAGTTGGGAAGACCCCTCGAATAGATGGATTGGGAATTTCGATATTTAAAGGAATAGATTCCATTTAAATTTGAATCTATATTATAAATTACATTCTTCCATTTTAATTAAAATAATATTATTGGGTAAATATAAAGTAAGTTTACCTGATAATGAAGTATTTAATTATAATGGCTCTCAGCATCTTTCCTCTAACAGCTCAACTTGTGGTTGATCTCGAAACCGCTTTGAATTTGGCTTATGAGAATAATCAGAAGCTTTTGGCATTAAAAGAACTTATCGAAGAGGCTAAAGCCGGTAAAACTATTTCACTATCAGCTTTTTATCCTCAAGTTTCAGCTTTTACTGACGGCTATTACAACCTCACCTATCAAAATGTAACAGATTCCCATAATACTTTTGGTTCAGCGATCAATTTGTCTCAAAGTATATTGGAAGTTGCCTCTTACTATGATGTTAAAATCAGCGATTTAAACATCAAGAAAGTTCAATTTCTTTATGATTCCTTAAAAAACGACATCACTTATGACGTCAAAAGAAGTTACTATAAAATTGTTCACGATCTTGAAAAAGTAGCTGCCCATCAAGAGAATGTAGATCTTTTATTTGCATTGAACAAGCGGATGAAAGACCGATTAAAAATCGGTGAGGCAATCGCTTTGAATGTCAATCAAAGCCAAGTGTCATTAGCTTCTTCCAAAACCCGTTATTATCAGGCACTTAAAGTTCTAAAAGACGATTTAAATGGATTTTCAGTGTTATTGGGGTTTAATCCGGAAGAGGTGCATATCGAAATCAAAGATTCTGTTTTTCAATATCAATACTATCCTTATCTGTTTTCTCTATATGAAAAAGCTAAATCAAACCAGGAAATTACCCGCCTAATCACTCAAAAAGATGTCTCTGATTTCGAAGAAAAAATTTTAAGGCATAATCCTATCATCAAAACGCAGAATATGGCTTTGAAAATGATGAATGAATCGGTAAAACGCTCATTTAGCGATTATTACCCAACAGTAAAAGTTTATATGCACTACGGAGCAACACCCAACCCATACGCATTTTACCCTTCTTCACATATCAGCAATGAGGTGTTTCAACTCGGTGTTGGATTAGGACTGCACTGGAATTTATTCGACGGATTCAAACGAGAAGGAAATATTAAAAAAACTCAACATCGAAGGCAGTCCACTTTTTACGATTTAGAAAGTATTACTCAAAAAATTGCTTATGAATTTACAGAATCGATTACAGGAATTGAAACGTCAATGGCTCAAGTGTTGTCATCTGAAGAGAACGTTTCTTTAGCTGAACTTACGCGAGAACAAGCTTATGATCAACTTGAAATTGGGTACTATACAATTTATGATTACCAAATCGCCCTTGATCAGCTCGTTCAGGTAAAAGATCTTCTTTCCCAATCAAAATATGAACTGTTTAAATCCTATTTTGAATTAGAAAAAGTGATCGGAAAGCCTCTAGAAGGAGATCTATCCCATGGTCAATAATCGGATGCAAACTGCGCTCATTTCTGTTTTAACTTTGATCATCATTGGCTTGAGTGCCGGGTATTACTTCAAAGATTATAAAACTCATGTTTGGACAAATGACGCCGTCATCGATTCATTTAGTGTCGATATCAGCCCTGATATTTTAGCTCGGATTATCTCCCTAGATGTAGATGAAGGAGATGTTGTAACTGAAGGGCAGCAGATCGCCTTGCTTTTAAACGATATTTTAACAGCTCAAAAAAATGAAAGTGAAGCTAATATCCTAAAGTTAAAACAATCCATAAGGGTTGAAGAAGCGCTCTTGGAAAGGATAAGAAATGACTATATTCGGGCTGAACAGGGTGTTCAAGATGAAGTGATTACGCTTCAAGAGTTCGATCATCGTCAAAAAGATTTCGCAGCGCAATCTGCAAAACTTGATTATGCCAAAGCAAATTTAGTCCATGCAGAGAAAATGCTTAAAGTGATCAAGGCTGAATTAGACCATACTGTGATCGTAGCGCCGATTAATGGCGTCGTAGCTAAACGGTGGGTTTATACCGGAGATGTTATGAATCCAGGTCAAACTATGTTCACGCTTAATGATTTGAGCCGCATATGGGTAGTAGCTAAACTGGAAGAAAAAAAACTTCGGCATGTTAAAATTGGCAGCTTAGTGGATATTCATGTAGATGCTTATCCCGGATATGTTTTCAAAGGGCATGTCTTTGTCATTCAAGGAGGAGCCGCCTCTCAGTTTGCTTTAATCCCTCAAGATAATGCCACAGGCAACTACACAAAAGTAGAACAGAGGATCCCCATCAAAATTACGATTGAAAAACCAGATAATTTCCCTAAAGATCAACCTTGTTACCTTTTCCCAGGGATGTCGGTCGAAGTCAAAATTTATTCAGATAAAGATGAACTATGATCAAGGTAATCCCATTATCTGATCGAGCCCATTCCATCTTGATTTTTGTTCTATTAGTTTTGATTACTAATATCACCATGATTGCAAGTACAGGCGTTGTAATTGTGACACCGGTTGTCATCGGGGATTTAGCGATCAGTCAGAATCTATCGCTTTGGATTACAACAGGATATTTAATTGTCATCGCATCGACAGTCCCCTGTTCGATCTATATCGCAGAAAAATTTGGGTATAAAATCACCCTGATTATGGGGACTTTGGCCTACTCGATTTTTAGCTGCCTTTGTGGATTATCTGATCATTTTTATGCTTTTATTTTTTTTAGACTGCTTTCAGGGATTGGGGTTGGAATCATCTTCCCTATTTCACTTCCAATATTAAACCAACTTTTTTCTTCCCAATATCAAGGGCTTATATTAGCACTTTATTCCGCTTTTGGGTTTGGTGGAGGGACGGTGATCGGTTTTTTCGCAGGAGGAATGATCGCCCAATATTCTGATTGGAATTGGATTTTTATTCTCGATGCACTTATAGGTATTCCCCTTGCTTTTTTTTTGATGATTTTTTTAAGGCATAAAGATACTCGCCCAGTCGGCGGTTTTGATGTGAAAGGGTATATCCTTTATATCATATTCGCAGGTTCTACTGTTTCCCTTCTAGCAACTGCTAAAGCTCCATGGAATACCGAGAGTTGGAACTCCTCATTTTCAATCACCTGCTTAATTTTATCGATTGTAAGTTTTGTGCTTTTTATCATCGAAGAGAAAACCAAAGAAAACCCTCTTTTTTATCTCAAATTGTTTAAATACCAGTCGTTTACATTGGGTTGTATCTTATTGTTTTTTGTTGGAGGTCTTTTCTTCGGAACTGCTTCATTATTTCCAACACTGCTGATCGATTATTTAAAATACTCTAAAATTCAAGCTGCTTTGCACATGATCATCTATGGTTTAAGCGTTGGGATTGTAGGGGGATTATCGGGTATGATCTTAAAAAAAGTAGGAGCCGGAACGATTATCATCATCGGTGGAATGATCATGGTGTTCGATTTATTTGCTCAACATATTTTTTCTGTTTATTCAGACCATGTTTATATTTTAACGCTATTGGCTTTACGTGGAACAGGTGTCGGCATGACTTTTGGACCTATTACAGCCTGGGCTTTGAAAGATATTCCTATAGAATTAAAAGGAAACGCTTCGATTATTATTACCATCTTTCGCCAACTAGGAGGCGGTCTTTTGGGAACAATTATCAATGTAATTGCCTATGTTCGATATCAAGTTCATTCGACACATTTTTTTGAAGCGTTTGATTTTTCAAGAACGGGAATTAAAACTTACTTTGAAATCATGGTAAAAGAAAATTACCATCGGTATGGGGAAGGGATTGCCATTACCAAAAAACAAGCTCAAGCTCAGATAATCGATTTGATCGAAAGACAGGCAAGGCTTTTAGCCTATAACGATGCATTTTTTATACTAGCTTGGATCTTTGGAACATTAATTTTAGTTGTAGCGATCATCTTAATTATGCAATTTATAAAAATAAAAATAAAAAAATCTCATAAAATTTTTGATTAATAAATCAATTAAGTTTTATAGGGAGAGTCATGGTTAGAAAATAAACCCAATCGAATTCCATGATTAACTCATCTAAATTGTTCGTATTGACACTTTCCCTTTTTTCATCAATGACGTTTTTGTTTTCTGAAGAGGCTGAAGTGATCACCGCTCAAGTGATTGATGAATCAGCTGAAATCATTTTAACAAAAGATGAAAAAAAACGTCTTTCGCTTTCAAGAAAAGATGAATTGCCGGATCACCTTGAAAAAAACGGCGATCGATATATGGAAGGGTATGTTCAGGCATTAATTGATGCTAATTACTATGAATATAACGTCTTAGTTTATGTAAAAAACAAGGTTGTTTACCTTTACAATCTACCAGATAACGATCTTATTTCTAATAGTATTCTCGCTTTTGTAAAGGATATGCCATCTGTAACTCAAGTTGAGGTTGGTAAAGCTTTTCCTGATGAAGAGCTGAAAATTCAAGAAGAGTATATTGGCCGTAGCCAAGTAAGAGGGGTGTGGTTCCCTCAATCTACATTAATTTATCAACCCATGATTGCAGATCCAAGGAACCCCGGAAATTCTGCAGGTTATCGCTGGGGAGATAAAGTGATTGGCGATCAGGTCGTTGAAGTTTCTTTAGGCGATTTTTTCCCTATTTATAGATGGAGAGAAGTGTTTGCTGCTAAAGGGGACTTGCAGTTTGATATCGTAGGATGTGCTTGGTCCCTTTTTAAAATGTTCCCCAATAATAGTCCTGATGGGGAGTGGGCTGAATTGGTTAATACCGATTATCTTTTAGCATTACCTTTTACATATGCTTTTGATCGCTGGTCTTTCCGCTTGCAACCTTATCATATTTCAACCCACTTAGGGGATGAGTTTTTAGCAAAACGCCCCTATTATCAACGTAAAAATCCAAGTTTTGAAGCTGTGGACTTTTTTACCGCTTATCAGATCACTCAAGGAGTTAGAGTTTATGGGGGAGTGGGGTATATTTTTCATAGCGATCGTACGTTTAAAATGGATCCATTCTATGTCGAGTATGGCGGTGAAGTTAGAGCTTTAGGGACGAGAAGTTATTATTACATGCTTTATGGAACACCATTTTTTGCTTGTTTTTTCAGAAATTGGCAAGATATGGATTGGAAGTTAGATGCAACAGTTGCGTTAGGATATGAATGGAGTAAATTACAAGGTGTTGGAAGAAAAGTAAGGCTTTTTGTCGAGTTTAGAAATGCATATAGCGCTGGAGAATTTATGCGTGATATGGCTCAATTCGTAGAGATCAGGCTTTATTACGGCTATTGATTACTTAAAGAATCAAACTCTTTTAAAGTTTGAAGTGTTGCAAATCCTTCCATGTAAACTGGCCCCTGTTTCCCGATTTTTAAATCACCTGTAAAAAATCGTTCATAAATGTAAAGACCCTCTTCTGCATTTTTTACAGCATAAAAACAGTTCGAAACCCATTCCGAGCCTTTCGTAGTTCCAGTTCTGACATTACATTGGAACCGAGAGGTGATCTTTGTTCTCCAATAGTCGGGATCTCCAAATAAAAGAATTGGATTTGCAGGTGTGGATCCGATTTTTTTTCTGACTTCTTCTAGTGTAAATTCAAAATCAGTTCCGATGCCACCGATTAAAAAAATCGGAAGATCCAAGTGAAATTCCGCTTGTCTTTCCACAAGTTTATCTAAGCTATAGGTCATCTTAGCTTGAATATAAGGGTTTTCGTGTTGTTCATGCAAAACTCCGACTCGATGCGATTTGGAAAAGTCAACGATATTTGCACAAGATAAAATATTTAAAGTGGTTGCAACTTTATTTCCAACGCTCATAACACCAGGCCCACCTCCCGTTACTAGAGCTAACGGCGTTTCGGGATTCATCAACGGGTGTTGGAAATTTTCTTTGAGTTCTTGAAGGCCTTTTAAGAGGAGAATGAGTTCAGATTCGAAATTCCCTTCAAGTAAATTTGAACCGTAAACCCCTACCATCGTTGCTTTGATGAAAGTTTGCACTTGATTAAGGGGGACGAACATTCCAGAGTCTTTGCCAGGCTTTGGAACGTATTGCAAAATGAGGTTAGTTTTGGTGTCTACCCAATAAGTTGGAATCGAATGTTTGGCTAAATCAGTTAGAAGGGAACGGTCTTCGTGAGAGAAGAAATCGCCGTTCTCGTAAGAGGGGATTTGAAAATAAATTCCTTTTAACATTCTCTGAACAGGTTCTGATATTAAAAGGCGTTTTAGCAGAGGAGATGGAAAATAGCGGGAAAGTAAGATTCCTTGGCTTGTGATTTCTCCATTTTCGATTGCTTTTAAAAATGGATAGGCTGATTGATTTTCGATATAACGATTGACCATAAGTGCTTTTCGAGAAGAAAAGGGATCTTGAGGAAATTCCGCTTTGGGGGAACTTCTTGAAATCCAGTCTTCAGGTTTTAAATTGAGCAGCTGCGACGATTTGACTATGAAACAAGAACAGCGATAATCTTGCGGCTCCGGCATGGTTTCAAAAGCATCAAAAAGATATTTCGGACTTTCTAAACAAGTGATGAGTTGATCGCGATCTGAAAAAAACACATATTCTCGATAAGGCTCAAGTGTATAAAATTCGAGTGGGATATCGATAATTTCTTTAGTGCTTTGACCAAATAACTCATAAATTTCTCCCGATGCTAGTGTATCGGGTTGTAAAATTGAAGCTGATGTATGATGAAACCCTTTTGGCAAAAGTTCGTCGACAACCTTAGCAAAAACGGTTCGAATGTGAAGTTGTGCTGTTTTTACAAGTAAAATTGAATCTTTTAAGACCCTTTTTGAATCGAGATCCCACTTCTGATGAAGACGAATTAAATATCTCAAAGAAATCTCTTTTTCTTTTAAAGCCATGGCAAAAGTAGGTAAAAATGAATCCATCTCTTTTGTATAGCGGCAAATCCCATCTTCAAGAGGTAAAAATGCAACAGTTCTACCATCAACTTTATCTAAAACCATATGTTCCATGCCTGGAAGAGTCCCAAATGAAAGAAGAGGCCTTCCTTGAAGGTCGGAACGACCTAACATTCTCGAAAGATAATCTTGATTGATCACAAGTCTTCTATCATCTTGAGCAAAAAGTTTTCCTATGAATGAGCGGGTTGAAAGCTGAGGAAGCAATTTTTGACTTAGCTCTGAATAGGCGATCAAATCTAAAAATACATCTGCTGTTTTAGTCGTTTTGTTTAAGTTGATGTGCGTTGTAATCGAATGTAATCCAATTTGTGCTAGTGCACTTTTTAAATTAAAAAAAATAAGATGGATCGGCAATTGAAATCCGACAAAATTGGAGGCGATATTTTCAATGTGCACTTGCACTTGATACACTTTATCACTGACTTTTTGGATAGATGTGATAAATCCGTCTGGAGTTACTAAATCATGACATTTCGGAAAAATTTGATTTTGCATTTTCTATTAAAAAGTTAAACACTATTTTTCGATTTTATTTAATTGATTTGTATCTGAAAAACAAGCTTAAAAATAAAAAATGAAAATTATATCGAATGATTTTTAGCTCGAATTGAAATGTGGAAAGTTTGAAGACAACTTGTTCAAATCTTTTATAAGCCTTTGATATTGTAATAAATCTAAAATCGAATTTTAAAGATATTGTAAGGAGTTGTGTTTTTTGTAAAATTCTAATAATTAATTGTTTATGTAATTTGATCCCATTGAGTGATTATTTGATAAATCGATGATAATTAGATAGAAAAATATTTCGAATCATTGTTCATAACTTCTTGATAGAAAAAAAGAGGGGCGGTAAACTTCAAAAATTTAGAATACAGGCATCTCATGGAACAAATCATCTTATTTAGAAGTTTTGGTACACATGACGGCTCTTTTCACGCTGATGATGTGACCGCTTGCGCTCTTTTGTTACATTTCAATCTCATCGATTACGATAAAATTGTTCGAACAAGAGATTTGAAAGAATTAGCTCATTTGGAATATGTGTGCGATGTCGGTGGTGTTTATAATCCTTTATCAAAACGGTTTGATCACCATCAAGCAGACTACCAAGGGCGATTATCAAGCGCAGGAATGGTTTTGTATTATCTTGTTTCCGAGGCTTTAATTTCACAAGAAATTTACGATTATTTTAATCGGACTGTTATCTTAGGAGTAGATGAAATTGATAATGGTCTTGTTGAACCTTTGTTTGGCCACACAAGCTTTTCTAGTATTATAGCAAGTTATGTGCCGGTTTCTTATGAAGCGGCTAAAGAAGAGTATGATCAAGGTTTTGATCAAGCAGTTCAATTCGTGTTGGGATTTTTTAAGCGGATCATGGCAAAATTTGAATATATTCAAGTTTGTAAAAATTTAGTGATCCAAGAAATGAAAAAAAATCATTTCTGCCTCGTTTTTGAAAAGCCTATTCCCTGGATTGAAACATTTTTTGAATATGGCGGTCTTGATCACCCGGCTCATTTTGTAATGATGCCCTCTCACGGTCATTGGAAGTTAAGGGCAATCCCCCCAAGTTATGAAGAAAGAATGCAGGTGAGAACCCCTCTGCCTTTAGAATGGGCAGGGCTTTTAGATGATGAACTAAAAAAGGCATCTAAAATTAAAGGGGCTATCTTTTGTCATAAAGGGCGTTTTGTTTCCGTATGGGAAACTAAAGAAGATGCAGAAAAAGCGTTAAGAAAAATCAAAGAGAAAAAATGACAACTGTATTTGAAAAAATTATCAAAGGGCATATTCCCTCTCAAAAATATTATGAAGATGAAGAAATTTTGGTAATTCAAGATATCGCTCCTCAAGCCCGCGTACACATTTTAATTATCCCTAAAGAACCATTTGAGTGCTTGCAAAAAATGCCTAAGGATCGGCTTTATCTCATTCAAAAAGTAGTAGAAATTGCCCAAATGATGGCGATCCAGTTCGACATTAAAGATAGCTATCGGCTATTAACCAATAATGGAATCGAAGCGGGCCAAACGGTCTTTCATTTGCATTTTCACCTCATTGGAGGAGAGCCTCTCGGCCCGATGGCATGATAAAAAAAAGTTTGAGTTTCTCTTTTTGTTTTTTTTATTTTTCAATCTTAAATGCAGATGTTGAAAGTAAAATTATCGCTTTCTATCAAATTCAAGATTATGCATCAGCTTTAAATTTGATAGAAAATCAACCCAAGCAAGATGGTTTTTTAAATCTCAAATTGGAAATCTTATCTAAATTGGGACTCACTCAAGAAGCTCTATCTGGCATCAAGTTAATTCCTTCTATTTATGACGTTTCAAAAAAAGAAAATTTCCTCACTTTAGAAAGTCTTGCGTGGTCAATTTTGAATGATCCCAAAAATATGTCTGAATCCGTCCAAGTGGCAGCTCTTACAGGCGCTTATTTAACTCGTGATGCTAAAGCTGCACTATTGCTGAAAAAAAATCTTTATTCCACCAATAGTCGTCTTAGAGCAATGGCTGCTAATTTTGCCTCTCAATACCAAGACCCATTTTTGAAAGAAGCTGTATTTGCACGTCTAAAAGAGGAAAAAAATATCGAAGTTAAAAAAGAGCTCATCACAGCTCTTGGAAAAATGAGGATGAAAGAGGCAATCCCTTATTTAGAGGGGATTTTATTGAGCTCTTCAACCACAGATGAGCTTAAAGCTCAAGCGATTTTGACGTACGTGGAAATTTATGATCAGCTCAACTTTCACCAAGTACAGTTTTTTATTCACTCCAATCGCACTCATTTAAAATTGCTGGGATTGAGGCTTTTACAAGCTTTTGAAAATATCCCTCAACAAATTATCCCTGAAATTATACAGCTTTTAAAAGATGCGTCCCCTGAAGTAAAACAAGAGGCCTTAGTTACCGTCGGTCTTTTATTTCAAGAAGTCGAGTTTCCCACTGAAATGATCGAATCGATAAAAAGTTTAATCGATCATACGCATCCTTATGTTAAAATGTTGTCCCTTTGGGTGCAGTCGAGGATAGACAAAAGGTTAGATCCTCAATTGACAGAGTTTATTAACCACCCTTCTCAGCAGATTAGAAATTTTGCAATTTCACTCCTTACAACTTTAGGAAATCTTTCTAATCGCATCCTTCTTTCTGCTTTAGATCATCAAGATCCCTATGTGCGCATCAATGCAGCTTTGGGATTAATTAAGATCGATAAAAAGATAAAAAAAGCGGTGGTTATATTAGAAAAAGAACTCAAAAATTCTCAGCTATTCATGATGATTGATGAGTCGATTCATCCAAATTTTAGTATGGTGATGCCATCAAAAATAAAACATCATCCTTTTATACAGGCTTATCCCAAAATTGTAGATGGAATGGCGAGATTAAAAATTTTGGAATTTATTGCCATCAAAAATTCTAAAAAAATTAAAGATCACTTGAGAAATTTACTTTCAGAAAAAGAAGCAATTTTAACTTTTTATACGATGAGCTTGCTCATGCAAGAAGATTTGGAAAATTTTGAAGAATTAAAAGAGCTGACTCAAGACGCAGACTCCTCAATAGCTATGGCAGCGACGATCGCCTTAGCATTCATAGGAAAAGACCCCGCTATCGCACATCGATTGGTGCAACTTTTTGATCGAGTAGGATTTGAGGAAAAACTTCATATCCTAGAAGCTTTGGGCGCGCTTGGAAATAAAGAGATGATCCCATTTTTAGTTTCGATGATGCAAAAACCTTTTTCATCTCTTCAGATTGTTTCAGCCTCTGCGTTGATACAATGTCTTTATCATTAACAGATGGTTAACATTTTATCAATTCTTTGATTGCAAAAGATTTCATCTTTTGAAGTAAACTTTTTAACCCATTTGATCGGCTTGGGGATAAAATAAGAGGAAGATTCAAAGTTTTAATTTCCTGAAGAGGATGTTTCAAGATCTCTTCAGGCGTTAAGCCATTTAAAAGATGAAGGCAAAAAGCAGCTATTCCTTTTGAAATTAATGCCTCAGAATCGCAAAGAAAAAACATTTTGTTCCCATCCATTACATAAGATAAGTACATGACACTTTGACATCCAGAAACAAGAAATTCATCGGTTTTCTTATCGATGGGATAAGGAGAAAGACTCCTACCAAGAGCGATTAACCCTTCATAGATCATCTCAGGAGTTCTGGATTCTAAAACTTTTTTAAACAGTTCCATGTCAACAATATTTTTTAAGTAAATTATCTCATGATTCCTTAAATTTTCTCAAAGAAATTAAACATGCTTAAGGCTTTCCAGATAGAGCCACTTGAACCTCATTAGGATTATAAAAATAAGATTTAGAGGAGTGGAGATGTTCTTGAATTTAATTTTGTTAAGTATTAGCTTATTACTCATGTCGGTGCTCTAGAATCGCGATTTCGTAAAGCAAACCCCCTTAAGGCGATACTTTCGGCATAAGTGCCTTTGGGTTGAAATAAACCTTTCAAGCTATCAGTTAATAATTTAAAACTGTAGTCTTTGGAGTCCAGATAAGGAGAGCGCTTCATCCTCAGTAACAACTGCGAGGCTCTGCGCTTGGAATAAGATGAATAAAAGCCGGTTTGTAATTAGATTTTTGATTCATTCGGCAAAATTTAGCTAGGAAAAACATTAGTACTATGTCAAAAAAAGAAGACACAATCAAAATGGAAGGTAAAGTAGAAGAACTTTTACCTAACATGACATTTTCAGTAATTTTAGAAAATGGAATGCGCGTCTACGCACATTTGTGCGGAAAAATGCGCATGAAAAATATTCGGGTCTTAGTTGGAGATGTAGTCACAGTAGAAATCTCGCCTTACGACTTAACTAAAGCGCGGATCATCTACAGACAACGTTAATTGATCACAGTGCAGAGAATGCTTGCTTTTTTTTTAATATCGGCATAAGCTTTGCTGCATTCGCTAATAAAATGCGAAAAAAGTTGTGATGAGTTACCCGCCCAGGTAGCACAGTGGTAGAGCACTTGCATGGTAAGCAAGAGGTCGTAGGTTCGATTCCTATTCTGGGCAAAAGAAAAAACTACAATAAACTGAAAAACGGACGAAAATCCGGAGGAACATAGAGTATGGCAAAAGAATCCTTCCAAAGGAACAAGCCGCACGTAAACGTAGGGACTATTGGACACGTTGACCATGGTAAAACTACTCTTACTGCAGCTATCACTTACATCCTTTCAAAAAAAGGTGGCGCAAACTTTAGAGATTATTCTTCGATCGACAACTCTCCAGAAGAAAAAGCTCGTGGAATTACAATTAACGCATCTCACGTAGAATATGAAACGGCTAAACGTCACTACGCTCACGTAGACTGTCCTGGTCACGCTGACTATGTTAAAAACATGGTTACAGGTGCAGCTCAGATGGATGGTGCGATTCTTGTTGTTGCTGCAACTGATGGACCGATGCCTCAAACTAAAGAGCACGTTCTTTTAGCAAGACAAGTCGGTGTACCTGCAATCGTTGTATTCTTAAACAAGATGGATATGATCGGTGCTGGCGATGAAGAATTAGTCGATCTTGTCGAGATGGAAATCACTGATCTTTTAGAATCAAAAGGATATAAAAATCCAAAGATCGTACGTGGATCTGCTTTAAAAGCTTTGGAAAATGATCCAAAATACATGAAGTCGATTGAAGAGTTGATGGAAGCAGTTGATGAATCTATTCCATCTCCTGTACGTGAAGTTGATAAACCTTTCTTAATGCCTGTAGAAGATGTTTTCTCGATTTCTGGTCGTGGAACTGTTGCAACAGGAAGAGTTGAAAAAGGGGTCGTACGCATTAACGATAAGCTTCAGCTTGTTGGATTAAAAGAAACTCGTGATCTCGTTGCAACTGGTCTTGAAATGTTTAATAAACTTTTAGACGAAGCGAGAGCTGGTGAAAACGTCGGTGTTTTATTGCGTGGTGTTGACAAGAAAGACATCGAGCGTGGTATGGTATTGGCGGCTCCTGGAACTTGCACTCCGCATGTTAAATTCAGAGCAACTGTATACGTGTTGAAAAAAGAAGAAGGTGGACGTCATAAGCCGTTCTTCTCAGGTTATAGACCGCAATTCTTCTTTAGAACAACAGATGTTACAGGAACAGTAACTCTAAACGCAGGTGTTGAGATGGTTATGCCAGGTGACAACGTCGAGTTTGGTGTTGAGTTGTTAAGCCCTGTAGCTATGGAAGAAGGTATGAGATTTGCTATCCGCGAAGGTGGAAGAACAATCGGTGCTGGAACTGTAACTAAAATCGAAAAGTAGTTTTCTAGAACACGAGTTTTATAGCTCGTGTTCTTAAATATAGTGGGTGTGTAGCTCAGCTGGTAGAGCAGCGATCTCCAAAGTCGCCGGTCGGGGGTTCAAATCCCTCCGCACTCGTTTTCTGATCTAATCCTATATACTTAAGGAATACGTTGTGGAACCTAGTAACGCGCAAGATGTAGAAATAGAGCAAAAAAAGACCTCTTTTTTTGCTGATTTAAAGCAGGAAATTAAAAAAATTTCTTGGCCTTCTAAAACTGAGATCGGACAATCGACAAAAATTGTGATTGTTTCCACTTTTTTTTTAGGTTTTAGTGTTTATCTTGTAGACCTTTTCGTAAAGGGTGTGTTAGACTCTACAGCGCGAATTATAAAAATGCTTTTTCAGTAGTGATTTAGAGGATTATGAGTAAGTGGTATGTTGTCCAGGTATTATCTGGCCAAGAAAAGAAAGTAAAAAAAGCAATTTTAGAGAATCGGGAAGCTTCTGGCGTAACTCATCTAGTGGATGACGTTGTTGTTCCCACTGAGAATATTTCAGAAGTAAAAAGTGGTCAGCAAAGAATTAGTGAAAAGCGCCTTTGGCCTGGTTACATGCTAGTTAAGATGACCTTAAATGATGATTCTTGGATGTATGTAAAAAATACAAATGGGGTTATTGATTTTCTAGGTGGCGGTAAGCCTTCTCCATTATCTGACGGAGAGGTTGAGCAGCTGCTGAATGAATTGAACGCAAAGAAAGATTCAGTTGTTCACAAGCACAATATTGAAGTTGGCGACAAAGTTAAAATTGTTGACGGCGTATTTGTAAACTTCATTGGGGTTGTGACGGAAGTCTTTCATGATAAAGGAAGGCTCAGCGCGATGGTTTCCATATTTGGAAGAGATACACGCGTTGATGATCTTGAGTTTTGGCAAGTAGAAAAACTGCCGGCAGACGCTGATATAGAATAACAAGAAAAAGCCAGTAGCCATTCTGCAAATAGATTTATAGACAAGGTAGTGTCAAATGTCGAAAAAAAAGTTAGTAAAAACAATCAAGTTACAAATTCCAGCTGGAAAAGCTAACCCAGCCCCACCGATTGGACCTGCATTAGGTTCTGCTGGTGTGAATATTATGGGTTTTTGCAAAGAATTTAACGCAAAAACACAAGATAAAGCAGGTGATGTTCTTCCAACTGTGATTTATGTCTACGCAGATAAAACGTTTAGTTTTATCACGAAACAACCACCGGTATCTCAATTAATTAAAAAAACTTTAGGGCTTGCTTCAGGTTCAAAAGTTCCAAACAGAGATAAAGTTGGTAAACTTTCGAAAGATCAAGTAAAATCAATTGCTGAGAAAAAGATCGCGGACATGCGCGTTAGTTCACTTGAGGCAGCTATGCGTCTAGTTGAAGGGACTGCGAGATCCATGGGCGTTGATATCGTATTTTAAGTAGGGGCAAAACAATTATGGTGCGCAGAAGTAAACGATACAAGCAAGTCCTCGAAATGGTCGATACAAACAAGACCTACGCCTTGGATGAAGCTGTAGAATTATTAAAAAAAGTTCCTGCAGTGAAGTTTGATGAGTCTTTTGACTTGTCGATGAAACTCACTGTTGATCCGAAAAAAGCGGATCAGCAAGTCAGAGGAACTGTAACTCTTCCTCATGGAAGCGGTAAAAAAGTGGTCTTAGTAGTATTCGCTAAAGGAAATAAAGTTCAAGAAGCTTTAGCTGCTGGTGCGGATTACGCAGGTGGTGACGAACTTGTTGAAAAAGTGAAAAACGGTTGGACAGATTTTACTGCTGTGATGTCTACCCCAGATATGATGAGAGAAGTAGGTAAGCTTGGTAAAATATTAGGTCCAAGAGGGCTTATGCCATCTCCGAAAGCTGGTACAGTGACAAACGATGTAGCGAAAGGGGTACAAGAACTTAAGGCTGGAAAAATTGAATTCAAAGTGGATAAAAACTCTGTGATTAACAATCAATTCGCTAAAGCTTCATTCACTAAAGAACAAATTATTGAAAACGCACAATCCGTGATTCAAGCTATTATGCGAGCAAGGCCTTCTTCAGCAAAAGGTAGCTACGTAAAATCTTTAGTTGTCTCTACAACTATGGGTCCAGGATTGTCAATTTCAACTCAATCACTAGTTAATGCTTAAGGGGTAATCGATCTATGAGAAAAGAAAAAGCACTCCTTTTGAATTCTATGTCATCAATTGTCGAAGGTGCAACTTCATTGGTTTTGACAAGTTATGAAAAGATGAGCGCTAATCAGGCGGCATCTTTTAGAGCTTCTCTTAGAGAAGTTGGTGGCCAATATACGGTTGTAAAAAAGAAATTATTTCTTAAAGCAGCTGAGCAATTAGGGTTCAATTTCGGTTCAGAGCTAGCAGGCCATATTGGCGTTTTGAGTGTCAAAGAGAATGTCATTGATGCTACAAAAGCTCTATACAAGTTTCAAAAAGAAAATGAAAACATTCTCAAAGTTCTAGGTGGACAGTTCGAAGGAAAGATCGTTTCGTCACAAGAATTTGAAATGATTTCTAAGTTACCGACTCATTCCGAGATGAGAGCTCAGCTCTTATCAGTATTCGAAGCGCCGATGTCACATACTCTCTCTGTAATCGAAGAGTACTTAAAGACATTTGAGCAAGTTGCTGCACAGGCGGAAACAGAAGGTTCTTAAAAAAGATTTATAACAACAAAAGAAGATATTGCGAGGTACTATCGTGAGTGAACAAACAATCGAGCATTTAGTAGAAGCTCTTAGTAAGTTGACTGTTTTAGATATGTCAAAACTTAAAACAGCTTTAGAAGAAAAATGGGGTGTAAAAGCTGCTGCTGCTGCTCCTGTAATGATGGCGGCTGCTCCTGCAGAAGCTGCTGTTGAGTCAACTGACTTCCAAATTACATTAGAAAGCTGTCCAGCTGACAAAAAGATGGGCGTCATTAAAGTGATCCGTGAGATTACTAGCTTAGGTTTAAAAGAAGCTAAAGATCTCGTAGACGGTGCACCAAAAGTCGTAAAAGAATCTGCTCCAAAAGCTGAAGCAAATGATATTCAGAAAAAATTGACAGATGCAGGTGCTGTAGTCAAGTTAAAAGGACTCTAATAATAGAGTTTACAACGAATAGGGCAGAAGAAGTTTCAAAATTTCTTCTGCTCTTTGCTATTTATATTTGCTCTCTATTTAAGAGATTGTCTTTACTTTAGTCTCATATAAATGAGAGATTCATTAATTTATAATTATCGAGGGAGGCATTTCGATGCTTAAACGATCACCTCATCGGGTGAGTTTCCAAGTCAGTGATGAGATCATTGATCTACCCAACTTGATTGAAGTTCAAATCAAATCATATCAGCAGTTTCTTCAAGCCGATCGTTTACCTCATGAAAGAACCAATCAAGGTTTGGAAGAGGTCTTCAGTGAAGTATTTCCGATTAAATCGTACGATGAAAAAATTATTCTCGAATATCTTTCCTATAATTTAGGTGTACCTAAATATACTCCTGAAGAGTGCATTAGACGAGGAATTACTTATAATGTTCCTTTGAAAGTTAAGTTCAGATTGACGGATGAAACTGGTATCAAAGAAGAAGAAGTGTACATGGGTACGCTTCCAATTATGACAGAGCACGGAACTTTTGTCATTAACGGTGCTGAACGTGTCATCGTTTCTCAATTACACCGTTCTCCTGGAATTTCATTTGAACAAGAAAAACATCCCAAAGGGAATATCCTTTATTCTTTCCGCATTATTCCTTATCGAGGAAGCTGGTTAGAAACTTCTTTTGATTCTAATGATTTAATTTATATTTATATCGACAAGAAAAAAAGAAGACGAAAAATTTTAGCTACTTCGTTTATCCGTACTCTCGGTTATTCGACAGATGCTGATATCTTAGAAGAATTTTTCATGACAAGAAAAGTGAAAGTAAAATCAGATAAAGATTTTACAAAAATTGTCGGTAAAATTTTAGCTGAAGATGTAGTAGATGAGCAAAATGGCGTTGTATATGGAAAAGCTTCTGAAAAATTGACAACAGCGATGTTGAAGCGGATTTATGATGCAGAAATTGCAACTATTAAAATTGCAGAGGATGCGGATGAATCTTCTCCTATCATCAAAATGTTAGCGAAAGATACAACAGATTCATATGAATCTGCATTAAAAGATTTCTACAGAAAAATACGACCTGGTGAACCGTCTACTTTATCAAACGCCCGTTCTGCGATGATGAGGTTATTCTTCGATCCGCGAAGATATAATCTCGGTAAAGTTGGGCGTTATAAGATGAATTCCAAACTGGGATTAGAAATTTCAGATGAAATTTTAAATGAACAAACTCTTCGAAAAGAGGATATTGTTGAGGCTTTGAAGTATTTAATCCGCTTAAAAAGAGGAGAAGAGACTGCTAATATCGACGATATCGATCACCTTTCTAATAGACGCGTTCGTTCAGTTGGAGAACTTGTACAAAATCAGTGCAGGATTGGTCTGGCTCGCATGGAGAAAATTATCAAAGAGAGAATGAATCTTTTTGATTTTTCATCTGATACATTAACTCCTGGTAAACTTATTTCTGCGAAAGGATTAGCTGGGGTATTGAAAGACTTTTTCGGTCGATCTCAGCTTTCTCAGTTTATGGATCAAACGAATCCGATTTCTGAATTAACTCATAAGAGAAGACTTTCCTGTTTAGGTCCAGGTGGATTGAATAGAGAAAGAGCCGGATTTGAAGTGCGCGATGTTCATTCTTCCCACTATGGAAGAATTTGTCCGATTGAGACTCCAGAAGGTCCGAACATCGGTTTGATTACGTCGATGTCATCGTTTGCAAAAATCAACGAATTCGGATTTATCGAAACTCCTTATCGAATAGTACGAGACGGAATCGTGACAGATGAGATCGAGTACATGACAGCCGATCAGGAAGAGCATTGTGTTATTGCGCAAGCATCTGCACCATTAGATGAATTAAATATGTTCGTTGAACCAACTTGTTGGGCTCGATACAGAGGGGATTCAAATAAAATTGCAACTTCTAAAGTCACGCACATGGACGTTTCATCAAAGCAGTTGGTTTCAATCGCTACTGGATTGATTCCATTCTTGGAGCATGATGATGCTAACCGTGCCTTGATGGGAGCGAACATGCAAAGACAAGCAGTCCCTCTTTTGAGAACTGATGCTCCAATAGTAGGAACAGGACTTGAAAAAAGAGCTGCAAAAGATTCTGGAGCTGTGATTGTCGCAGAAGAAGATGGAGTTGTCGAATATGTAGACGGATATCAAATCGTCATTGCATCTAAAGCAAATCGCTTAAATAAAAAGACGTATCAATTGAAAAAATTTATGCGATCAAATAGCGGTACATGCATCAATCAAACACCGCTATGCGAAGTGGGAGATGAGATCACAGTAGGTGATATTATCGCTGATGGACCATCCACTGATAAAGGGGAAGTTGCATTAGGTAAAAACGTGCTTGTCGCATTTATGCCATGGTGTGGTTACAACTATGAAGATGCGATCATCATCTCTGAAAAGTTAATCAAAGAAGATTATTATACTTCGATTTATTTGGAAGAATTTGAATTGACAGCTCGTGATACTAAGCTTGGAAAAGAGGAAATTACGCGTGATATCCCTAATGTATCTGAAGAGGCTTTGGCTAATTTAGGGGAAGATGGGATTATCCGAGTGGGCGCTGAAGTGAAACCGGGTGACATCTTAGTTGGTAAAATTACTCCAAAATCTGAAACGGAGCTTTCTCCTGAAGAGCGGCTTTTACGTGCCATTTTCGGTGAAAAAGCAGCTGATGTTAAAGATGCTTCTTTAACAGCTCCTCCAGGCACTGAAGGGGTCGTTATGGATGTTAAAGTCTTTAGCAGGAGAGATCGCCTATCTAAAACTGATGATGAATTAGTTGAAGAAGCTTCTAGAATCAAAGATATTCATAAAGAATATAAAGAGAAAATGGAAGAACTCCAACTTCAATTTAACGAAAGACTTGGTGCGCTTGTCATTGGTGAGAAATCTCCTGGAACAATCGTTCATCGTAAAACTGGTGACGCGTTGGTGCGTGAAGGTCAAGAGATGTCTCAAGATTTAGTTGATCTTCTCGAGAATGAGAATATGGACGATCTAATTTTCACTCATCATGATCTATTCAACGCAATGAAGGAAATTTTAATTGCCCACCGACTAGAAATTCAGAAACTTGACCTTCAGTATAAATCTGAAATTGAGTTTATGAAGAAGGGAGATACGGAATTAGATCCTGGAATTATTAGACAGGTGAAAGTTTATATTGCGACAAAACGCAAGCTTCAAGTTGGTGATAAGATGGCTGGTCGCCATGGTAATAAAGGGGTTGTCTCTACGATCGTTCCTGAAGCTGATATGCCTTATTTAAGCGACGGTACTTCTGTTGAGATCGTCTTAAATCCGCTTGGTGTTCCTTCTCGTATGAACTTAGGTCAGCTTTTAGAAACGCATTTGGGATTCGCAGCAAGAAGAAGTGGCATTTATGTAAAGAGCCCTGTCTTCCAAGGATTCCCCGAAGCTGAAATCTGGAAGATGATGCAGCAATGTGGATTCCCTGAAGATGGTAAAATGTACTTATACGACGGTAGAACTGGTGAAAGGTTTGATAATCGGTCGGTTGTAGGTTACATCTATATCTTAAAACTTTCTCATCTTGTCGCTGACAAAATTCACGCAAGAGCGATTGGACCTTATTCTCTTGTAACGCAGCAGCCATTAGGAGGTAAAGCTCAAATGGGTGGACAGCGTTTTGGAGAGATGGAGGTATGGGCTCTTGAAGCGTATGGTGCAGCGTACTTGTTACAAGAAATGTTAACGGTCAAATCTGATGATGTTGCCGGAAGAACTAAGATTTACGAGTCGATAGTCAAAGGGGATCATTTACTCCGTGCTGGAACCCCAGAATCATTCAACGTACTTGTCAAAGAGATGCAAGGTTTAGGATTAGATATCCGCGCTGAGCATATTGAAGATGACTTATTTGATTACTCGCAAATTTAATGATCAGCTAAAGGAATAAAAACACATGTTCGACGAAGATTTAGAAAATTCACAGTTCGACAAATTGTCGATCAAGATTGCATCTGATGATGTGATTCGCAACGAGTGGTCCCGCGGCGAGATCAAAAAACCAGAGACAATCAACTATCGTACTTTCAAGCCTGAAAAAGGGGGTCTTTTCTGCGAAAAGATTTTCGGCCCTTCTCGCGATTGGGAATGTGCTTGCGGAAAGTACAAAAAAATCAAACACAAAGGGATCGTTTGTGATCGCTGTGGTGTTGAAGTCACCTTATCAAAAGTGCGCCGTGAAAGGATGGCGCATATTGAGCTTGCAGTTCCTGTTGTTCATATTTGGTTTTTCAAAACACAACCGACTAGAATCGGAAATATTTTGGGAATGACAGGCGCTGACTTGGAGCGCGTGATCTACTATGAAGAGTATGTAGTCATCGATCCAGGTCGTACGACATTAGAAAAGAAGCAACTTTTAAATGATGTTGAATATCGAGAAGCTCAAGAAAAGTGGGGTCCCGACGCTTTCAAAGCGATGATGGGAGCTGAAGCTTTAAAAGAGCTACTTCAAATAGAAGATCTTGAAATTTTAGTTGCTGATTTAAAAGATAAACTGAAAAAGACGAAATCATTGCAAGCGAGGATGAAACTTGCTAAGCGTTTGAAAATCGTGGAAGGGTTTGTGGGTTCTACCAATAAACCTGAATGGATGGTGATGTCATCGGTACCAGTGATTCCGCCAGACTTAAGACCGCTAGTACCTCTTGATGGCGGAAGGTTCGCCACTTCAG
>JACCDV010004686.1_pt1 | contig 21508 bp, 36 predicted proteins | sample 7446131 | NCBI WGS metagenome assembly JACCDV01 (sample SAMN15323448, study PRJNA562643) | freshwater metagenome | isolation source: river surface water | place: USA:Blue River Watershed | collected 2017-08-17
CGTCTCTCGCTTGCGAAAAATTTTGCCCGAAAGCCATAGCGGTATTTTTCTCTGTAAAAATATTTTTTCTTTTTTACCAAATAAATTTGTTTGGTAAAAATAGGAGTTGTATATTTGTTCTATCAAATTAAAACAGGCGCGCAACCTGTACAAAACTTGCACAACTTCACATGGCAACTAATACAAAAAGAACAGTAACTTCTGGCAGTGATGGTAGCCCAATACCAGTAACAGTTGATTTAAATGTTGCACCATTAACGCATTCTTGTTTTGTTGATGGCGTTTTTGTAAAAAACAAGCCGATTGTTACAGGCTCTGGTAGAGAAGTAATGAACGATGAATGGATTTATGTATTTATGCCTAACCATGGTCATCAATCAATCAATGTAAATAGGGCTAACTATTGCCGAAAAATTTACTTGATGAATACCAAAATAAAAGACAGTATTACAAAACCAGTTTCTAAACGCCTACAAAAGTTTATTGATGAAGTTGCAGACACTTTAGTATTTATTAAAAATGGCATTTCTTACCGTGTTGAATTAACAGAAGGTAAAAAAGAAATGGATTTAAAACGTGTATATCCTTATTGGGCTTTAGCAGGTACAGGAGGCATTAATTGTGTTGGTATGCCTTTTTTTGGTAAAGAAACCGAACGCAGATATAGGTTAGGTTCAGTTTGGGGCGTAGAAAAAAAGAAATACGGCCCTAATGCCGGCCAAGGCGGTAATTGGGGTACTGATTTAAAAGAAACTTTTGGCTTTGACTTCTAAATTCTAAGCCATGAAAAAAACAAAAGTCTACTCGGTGAGGTTGCAAAGCCTCACCAGTATTTCTGCCAAATGCTACAAGGCCACAGACTTTAACGGTAATGAAGATTTGATACCAAAAAGCCAAGTTTTCGGGCAAGATTGGGATGTTCAAAAATCAGAAGCCTATTGGATAGCTGCTTGGATTTTAGAACAAAAAAGCATTACCTATTCTACTAAAAAAGAAGGTTGGTACAATCCAGAAACCAATAAAGTAACCTTGGCTTTTAATAGCGATAATATTGAAATTACGCATCACATACCAGAGCGTAAAGAACCTGTAAAAGCTATTCCAGATGCAACCCTTACTCGTTAATCAAACTAATAAAATAGCCAAGTTTCAGCACCTTAAAGTAGGTGCTGATTTTGGCGAGCCTGGTACTGGTAAAACACGCAGTACCATGGAACTTGTAAAAAGTACGCCAGCTAAATTATGTGTATGGGTAGCCCCATTTGGTACCATCAATCCACCAGCAGGGCAAAGCGGTATTAAGGATGAAGTGGCTAAATGGGGTGGGTTAGGTATAGAAACTATTTTTATTGCACCCGAAACTATTAGTAGCAGCGATAGAGCTTACTTACAGTTGTATCGTAAGCTAAGCGAAAACTGGTGTACGTTTATGGTAGTAGATGAAAGCTTGAAGATAAAAAATTGGGATGCCAAACGCACCCGACGCATTATTGACCTTGGCAAAATGTGTGAGTACAAAATGATACTCAACGGTACACCTATTAGCCGCAACTTGCTAGATGTGTGGGCACAAATGCAATTTTTATCGCCACTCATTTTAAACATGAGCCAAGCCGAATATAAGAATACCATTTGCGAATACATTACCGTAAAAAAACGCTTTGGCAATAGTCGGCGTAGCAAAGAATATTTAAAAGGCTACCACAATGTAGATTACTTGTTTAGCATCATTGAGCCGTATGTATACGATTGTAATTTGCATCTAGAAGTGGGCAAGCAATACATTGACTTAGAGTATAAACTAAGCGATGCACACAAGCAAGAATACCAAAAGCTAAAAACAAAGTACCTTGACAATGAAACGTTGCAATGGAAAAACAATAACATCTTTCTTGAATTGACCATGAAAATGCAGCATTTGTATTGCTGCACAGAAGATAAATTTGAAATGCTAGATGCCTACTTAAAAACGGTAGATACAAGTAAGGTAATTATTTACTGTAAATTCATTGAAAGTAAAGAAGCCCTCAAAAAGCGTTACCCAACTATACCAGTACTCAGCATACAAAGCCACGCCATGAGCCTAAACATGCAGCAGTACAACATCACCATTTATTGGGATAAAACTTGGGATTACGCACTTGAAGACCAAAGCGAACACCGCACCTTTCGCACTGGCCAAACTGAAACCTGCACATTTGTAAAAATGACTGGCAACTGTAACTTAGAAGATTTGATGAATGCCAACATTGCCAAAAAAGGTGCATTGCTTACTTATTTTAAAGAAAAAGGTTATAAAGAAATAATGAAACAGTTATGAGTAAAAAATTTAGAAGCCCTGTGTACAACGTAATTGCTGTACCAGTAGATAAAATAGAAGCCAATAATTACAACCCTAACCATGTTGCTAAGCGTGAAATGGATTTGTTGTATCAAAGTATTAAATGCGATGGCTACACCATGCCAATAGTATGCTTTTATGATGCTCATAGAGACAAATATGTAATTGTAGATGGCTTTCACCGCTATACTATTATGCTCAGGTATAAAAACATATTTGAGCGAGAAAATGGTATGTTGCCAGTATCAGTAATTGATAAGCCAATTAGTGATCGTATGGCTTCAACCATTCGTCATAACCGTGCAAGAGGTAAGCATGAGGTTGAACTGCAAGCTTCACTGGTAGCCATGCTAAAAGATGGTTGGGATGAAATAAAAATTATGAAAGAACTAGGCATGACCTTAGAAGAAGTGCAGCGATTAATTGGCTTGAAAGGCATTGCTAGTGAGATTAAAGGCGTTCCTTACTCAATTGAACGTCAAATAATTGAAGTGGGTGAAGATATTAAACCAGATGATTTTAATTAGCAGCTATGGCAAGAACAGTAATTCGTGGCAAAGAAGATGTATTGACTGCCACACTCAAGCGAATCGCTTACTTATTTGATAATTACGATAACATTTCCTTGTCATTCTCTGGTGGCAAGGATAGCACCGCATTGTTTCATCTAATCAATACGGAAGCAATAAAACGCAATCGCAAATTCATTCTCTACTTCCAAGACCAAGAAGCAGAATATCAAGGCACGATTGATTTTGTTGAATGGTGCATGAGCCAACCAAACGTAATTCCACAATGGTATCAAGTGCCTATTTTTATGACTAATGCAGCTAGCCAACAGCAGCTATTTCTTTGGGCTTGGGGCGAAGGTGAAGAATGGGTAAGAGAAAAACACCCATTGGCTATTCATAGCATTGATAAAAAATACCCTAAACGCTTTCACAAGTTTAATTTGTGGGTTGGGCAAAACCTAAAAAAGCTACCCGGCAAAAGCATATCCATCATTGGTTTACGAGCAGAAGAAAGTCCTGATAGAAGATTTGTGATGTTTGGTGAAGACAGTGAGCTATTTTGGGTAAGGCGAAAAAACATAGCCGATAAACCACACAGAGCATTCCCAATCATTGATTGGTCATATACAGATGTGTGGAAGTACTTAATTGAAAACAATTTTAAGTACAACAAGATTTACGATAAAATGTATATGCTTGGCGGCAACTTGCGCTACTTTAGAGTAAGCAATTTGGTACATGAAAAGGCTTTTAGATGCTTGACAGACCTACAAGAGCTTGAGCCACAAACGTATGATAAGCTAGAAAAACGCTTACAAGGTGTACATACAGCCGCTATTTATGGCAAAGAAGATTTGGTGTATTCTATTAAATCATTACCCGACAATTTTAAGACTTGGAAAGAATATAAAGACTTCTTACTCACGTCTATTCATCCAGATTTGAAGCGAATATTTGAGTTTCAATGGAGCCGTTTTGGTGATACAGATGATGTAGGTGCTTGCAAATACATGGTAAAACGTATATTGCTTTGCGATTGGGAAGGTTCTATAACATGGTCAAGAGATTATGAGTTTAACTATACCAAAGACCAAATACTACATAAAAACGTTTTGAAGCGTGAAGATGAGATAATAAAAAAATGGACGCAACTATTATAATATGAAACACACTGATTACACCCTACCAGAATTTACCTTTTTTGAAGCAACTAGCCACCTTGGTAATCCCTTAGAAGGGCGTGATGTGCTACAACATATTCGTACCTACACTATACTAGAAATAATTGCACTAGATACAGTGATGCTGATGGATTTTAGCAAAAGCAAAACGCATGAATTTACTTATAACAATATTTATGGTGCTATAGAAAAGCACCTATTTGTATTGCATTTTACACTAGCTGAAGAAGATGATTTGCCAGAAATATTTGCCAAGTGCGAGGCATTTTATAAAGATTATTTAAGTTGGGAAGATAAAAACATTGACAATGAAGCAAAAGCCTTTGGTAACTAAACTATGACACACGAACAAATACTTGACTACCTCAATAAAAACAAGCACTTACTTAATATTAGTGGCATTGCAAAAGCTAGTAAAATGAATACCAGTGTGCTAAATAATGCTATGGCTGGCCGTGCAGATGGTCACGGTACAGTGCAAAAAATACCACAAAAACATTTACCTAAACTAATACAAGTGATAAGCCAATTACAACAGTAATTGGCTTTGTCCTTTCCTACCCTCTCATGTAGCAGCAATTTTACCCTATGCTACAAGTTTACTTATATGGCGCTACTGAACAGGGCTTTTTAGAACTTGGCCCAAATGCCAAACTAGATATAGAAGGTTTAGCCGAAGCTTTTGATGAAGACATTAGCACTGGTGACTTTTCTTTGCCCCTTGATATCCCTTGGACGGACAAAAACCGCCGTTTATTTGGCTTTGCAGAACGCCTAGAAAATGCCAACAATAATATTAGTTACTGGAAGGTTGATTGCTTAGATGATGATTGGCCAGAAATAGTAAGTGGCCAGCTTACCATTTTAGAGAAAATAGGCAAGTTTAGTTACAAGCGTGGCAAGTTTAGCGTTACCATCACAGCCACTAAGGGCTTATTTGGTAGTTTGATCTACAATAAAAAAATGAATAGCCTACAGCTTGGTGGTACCATTGCTTGGCCTACGGTCGAAAGCAGAGCATTTGCCACCGATGTAATGAAGGGCCTTTACCCGCAATATCCTTTCCTGGCATTTGCACCAGTGGCCATAGAAAACTACTTTGATAAAAACCGCCCCGATTATGCCAATGAGTTTCTGGTAAAAGACACAGTAAATAACATTGTAATTACTGGTAGTGGTGCAGATGATTGGCAGTTTGCAAGGCCGCAATCTAGCAGCCCTAGCACACCCACAGTTATTGGTAATGCTGAGCACAGCGATTACAGAACAGTACCATTTTTTCAATTAAAGTGGTTATTGAAAAAAGTATTTGAAGAATTTGGCTTTACCCTTGCAGGTGATATTATTAACGATACCGACTTTGATGATGTATTTCTGTTTAACAATTACTCGCTTGAACAGTACCAACAGCACCAAGACTTCAACCGCAACATCAACCCGGTAAACCATGTGCCTAATACACCTAATAGCACCTACATGCTCATTAGCGACTTTTTAAAAAACACACTTTCTTTCTTTAATGCCTACATCATTTTTGATGGTGCAAATAACCTGGTAACGGTTCGGTACCGCAATAGAAATATTACCGAGAAAAATGCCTTGCCAATTACTGAAGCTGTGATAGATGATTTTGACAGTATCATAGATACCAACAACCAAAACAAAGGCTACAAGCTTGCTTTTGGTTGGGATAGTAACGATGGCTACCATGGTGATAGAGTAAAGGAAGTAACCAAAAAACAAAACAACGAAACTTGGGTAGGTGAAAAAATACTACTAGCTACTGTAGCCACTTTTGCTGACTTGGCCACACTGACCATTACTGGCGTTACCCTTACTACAGATTACTGCGTATTTGTAGTGGCAGATAATATTTACTACAGTGTGGCAGATGCTACCAGTACACCTGTAAAATGGGATGCTTACGCCGAAGCTTTGCACGATTATGAAAAGCGCAATGTCAAAAACGAAGATCCTGGGCGAACCATTACTTTAGGCATGGCGCCATTGTGTAGCTATGTAGAATTAAACGCAACCACAGGATTGTACGAGAAAAAGCCATTTGTAGGCACAAGAGGCACAGGCAGCTACGCCACAGCTAAAGGGGTGCGTGTAAATACCACTTTTGGCCTTAGTGTTTTTTACATAAAAAAGCAGCTGATAAATGGCAATAACATACCTACAAGCTTTACGCACAATAGAGATGCCGCCAATAACCTGCTAGAAAAATATAGCCTTAGTTTTTATGGTACCGATGGCTTGGCCACATTGCATACAAAGTGGCAAGATGTGCAGGAAAAAGCCGAAACGGTAAAAACTAGCATGACGATAGATAAAGAACTATGGCAAAAAATACAGCAAGCCACACAAGTTGAAATTGATGGTGTGCTGTACCTAGTACAGAAAAATGAACGTACCATACCACAACTAGAACAAATGGTTATTTATTTAATACCGATGTAGTATATTGCATAAAAATAACTACTATGAAGAAAATAATCATTGCCTTGTTTTTACTGCCATTGGTAAGCTTTGCTCAAACTGATACTACTAAAGTGCAACAGTTTTGCGAGGTTGTAGCCACAGCCAAATTTTTGAGCAATAAAGTAACTATTGCTATTGACTATGGCGAAAAAGCTAGCATATGGAAAGACCAGCGCTTGAAAGATGATGAAGGCAAGGCTAAAGATTTTAACAGTGTAATCGATGCCTTGAATTATATGGGTAAAGGGGGTTGGAAATTACATGCAGCTTACCCCGTATCTAGTGGCAATGGGTTAGTATATCACTACATTTTTTATAAATATTTCGACAAATCAGAACTAGAAGAAAAAAAATAATTCTTACACTAGCCACACATAAGTGTGGCTTTTTTTTGTCCTTTACCCGCCCCATCTTATTTGCCACTTTTACGTCATGGCAAATAATTCCATTAATCTTAAAGAGGCGCTTGCTATTTTAGAAAGCTACCAATGGGTAAGCCTACGCTTTATTACAGCCGATGTAAAAAAAGGTGTAGGCGGCCAAGTTATTGAAATACCAAAATGCCGCATTTGCCGCCAGCTACCACAAGAGCAGAAAGCAGCTACCGATGAGCCTGTAACTAAATCCACATCAGCTAAACAGGCTAATCACAACTTGAATTTTACAAGAAACATTGAGTTGCCAAATAGAAAAATTCGCTGTGTTCACCCCGTTTTAATCACCCATATCAATCAAATTTCTGTGCTATGATCGAAAGCGTAATTATATCTGGCCCTGTAGCTTTTTTATGTACCAGTAATACAGCTGTGTACTTTTCTAAAAACAGTACTACAGCGGGCACTTATTCATCTAACCCTCGTGGCACATCACCAGATGTAAAAAAACTTCAGAATCTACTTGATGTGGCTTTTTGGGGTGAAGACAACCGTTTTCCTCAAAACATAGAGAACCAAATGCGTTACTGTGGTGTGGGTAAAGCTGGGCTAGATTGGAAAGCCCGTGCCCTTTGGGGTTCTGGTATTATTGCAGGTAAGGTTACAGATATTACCGATGATGGCAAAACAGAAGTATTTGAGGTGCTTAAACCAGCTAAAAACCCTATTATTTACAAAACCCTAAACGATAGGCGATTTCACCGTTTTATGATTGAGTACTTGCAAGATTGGGCTTGGTTTGGCAATTGTTTCCCTGAAGCCATTTTAAGTTACGATGCTAAAACCATTACAGGTTGGGTACACCAAGAAAGCTGCGATAGCCGCTTTAAACAAATGAACGATAGAGGCGATATTGATAAAGTCTATCTATCTAAAATGTGGGGTGCTTCAAGTGACCAATATGCCAAATTCGATGACAAAAAAGCCATTCGTGGTCTTATCAATAGCCCTAATAATCTTGAGAATTTAGCTACGGTAGATAACAAATTTATTAAAGCTGTTGACTGCATTGATATGTACGATGCGCTAGAAAGCCTTAAAGAAATTGCTCAAAATCAACGAAATACTAGAGGTATATCAGCTGCTAAATCCGCTATACTACCTGTCAATTATCCATCTGTAAATAAAACCTATTACCAGGTACCTGCTTGGGATGGCGCTCGTATGGCTGGCTGGGTTGAAATTGCTAGTAAAATACCTAGCATGATAAAAATGCTATACGAAAAAGCCTTTAGCATTAAGTACCATGTAGAAATACCTGAAACCTATTTTGAAGACAAATACGGCGTCGAAAAATGGGCAAGCATGGGTGAAGGTGGTGGTAGCGAACAGGTAAAAGCGAAAAAAGATTTGCTAAAGCAAATGGATGAATACTTAACAGGTAACGAAAATGCCTACAAAACATTTGTATCATTCTTCAGCTACGATAAGCATGAGGGTGTTGAATACGGCCGTATTAAAATAACGCCAATTGAAGACAAAACCAACCTCGACAAAGAAATTATTACCCAATCTGCAGCCGATAATCAATTGATGGTAGCGATGGGTTTAGATCCAGTCTTGTTTGGTGCAGGCAGCTTTGGCAGTGGCCAGCAACGCAGTGGCGGTAGCGATAAGCGAGAAGCATACCTTATGTACACCGCAGGCTTGCAGCTAGAACGCAATGTATTACTAGAGCCTTTGTATTTAATGAAAGAATTTAACCGTGAAGTGGGTGGTATGGAAGAATGGGAAGAAGAAATTGTTTTTCGCTTTCGTGATACCGTACTTACCACACTTGATAAAAATACAGGAACTGAAAAAACATATAGCTAATGTTATTTAAAGACAATACTAAGTTATCCGAATACGCATCATTTAAAGGCTTAATAGAATTTTACGCCATTAAGCGCACATTGCGAAGCATTGAGCGTAACCACATTGTAAAACTGATAGGTAGCAGCTTATACAATAGCCTTGATAGTGCATTGGCAGCTGCTACTAACGAGAATGATTTATCTGACGCCAATAAAAAGTTGCTACACGAGTGCCGCAATGTGATAGGCCCTTACCTTAGTTATTACTATGCACCCATTGCCGAAATTTCACTTAGTGCTAGCGGTGCTAGGCGTAGCGAAACCGATAGTGAAAAAACCGCTTACCAGTACCAGGTAACCAAGTTTAGGCAAGCAGAATTACTAGAAGCAGAAATAGCTAGTGAATTGCTATTGCAGTTTTTAGAAGAAAACCGCAATAGCTATCCACTTTGGGTAGAAAGTGCTGAGTTTAAAAAATACCGCAGCTTGTTTATACAAACAGCTAGCGACTTTAACGACCAATACAACACCGCTTCGCCGTACCGCAACTTTTGGGCAATGCGCTGGAAAATGGTAGATGTAGAAGCCCAACAAATAAAGCCTAAACTAGGCGATGCATTGTACAATGCTTTAAAAGCAAAGCTTGCCGCTAGCACCGTTACACTCAGTAACAAAGAAAAAGAGCTACTAGTAATGCTTAAAAAAGCCATTGCTTACTACACGGTAGCTTTTGCCCTGCCGCATTTAACGGTAAGGCTAGATGATAATGGCCTTACAGTGGTAGAAACTGGCGGTACTAATAGTAACGACAATAATAACCGAACTGGTGCAGATGCTAACAGGCTATCTGTACTAATAAGCGAAGCTATTTCTAGCGCTCAAAGCTGGATGGATATGGCTATTGCCTATTTAAAAAACAACGCTACAGATTTTCCATTATACACTGTTGTAGTAGAAGATACTAGCCTACCAACTGGCAACGAAGATTTGCAAGGATCCTTCGGGTTGTTTTAATTTTTTGTCCTTTAAAATTTTAGCTATGGAACACATTTTTGGTAAAAGAAATTTTGAAATGGATAGCAAAAGCACACTTTCAGTAATGGCAGGCTGGGTAATTGGTTTAGTAAAATTAGCCGTTACAAAAGAGGCGCTAAATGCTGTACTACTTGCTTTGGTTACTGGCGCAGCTGCTTGGCTTGGCCAAACCATTATGAAAGCCATTTGGGCAGGCTGTAAAAATTTAATCACTCGAAGAAAATCTAGAAAACGTGGAATTACTATTAACACCGTTTCAAAAGACTAATCTAACTACCATTAGTAGATTAAGTATTGATGGCAAGCCAGAGTGCTTCATTTTAGAAGATGTAGATAGAGGCCTTGATAGTAGCATGACGCTAGAAGAAATAGCTGCTAAAAAAGTGTATGGCAAAACCGCCATCCCTGCGGGTAGATACGAAGTGGTAATTACATGGAGCAATCGCTTTAAACGCTTATTACCATTGCTATTAAACGTAAAAGGCTATACAGGCATAAGAATGCACGTAGGCAACTATGCTACCAACACCGACGGCTGCTTATTACCTGGTACTGGTGTATCGAAAGACATGGTAGTAAATAGTGTACGTGCTTTTGAATCGCTATTCCAAAAGCTATTCGAAACACTTAAAACTCAAAAAGTATTCATTACTATAAAACGTTAATCAATGAAACATTTGTATGAGCGACTCGTTTCGCCAACACCCAAGTTTTTCAAAAAACTTCGTCGTTTAGGCTTGTCATTAACTGCACTAAGCACAGGTTTAATAACAATACCTAATGTGCCCGCTACTATTGTTGCCTTTGCTGGCCATGCTGCTATTGCAGGTGCTGTAATGGTAGTAGTAGCGCAATTCGCTGTAGAAAACACAAGTGACTTAACCGAAAATTCTGACAAGTAATGAAACAATTACAAAACCCTTACGTACTTCTTGTATATATAGCATCAATTATTTGCATACCGCTATTAGTATGTATTTTATTAAAATCATGCTCAGATAAAGAAGTACCATCACCAACTACTAACATTGAAAAGGCAGCGCCAGCCCCACCTAAACACTATACCGATGACAGCGGTTATACTCATGCAGAAGCGCCTGTAACCACAGCTGCTGATGTAACCGCTATTAACGAATATTACCAAAGCATCATTGCAGATTTGGTAAAGCGTTTACCGCAAAAAACCAAGGTAAGTGATGTGCAAGAGGTAAAATTGGTAGGCACTACGGATAGTAACAACTTCAAGCCCAGAATAGACACTATTTATAAAGATGGCAAGCCATTATACCAATCTATCAATTACAAAAGCAAGTGGTTTAAATTCAATGGCAATACGCATCCTGATAGTGTTTGGCATCTTGTGGCCACAGATAGTATTGCACTACTCACCTACTGGAAAAGAAGTGGTTTTTTACGGCTAAAACGTGAGCTGTACATTGATGGATTTTCCTTTAATCCTGATATTAACGTGAAAGGGCTAACAGCCATTAAACTAAATGCAGCCCAGCCAAAAAAGTGGGGCATTGGTTTTACACTAGGCTATGGTATAGGTAAAGATTTGCAGCCACAGCCATTTGTAGGATTTGGCATTCAGAGAACTTTTATAAGATTTTAACGCCTACCCTTCTCACGGATATATTGCATAACAACCACAGCAACTATCCAGGCTACAATGCCAAATAATACTTTAAAGAAAGGGTGCCAATTTTCCATAGTATAAAAGTAGTAAAAATTAGGGGGTAAATATTTTTCACCTACCTACATACTGTGGTTGCTTGCTTTGTAAGCCACACGCATGCAGCTTAGTTTTTTTATACAGGATTTTTCAGGTGGATGGTCTATAGGCCGTTGATACACTAAGCGGATTTTGCACGGCCATCGGTATTTGAACGCATAAATCTTAGCTGCTCTTGCAGTTCATCTATTGTTTTCTGCATCTCTAATTTATCAGTTGTAAGCGATTCTACTTGCTGTTGCAGCAGCGCTATAAATCTATCGTCATTTTCGTTTTTTGGCTCAGTCATGTAATGTGCTACTGGCTCTAATTGCTTATAGCGGTTCTCACCCTCTTCAGGCAATTGTTCTAACTCTTTAGTAACATCAAATAAGGTATTCAAATCGAATTTATGGGCTATCAGAAAGTCAATGTACTCTTCTGATATGCCTTTTTTTGTGCCATTCTCATAGGCACTAATTACAGAATGCGCACTTAGTTGCATCCATTCGGCTAGCTGTTTTTGCGTAAAACCAGCTTTTTCTCTCGCCTGCTTTAACTTTTTGTTAATCTGTAACATAAATATTGATTTAAAATAAATGTATCATTTCGAGAAATTTATTTGGAATTGTCTCGTTTTAAGACATATCTTTGACTTTCAAAAGGAATACCAAAAGAAAACGCAAAGATTATGTCTTTATTGTTGCAAAACGAAACAGAGTTACAGAAACTTAACAATAGGTTACTCGAATTGAGTAATGATATTACCGAAGAGTTGATTATGAAGAGCGCTTTAGCGTGTGCGCAAAGCTATATTACTGTAAAAAGGTACATAAATGGTAATGCAAAAAAACCTGCTGTTGCTAAAAAACTGATAGAATACTTCGAATCAGAACTTCAATTGTCTTAAATCAATACATCATGCCAATAACCAAATTTGCCTCAAACTGGGGTGGTAAAATTTTCCCCGACTTTTTCCAAACGGTTCGCCTGCGTGATGATGATAAATATTTTTTACACGATGTACACGACATTACCCTAGATGGCGTAAACATGGGCGAAGCCAAAATTGTAGCCCTTAAAACCATTAGGCTAGATGGCATTAGAGACCATATAAGCCTACCCACTAGCGGTATGAGTGCAGCTCGCTTTGTAGGCTGGCTTAAAAGCAATTATGCCGATGCTGTAAAAGGTGGCCTTAAAGACAGTACCGAAATGGTAATAGTAGTGTACCAATGGCAAAAACGCAACTACGCAGCCCATGCTGGCTACATGGCTAGCTTTATGGAACAACGATTGATTGACTACCGCCAAGCTATCAGCAACCCTTAGTGTTATCCCCTATTGTTATACGTGCAAGTGAAGTAGGTGCCACATACTCGGTGGCACATTTTTAACCTTTTCAATCCCCAAAATCATGAACAGCTACAAAGGCACCATTCAGAAACTCATCAACATTGAGTTAGACGTACTAAAACAATGTAAAGCCTCACCTTGGTTTGCACACAGTAATAAAGAATCAGTTGAGCGCTTTTATAAATTTAACAGTGATGCATTGCTACATTTTAAAGAAACAGTAGATACGCTAAATGCAAGCTTCGTAAAAAAGGATAACAATGGCGACATCTTGCTAGTACCAGGAGAAAACGGCAAAATGCAACAGGTATTTATAAATGATGAAGCCGAAAAAGTGTATAGACAACAAATGGAATATTTGGGCAAAACCCCAATTGATATTTTTTACTAAAACCACACCCAAACATGAAACTACAATACGACTCTCTGCTGTATTGGCTACTAGTAATACTTGCCCTTACAATGGGCTTAGTAGCCTGGCTAATTTATATAGCTATTACCGACCGTAAACAACTTAAAAAATACCCAAATGACAGTCACTAAATACATAGTAACCACATTTATAGGCCGCCAAAAACGCTACATTTTTGGTACTGGCAAAACCACAGGCAATAAGCTTCAGGTAGAATACAGCACCAAGCAAGTTGATGCTGAGGTATTTGAAACAGAAGCCTTGGCCAAAGAATTTATTAAAAACATTTCTAACCCATACGAAAGGGTATTTACTGTAGAAGGTGTAATGCTTGCAGCAATGCCATTGCAAGAACTAATGGCCACACTACCAGTAGTAGATGAGAAGAAACTTGACCGTAAAACGGTAATTACAAAAGCTAAAAAATTAAGGTAATGGCAAAGCCAAAAAAACCAGTGAAAACCTGCAAAGAATGTGGCTGTACAGATAAAGACTGTAAAGCTTGTATAGAAAAAACTGGCGAACCCTGCTTTTGGGTAGAAAAAGACTTATGTAGCGCCTGTGCCTATAAAGATATATGGGACGATATAAAAGACCTACCAAGTAAAGGCGATAAGCTAGCAAGGCTGTTTCACCAAACAGATGCTATCAGTAAAAGCATGGAGCAAATTTTTATTGATAACAATGTAAATCACCTTGACTTAAAAGCATTGCCAGAAGAAGACTATGCGTTGTGGCAAAGCTTGCACAAGCAACATACCCGTTACGGGCATTTAATGTACAAAATTCTTGAAAGCTAATAGATAAGCGCTGTAGAGCAGCGGTCGGCTCGTCGGGCTCATAATCCGAAGGTCGCAGGTTCGAGTCCTGCCAGCGCAACTGTTTCGGGTTTTGGATGACGGGTATTGGTTTTTAAAATTGAAAGAGCGGGGTTTCTACCCTGCTCACAAATGGGCAGATGGCGAAATTGGTAATGCATTAGGTTCTGTAGGAAATACCGTTGAATACGTCAATGATAATTGAGACGATAATAAACGGTCAGTAGATACGGTACAGGTTCGAATCCTGTTCTGCCCACGCTTACAAACACCAACGGAAAGAGTGGCGCTTTTTACAGTGCCGGGCCTCGGAAACCTATCTTAACCGTTACTCAAAATGCCCCGTAGCCCTACAAGGCACGGGGTTTTGAGGTGCAAGAAATATTCGTTAGTTGTTAAAAATCACGAGGTCTGTTTCTACAGGCCTCTATTTAAAAAATCATTTCTTAATCAATTATACAACACCAAAAATCAAAATGGACAGGTATCAAAAAAGTTTACAGAATGCAATAGCTAATTGCGAAAACTACATTCAAGAATCATTTGCGGAAAACGTTTTTTTAGGTCAATCAATTGTATTACTAATTCAAAAAGTAAAACATGATCTTGACAAAGAGCAAAACGAGCAAAAGTATTTAAGCGAATCAAATAAGAATGCTTACGACAGGCTAGACCAAAGCCACAGTGCTTGGATTGAAAGAATGTTTTGGATTGGCTGCTCAACTGAAAGTAGTGAACTAAAAGAGCTACTAGAAGAATGGGAACCAGACCAATGGGAAAAGATTTTTCCTGAATGCACAATGGATGAAATTGAAGATTTTACTTGTGGTAATGGTGATATACATCAAATTTTTATTGATAAGCGCAAAATGGGCTTATTAGCTGAATGTAGAATACCGAATCATTATGGTTTTTCATTTGATGACGATGGCGATGTTAGAGCTTGTAGCGTAGGCTATGCTCAACAAAGTATCTTTTTTGCTTATGGCGAAACCAGAGAAGAGTTGCTGCAAGCCATAGAAAAACAAGCAGAAGAAATTTACCAACAACAAGTAGCTAAAGAGAAAGTAGCATAAATGCAATCCAATGCCAAAATATTACCCCTTACCGCCGCCGAAAATTCGTTGAGCAAAGAAGAAGCGCAAATCGTAGCTTTATTTTCTAAAGCCATCATTACCCATTGCAAAAGCAAAGCTTATGACACGTTACAAACTGAGAGCAGAATGCCTGGACGACATCAGACAATTACTGATAATGATAACTCAAGAACGTTATCACGTAGAAAAGGAAATTTATATGCCGTTAAGTGAGAAAGCTGATGATCCTGATGTAGTGCTAGAGTTTGAATGCGACTTAAACTTAGAAAGGCTGAAATTATTGATTAGTAAAATTGCCGATGGCCATGTAATGCTAGAAACAATTGCTGTTGCTAAAGATTATACTGGCGAAAGAAAGTATTATCCTAACCCCCTTTGGCTTAATAAGTGGGATGCTTTACTAAAAAAAACTGGTACCTATACTATAAAATAAGCTGATTATGATTCAGAAAACCGCCATCCGTTACCTACGCATCAGCACCGACAAGCAAAGCCACTTCTCTATCCAAGGTCAGGACATGCGCACCTTAGAGTGGTGCGAGAGGAATAATGTGGCAGTAATAGATACGTTTACCGATGAAGGCTATAGCGCCAAAACCTTTGACAGGCCCGATATGGCCAAGCTAAAAGCATTCATCCACAAGCACCACAAAAGCGTAAACTATTTGGTGGTGCCCTGATCATGACAATGGCGATACTAGCCTTTCTTCCGGTGGCAATGGTAAATTCTCTTTTACCATTTACAAATCCAAAGAATCATTTTTCCCAAAGCCTTAAGCACTAGCCCCTACCAATGAATCAAGAGATAATACATAGTTACTACGATGAGCGCATGGCCATGCTGGGCATTACGCCAGAGAACAACCAAATTGAGTTGCTTTTTTCTACCGATGAAAAAGGCAATCAAGCTAAGGATGACAAAGGAAATTTTGTACCGTCTAAACGAGCGGTTGAAATATTTAGGAAACACGATAAGGGCATTGAGATTATCGTGTACACACTTGGCCGTGAGCTAGTACAAATAAAAACAGAATCTAGCAGGTATAGCCGCCACTGGTCTATCATTCGCCTTGAGCAACCAATTGTAAAAAATGGTAGCGAAACCAAATACCTAATGCCTAAAGGCCATGGTAGCTATCCATTTTTCCCGCCGCACTTGATAGAGAAATACGAGAAGAAGGAGAAGATCCATACGCTGTTTATTACTGAAGGTTTTTTTAAGGCATTTAAGGGTGGCATGCATGGCATTGACATAGTAGGCCTTGCTTCTATCACGCACATGAAGAGCAAAGAAACTGGCCAGCTGCACGAGGAAATACTGAAGCTGATACATGCTTGCGATATTCAACGTGTGGTGTACCTGGTTGATGGTGACTGTTTGGATCTAAGCAACAAAGCTTCAGACCCAAAAAATAAAATTGATCTGTACAAACGCCCGGCTTCTTTTTTTGCCAGTATCAACAGCTTTAAAATATTGCTTGATGATTACAAGGTAGACAAGTTCTTCTTCTTCGTTAATACCGATAGCATTTGGGAGCAACAGAATTTTATTAAGGATTTAAAAGACCGTACACCTCGTGAGCAGTACAAGGGCCTTGATGATATTTTGATTAACTGCCCTGATAAGATAGACGAAATAGTAAACGACATTAATCAAGTAAGTAAGCCGGGTGAATGGTTTGCAAAGTACAATGTAGATGCAGGCTTGGCCAAAGTAAGAAAACTGTTTAACCTTGGTAACGTAGTAGAATTTTACCTGCACCATGTACAGCGTAATCCCTGGCTTAAGAACACTGACTTTTTATTTAACGGTACCAAATACCGTTACAATGAAGACAAAGGCGAATGCGAAATCATTATTCCTGGTGATGCTAGTAAATACTTTAGAGTTGGCGATAGCTATTACAAATGGGTAAAGCGCCAGAATGCGCACAAGCAATACGAAACCGTATTTAAAAGCCGCCAGAAAACCACCATTACCGATGATCATGGTAAGAACTTTATAAAGCACGTAATAAAATACGAAGACTTTATAAATGTACCTGACCACGTAAACTACCAACCTAGCTACGATGGCTGCTTTAATGTGTACCAAAAGCTTGACTATGAGCCAGATGATGAGCCATGCACAGAAGCAGATTGCCCAACCATTATGGGCTACTTAAAGCACTTGTTTGGCGAACGTGAAATACCATTCACGCATCCTATTACCAAAGAGAAAAAAACCTACACCAATCTTGAATTGGGGTTAGATTATATACAAGTGCTATACCAACGGCCTACAGAGAAGCTGCCCATACTTTGTTTGGTGAGTAAAGAGAACAATACTGGTAAATCCACCTTTGCCAATCTTTTGCGCTTAATGTTTGCAAGCAATTGCGCCATTGTAGGTAATCAGGATTTAGCAGGTGACTTTAACGCCCACTGGTGTACTAAGCTAATAGTAGCCTGTGACGAAACGAAGATTGACAAACACGCCGTAATTGAGAAGGTAAAGAGCTTATCTACCGCTAAGAAAATTACCCTGAACGCAAAGGGTAAGGATCAAACAGAAATTGATTGCTTTATCAAGTTCATTTTTATTACCAATAACGAAGAGAATTTCATCTACATGACAGACGATGATATACGTTATTGGGTAAATAAAGTACCTGTACTTAAAACTGAAAACCCGAACATATTGGATAACATGGCCGAAGAAATACCGGCTTTCTTATCCTTCCTTAACCATCGCAAGCTTGCCACAGAAAAGCTAAATAGAATGTGGTTTCACCCTAGCCTTTTAAAAACCGAAGCACTAAAACGTGTTGTGGCCAATAGTGGTAGCACACCTAAAAAAGAGATACTTCAGAAGTTGAAGGATATGTTTTTTGATTTTGGTGTGCCCGAAATAACAATGAGTAGAAGTGACATTTTAGAGGAATTTTTTAAAGGCAAGTATGCTAGTGAAGCGAATTATATAGAGCGTGTACTGAAGGATGAAATAAAAGCAGAACAGCACTACAAAATAGACCCAAACAAAAAAGACATGTTTGGCGAGCCTATAAAAATTTATACAGTAAAGCGCTACACTTACCCACGATGGGGCAAAAAGATAGGTGCTAACGGACAGGAAGAAACCATAAGAACTGAAGTGTCTAGAAATGGGCGCCCTTACATTTTTAAGAGAGATAAATTTTTAACACCTGAAGAGATTGCTAGTATAGGTGTTACCGCAGAAGATGCCTACATCAATAGCATGACACCCAATAGTGATGAAAAAATAGAACTACCTGGGCCACAACAAAACGAAGAATTACCATTTCAATAAAAAATAACCTATGCCAAAAATTTACAGTGATGAAACCTTGGCCATGATATGGCAAGCCATCGACACAGAGAAGAAAACATTACGCCGTGTGGCCAATGAATTGAGCACAACCATGCAGGAAGTAAATAAAATGTACAACGCAGCTGCAAAGCGCTACAAGCATGGGCAAAAGCAACAAACAACTAAACCACAGCAATACCGCAATACGCCTACGGTAAAAATACAAAGGCCACCAGCTGAGTACAGTAACACTAGCCCCTACCGTATTGCGAGACCAGGTTTAACAAGATAGCATTTTTTAACCCCTCAAATATCAAAGACATGAAACTGAATTATTTGAGCGCACAGACGCTACCAAAAAGCATGAGTGGCCCAAAAAGCACAACAGCTACTATTTCTTTTAGCAAAGCAGGAACAATTACATTCAATCCTCTAAGTTGTGAGCGTATTGGCTTAGTAGCAGGCTCAAAAATTTCTATTGCACAGGATGAAGATGCACCTGAAAACTGGTATGTATTTGTTGATGAAGAAAATGGTTTTGAACTACGTTGCAAAGACCCACAAAAAGACAAAGCTTGCACCTTTAACCACAAAGCTTTATGCACTACAATTATAGAGGCTTGTGGCTTACCTACCGATGAAACGCACCGCTTTTTAATAGGTGGCGAACCAACACCACTTGGCAAAACCAATTACTGGGGCATTTTAATTCCTGTATAGCCATGCAATTACTACAAGCACAGCGCCTTGCCAATCGTGTTGTAGAGCTGCTAGCACCACACTGCGACACGATTGATATTGCAGGCAGCATAAGACGAGAACGCCCAGAGGTAAAGGATGTAGAAGTAGTAGCCATCCCGACGAAGGTTTTTATAGAGCAGCCGGGCAAATTGTTTGCAGAACGCACTTATGGCATTCCAGTAGCTATTAACACCGCTATCAATCAAATGGCCAACCGCATTATTAAAGGCAATATTGATGGCCGCTATATGCAAATAGAACTGAAAGGCGGCGCCATCCTCGACCTATTTCTACCAGACCCAAAAGATTATTACCGACAGCTGGCCATACGCACAGGATCTGCTGAGTATGTACACAAAATACTAGCAAATGCCTGGCTACTGAAAGGCTGGTGCGGTAGCGATATAGGCTTGCGTAGAACAGAAGACTGTGTAAGCAGTATAGATGCGAGTGGCAAGCGCAAATGGAAATGCCTAAACCCAAATGGCGAATTACCGCCAATGTGGATGAGTGAGGAAGACTTTATTGGCTGGCTGAACATTACCTACAGACCACCCAATAAGCGAGATTTTATAAAACTTAATTACTAGAAACACCCAATCATGCTACTGTCACAAACTGTTACATCCTTGATTTTATTGAGTTTCAGCCGATGCCTTACCAGTAGTGGTGGTAGTAGCAGGGTTCACTCGGCGCCAAAAATCGCATTTAAGCCATGCCACAGCCTTGTAACTGGCATTTCTAGCACTCTTCTTTTTGCTGTAACAACTGTAACAAGTAGTATAAAAGAAGGGGTAAAATTCAATAAAATCAATAGTTACGGTGCTGTTACAGCAACTACAAAAAACACTGTTACTGTAACATTAGTGTTACAGGTTGTAACACTAAAAATGTTACAGCAAAAACAAGCTGTAACGCTACTGTAACAGCTTTAAAAAATTGTAAATCAATTAGTTATGGAACAAAACACACTTGTGACAGCAAATCCAAAAAACGCAAAACCCGAAATTTTTTCGGAAGAAAAATCTGCTGCTACTATTGTTGAGATGGTTTGGGAAACAAACTATAACAACAAACTTGGTTGCGATGCCTTCATACATATAGACTTGAAAGGCAGAAAAATGCCAGAGCGAAGCCAGCTAGAAAATATGTTGTTTAAAATATCTACTAAAGATGGCAGCCACGAGCCAGTGATCATGCAGATGTATGATATTATTTTCTTTCCATTAAGAGACTTGCCAGACCAAATGGCCATGCCAAGTCATGGTATTACAGCCGTAGAGCTGTGCCAAAAACTAATGAACAAAAACCACACATGGCTAAGATTCGAAACTGAAATAGCCTGTTATTACTACAAAAAAATAAACCAATAATTATGAGTAAGAAACGCATCGTAGAAATCATCGTACTAGCAATATTGCTAGGTTTAGGTATTTATTTAAGAAAAAGCTTTTGGGGTGGCTTTCTCATTGGCTTTAGTAGCATTATGCTTTTACTAGCTACTCTTGGCCAGTGGCAGCTAAACAAAGCCGCCAAAAAATTAGATGACACCATAAACAAGCGCAGATGATACTAGACTACTGTAGAGAAAACAAAGTGGCTATACACTTTATAAGCAAAGATGAATTGGATAGAATATGCCAACTCTTTACTGATGGCAAGTATGAAGAATCTGTTGGCTATATAGAAGGTATAGTAAGTTTTACTAGAATAAATATCAGTGAAAATGTAAAATGGAATTACAGATGCAGTAGCATGGTATTTTCAGACTGGTATAAAGATTACACCATAATTACAGCTGCTGAGTTTTTTGAACTAGCTAATGAGCAAGTGAGCATTTTAGAAGTTTTAAAAGATTAACGAAAAAGGCTTGGCGTTTGTGGTGGCATTGATAACGTCCAGCGTCAGCACTTGCACAAAGCTACATAGTAGTACTAAGATTAATTAACAACGTCCAGCCGCTATTGCACAAAACCTTTTGTTGGCGGTAGTTAAAATTTTAAAACATTTTTTATGAACGAAGTAGAAGAAAAAGTCGCAAAACATCAGAAAGCTCTTTATTCAACAGAACAAGCGAAAAAAGTTTTAAAAGAAGGCGATAGAATTAGAGTAAAACCTTGTAGATGTCATTCTAAAAAAGTGACAATTACATTTAGTCATTTTGAAAATGATGGTCAATGGATTGTTAGTAAAAGTGGTGGTAATGAATATCACGCAATGTTTATAGACATGCTTAATGGCAAGCCTGTAAATTTTTGTGATTAATTACCGCCAACG
>JACCDV010953777.1_pt1 | contig 21496 bp, 21 predicted proteins | sample 7446131 | NCBI WGS metagenome assembly JACCDV01 (sample SAMN15323448, study PRJNA562643) | freshwater metagenome | isolation source: river surface water | place: USA:Blue River Watershed | collected 2017-08-17
TATTACGAGGCGCTAAAGCTCACTATAGAAAAGATACTAGTCTCAAGGGATTACAGAAGAAAGCCGGATGGGGAAATAAAACCCTCAATACCATCTTAATGCAGGAATTTTAATGGGACAGCCCTGATCCCAGTGCGCACAAACCTTGTTTTTAAGAGGCATCAAGCTTACAATAAGGCGTAAATAATGAGAGGTAAGCATGGCTTGGAACGAACCTGGCAAACGACCTGACGAACAGGGTCCCCCAGAATTTGACGAAATTTTACGCAAGTTAAGCAATCGATTATCAAATTTGTTTAAGAGTAAATCTAACGGCAATCAGCAACCTCCTGCTTCTGATAATTCCCCACCTTTACATTTCTCAAAACCAGGCGGCTTCATTGGACTCGGTATAGTGTTGATCGGTATTTTACTGATTTGGTTATTAGCGGGTATTTTTATCGTTTCTCCTGCAGAAGAATCAGTCATATTGCGTCTAGGTCATTATGAAACGACGGTAGGTTCTGGCCCGCATTGGATTCCGCGTTTTATTGAATCAGAAACACGAGTCAATGTGCAAAAAATCGATACTTTTTCTTATGATGCCCAAATGTTAACGAAAGATCAAAATATCGTTGATGTCGCCGTCGCTGTCCAATACCGTGTCGATGACCCTAAAAATTATCTTTATAATGTCGCTAATCCGAGTTTAAGCCTGCAACAAGCCACTGCCAGTGCATTGCGTCAAGTCATCGGTAATACTACGCTCGATGATATTTTGACTACGGGTCGTGCAGTGGTGCGACAAAATATTAATACGCAATTAAATAGCATTTTACAATTGTATCATGTGGGAATTTTAGTGACGGATGTCGCATTGCAACCTGCCAAAGCGCCAGAGCAAGTGAAAGATGCGTTCGATGATGCGATTAAAGCTCAAGAAGATGAGCAACGGTTTATTAATAAAGCGCAAGCCTATGCTAAAGGAGTCGTGCCGATTGCACAAGGGAATGCCCAGCGTATTTTATTGGAAGCCAAAGCTTATCAGCAACAAGTCGTATTACAATCGCAAGCCAAAACGTCACGTTATTTAGCGATCTTACCGATTTATCGCAATGCGCCGGAAGTCACTCGTTCACGGATGTATTTAGATACTATTTCGTCTATTTTACAAAGTACCAGTAAAGTAGTAGTTGATACTCGTAGTAATCAAAACTTACTGTATTTACCCTTAAATCGATTGATGGGTAATGCACCCGTACAAAAAGTAACGGTACCGAATGCGGATAATATGGCTACTTCATTAGCGCAAACAGGCGATTTACCCGGTACATCTGCTACTGACAATACGGATTTAAGTGGTTCTCGCCCACAACGTTTTGCGCTAGATAATCCAGATAGTCAAGTTGGTCAAGAGGGACAATAATGAAAGCAAAAATCGTCACCCTAATTATTATCGCTATCGTGGGATTAACGATCCTGTTTTCTAGCTTCTTTGTCGTTACGGAAGGTCAGAAAGCGTTGATTATGCGCTTAGGAGAAATTAACACGAATAAACAAGGGCAATCTATCGTTTATGGACCTGGGTTACATATTAAATCACCTATCATCTCATCGGCATTAATCTTTGATACACGTTTGCAAACGTTAGAAATTGAAAAATCGCGGATTGTGACTTCACAGAAGAAAGATGTGATAGTCGACTATTATGTGAAATGGCGCATTAGTGATTTAGACAAATTCTATACTAGTACGGGCGGAAACAAAATGCAGGCAGAGCAATTGTTGGCACAACAAGTGAATAATGGGTTGCGAGCTGAATTTGGTAGACGCGGTATTTCTGATGTCGTCTCGGATGATCGTTCTCAAATTATGACTGCCTTACGTACGACAGCGAATGAAAGTGCTGTTTCGTTAGGTATTGAAGTGATCGATGTACGCATCAAAGCGATCGATTTACCCGATGAAGTTAGCGTGGCGGTATTTAACCGTATGCGTGCTGAACGTGAGCGAGTTGCTGCCCAGCACCGCGCCGAAGGGCGGTCGCAAGCCGAAGCGATTAGTGCGCAAGCGGATGCAGATGTAACTGTGATTTTAGCGAAGGCGAAACAACAAGCGGCTTCGATGATGGCGCAAGGCGATCAGCAAGCTGCCAGTATTTATGCGAAAGCTTATGGTAGCGATCCCAGTTTCTATGCTTTTTATCGCAGTTTACAAGCTTACAGTAAAGCATTTTCTAATAAACAAGATGTGTTAGTGTTAAGTCCGGATAGTCAATTTTTCCGCTATTTTAATAGTACCGCTGACAAATAAGAAGTCTATTGGCATACGAGCGATCATGGCAAAAAATATTGTAATTTTAGGTAGCCAATTTGGCGATGAAGGTAAAGGAAAAATAGTCGACTGGTTAACTGAACAAGTCGCTGCAGTAGTCCGTTTCCAAGGTGGCCATAATGCTGGGCATACGTTAGTAATCCATGGTGAAAAAACCGTATTACATTTATTACCCTCGGGTATTTTGCATGACAATGTGATGTGTTACATCGGTAATGGTGTCGTCGTATCACCGGCGGCATTGCTCGAAGAAATCGCTATGTTAGAACAAAAATCGATTCCCGTGCGCAAACGTTTACGGATCAGTGCAGCCTGTCCTTTGATTTTACCTATTCATGTCGCCTTAGATAAAGCGCGAGAAAAAGCGCGTGGTGAAAAAGCAATCGGTACAACAGGTCGTGGTATCGGTCCTGCTTATGAAGATAAAGTAGGGCGACGAGCAGTACGATTAGGCGATTTATTTCACCCGACACGGTTAGCTGAAAAATTAAAAATTATTTTAGAAATGCATAACTTTATTTTACAACATTATTATGCCGCCGAGCCAATAGATTATCAAACGACTTATGATGAATGTATCGCTTTTAGTAAACAATTAGAAGCATTAGTCTGTGATGTGACAGAAGAGTTAATTCATTATCGTGAACAAGGAAAAAATGTTTTATTCGAAGGAGCGCAAGGGACTTTATTAGATATTGATCATGGTACGTATCCTTATGTGACTTCCTCTAACACGACTGCCGGTAATGCTGCGACCGGTAGTGGGTTAGGGCCTTTATATTTTGATTATGTGTTAGGGATCACCAAAGCGTATACGACGCGAGTCGGGGCAGGGCCCTTTCCTACGGAATTAAAGGATAATGTTGGTAAACATTTATCCGAAAAAGGCCATGAATTTGGTTCAACTACTGGCAGAGCGCGGCGTTGTGGATGGTTTGATGCAGCTGGTATGCGTCGTGCAGTACATGTGAATAGTTTATCGGCTTTATGTATCACGAAATTAGATGTTTTAGATGGATTAAGCGAATTAAAAATTTGTACGGCTTATGAATATAATGGTCATCGCTATTCATTACCGCCTATTGATGCCGAAGATTATGCTCAATACCAACCTATTTATGAAACAATGCCCGGTTGGGATGGCTCAACATTGGGTATTACCGACTACCAAGCATTGCCTAGCAATGCTAAACTTTATTTACAACGGTTAAGCGAGTTGACGGGAGTGCCGATCGATATTATTTCTACCGGCGCTGATCGGCAACATACCATTGTGTTAAATTCACCATTAGATGATTAAAGGGTTTTTGATAAAAAAGAGGGGGGATATTTATGCATTACATATCAAAATGGGCATTGATGTTAACAGTATTGGCTTCATTGTGTAGTTATAGTAGTACCTATGCAGCTAATCCATTTGGAAATAATTGTATGAGTAAAAATTTTCGTCATGTTAATCAGCAAGTCATTTTAAATAATCTACCATCCGCTCATCAGCAAATTTTTCTTATTCATAATATCAGTCAGGAATCGATCATGTTAAACCATGTCAATCCTAACCATGATTCATCGATGGATGCGGGTTGGACGACTCAGCTCGATACAGGTAATTGGTCGGCTATCGTCTTGCAAAGTACGCATTTTGCCTTGAGTTGCCAAGCAAGATTGCCCAACCAGATCGTTCCAGTAGATTGCAAAATGGTTATTACGGTTTGCCAAATGAATCCCGCGACGATTACTAAAGCATTAGCGGGCGATTTTTGGTTAAGTGAAGATTATTCAGCGAGTGATTTGCGGCAACATATGGCCGCGCGGGGCGTGAAGTTTCAATAGAAGTAAATAAGCGGAATTGCAGCCAAAAAAACCCGGGGTAACCCGGGTTCTCATTTACTAGACTTCTTGCCTAACTGCCATTGGTGGCAGATCTCTTCACAAAATTTACCTCGAAGTGCTCATGTATGTTTATACACTGCGCTGCTTCTCGGAAAATTTTGCTTTGACCTCTACACACCACTGATGGTTATGCAAGAAGTCTAATGCTTAATAACTATTTAGCACCACAATTTAATTTAGTTAATTGTGATTCAAGTGCGTTATATTGCTTTTGCGCACCTGGTTGTGAACGATCTAACATACGCATTTTGTTTTTAACAGCAGCGCATTGTTGATATTTGCTCATACCTGTCATGTTGTCAGACGTGTTTGCATTGTTGTCATCAGCACATGCAGCAAGTCCACCGGCAATCGCCAAAACTGCCACGATTTTTAAAAAGTTCTTCATAATTTACTCTCCCTTATGGTTGAAGCTAGGATATTAACGGGTTGCTATAAATTTCTCAAGTGTTTTGCTCTATTTTGAGCTAAAATTTTTACATCCTAAATCATGATAGCGCTGAATGAGGGTATTGCGCCGTAATTCGGTAACGCCCGAGCTATAGTTTTGATCGTAATGTTGGTTCATGATCATTTGACGTTGTAAGCCAATACATTCTTGTTCGGGAGTTAGTGTTTGCTCGTGGCATGCTATCAAAAAAGCACAAAAAAAGCACAAAATTATCGATTTTTTGATATAATTCATCATGTTCTCCTTGATTGAGGAGGAGATATGGTAACAAAAGCTAGCCAGCTAGGCAAAGTTTGCTGTTATTGAGATTGTTTTCCCAGTCACTCAAACTTAGCAATCATGGCGGTTTGGCAGGAAGTCTAGTACAATCGGCTCTTAGGAGAAAAGAATAAATGCAGGATAATTATCAAGATCCCCACAATCAGCGGGAAGCCGCTAAATACGAAAAGCCAGTCGCTAGCCGTGAATACATTCTAGAAATTCTTCATCAGCGGGGTAAGCCGATTACCCACGAAGCCTTGGTGAAATTATTAGCATTACAAGATGAAGATATGATTGAAGGGTTGCGGCGGCGTTTAATCGCTATGCAACGCGATGGCCAATTATTTTGTAACCGCCGGGGTGCCTATGCGCTAGTGTCCAAGGCACATTTGCAAGCGGGAAGGATCAGTGCTCATAAAGATGGTTATGGATTTTTTATTCCTGATAATGGTACGGAAGATATTTTTATCAATGCGCGACAAATGCGTGGTGTATTTCATGGCGATCGTGTCTTAGTCAGTTCAGAAAAAAGTGGTTTTAAAGGACGTAAAGAAGGCAAAATTGTTGAAGTCATTGAACACTGTACGCAACAATTAGCAGGTCGGTATTTCGAAGAAAGTGGCCAAGGTTTTGTGGAAGCCAGCAGTAAACAAATCACCCAAGATATTTTAATTCCTAGCGATAAAAAACATAAGGCTAAGGTGGGCCAAATGGTAGTGGCGCGAATTATTTCTCAGCCTAGTCCTTATCGGCAAGCAGTCGGGGAAATCATTGAAGTGTTAGGTGAACATATGGCGCCTGGCATGGAAACAAAATTAGCTATTCGTACCTATGATTTACCGTATGAATGGTCAGCGGAAGTATTAGCAGAAGTCCAAGCGTTTGATCCCGTAGTTTCAGAAGTCGCTAGCCAAGGACGCAAAGATTTACGGCACTTACCATTGATCACGATTGATGGGGATGATGCCAAAGATTTTGATGATGCTGTTTATTGTGAAGCACGTGCTAAAGAAGGATGGCGTTTATATGTCGCCATCGCAGATGTCAGTCATTATGTGGAGCCGGGTACAGCTTTAGACAGTGAAGCGATGAATCGAGGTAATTCAGTTTACTTTCCTACTCAAGTGATCCCGATGTTGCCCGAAGTGTTATCGAATGGCTTATGTTCGTTAAAACCACAAGTCGATCGCTTATGTTTAGTCTGTGATATGACGATTTTACCCGATGGGACTATTAATCGCTTCCAATTTTATTCGGCTGTGATGCACTCTAAAGCACGCATGACTTACACTAACGTAGATAAAATATTAAATGGCGATAAAAAATTAACGAAACAATACGAAGCGATAGCACCGCATTTACAGGATTTGCGTGACTTATATCATGTTTTGGAAAAAGCCCGTCATGCACGTGGAGCATTGGATTTTTCTACCACTGAAACTCGATTTGTGTTTGGTGCGGATAAAAAAATTGAATGCATTTTACCTTCATCACGTAATCAAGCGCATCGTTTGATTGAAGAATGTATGTTAGCTGCCAATGTGTCAGCGGCGAATTTTATTATTGCTAATCACCTATCCACTTTATTTCGCGTGCATGCTGAACCGGCCGAAGAGAAAATCGAAGAAGTGCGAGGGTTTTTAGCTGAACAAGGTTTGAAATTAACTGGTGGTAAACAAGCCAAACCGATTGATTTTTATCGGTTGCTAGCAAAAATTCAAGATCGAGAAGATTTTGATTTGATTCAAACTGTGATTTTACGCTCCATGAATCAAGCAATTTATACCCCCGAAAACCAAGGGCATTTTGGCTTAGCCTATAAAGCTTATTGTCATTTCACTTCGCCTATTCGTCGTTACCCCGATTTATTGTTACATCGCACGATTAAAAATTTTATTGAAAAGCCGCCCGTTCTTGCCGTGGAACAACAAAGCATGGCATATTATGGCGAACATTGTTCTTACACAGAACGGCGCGCCGATGAAGCCACTCGCGATGTTGTCGATTGGTTGAAATGTGAATTCATGCAAGATAAAGTGGGTCAAGTTTTTGCTGGTAAAATTATCGGCGTCACGAGCTTTGGTTTATTTGTATTATTGAGCGAAGTGTATGTCGAAGGGTTAGTGCATATTAGTGCTTTGCCAGAGGATTATTATGATCATGATGCGACTCATCATCAGTTGCTTGGGCAGCGCAGTGGTATTCGTTATCGTTTAGGTGAAACGATAACGGTGCAAGTTTCGCGCATTAATTTAGAGCGGCGTGAAATGGACTTTGTCATTGCAACCAGTGAGTCAAATGTTTAATGAATAATGTATTTGGTTTTCATGCTGTCACCGCTTTATTGCATAGCCAGTCAACTTCGCTACAAAAATTATTCATTCAGCACGGTCGAGAAGATAAACGCTTGCATGCTATTCTTGAGTTAGCTCGGCAATACCATATCACGGTGGAGAAATTATCTCGTCAGCAATTAGATGACTTTACTGAACAAGCTAACCATCAAGGTGTCGTCGCCGTCTTGGCCGGTAAACAAGCGGCATTTTATGAAGAAGATTTACCTACTTTATTAGATAATATTCAAGCCCCTCCTTTGTTATTAATTTTAGATAATATTACTGATCCACATAATCTCGGTGCGTGTTTGCGTTGTGCCGATGCTGCTGGCGTGCATGCCGTGATTGCACCGAAAGATAAAGCAGTGGGAATGACTCCTGTCGTGCGCAAAGTTGCCTGTGGTGCTGCAGAATCTGTGCCATTTATTCAAGTGACGAATTTAGCACGTACGTTAAAGCAATTAAAAGAATACGGTATATGGCTATATGGTACCGATGGAGCGGCCGAACAAAGCCTCTATCAACAAGATTTGACGGGTCCCGTTGCATTAGTGATGGGCGCAGAAGGGGAAGGCTTACGACGCTTAACCAAAGAATCGTGTGATTTCTTAGTGAGCTTACCGATGGGGGGAAGTGTTTCTAGTTTGAATGTATCCGTCGCTACCGGCATTTGCTTATTCGAAGCTGTTCGCCAACGAAGTATTTAACTTTTCACAAAATTAATTTTTTTCTACATATTTGCTAATTTTCTCGATAAACTGTGGTGAAAATAATAAAATCCATTGTAAATAATTAATCACCTGTTATCCTTGGCGCAATTGCGCTGGTTATTTTTTATAATCTCAAAATGCACAATATTACAATAATAATAACAATAAGGTTTTTTCATCATGTTTGTAACCGCTGGTTTCAATTTTATTATTCTTTGGTCTTTTCATGAAAAACAAATTTATGTCCAAGGGCAAAATAGGTTTGGTCAATTAGGCGTCGGGATTAACGATACTAACCATCAACCTATATTTATTCCTATCGATTTAAGTAATCGTTTGGAAAATGATTCTATTAAGCAAGTGGTCGCTAGCCCTTCTCATGTAGCGATATTAACTGCTAATGGCAATATGTTGCTTGCGGGCCATAATGGCCATGGGCAGCTAGCCATGGGAAACAAAACTAATGCATTTAAAACTTTCGCTAAGATGGCTTATGGGCCTGCTACTCAATACTTCAATGTTGCTAAAATAGCAGAATTAGCTGTGGGTGAGTCATTTACATTTTGTCGCGATGCAAATGGACAATTATTTGCAACGGGAGATAACCGTGAGGGTCAACTCGGGTTACCAGGTATGACGGGAACAAGTCATTGCGAAGCCGTGCCGTTGCCGTTGCATATTAGAAAAATCGTAGCGGGTTATCAGCATAGCGTGGCATTAATGCCAAACCGTAGTGTTTCTGTTTGTGGGCGTAATGATTTCGGCCAGTTAGGTATGAATCATGTTAATTCTCTGGATACCTTCACCGCTAGTAGCTCATTACAAGCGCCTTTGTTGCCAATTCATGAATTCATTGTCGATATCGCGGCAGGAGGGGATAGTACTTTTGTATTAACTTCGGAAGGACGGGTGCTGGCTTGCGGTAATAATCAAAATGGACAATTGGGTCTAGGCGATAAAGCAAATCGTCTGGTTTTTACCGCAGTGGATTTGAGTGGTGTGCTGCGGGAAGGTGAAAAAATTGAGCGTATCATTGCCGGTACTTGGCGTACGATATTGATGACTTCCGAAAAGCGCATTTTGACTTGTGGTTCTGACTTATATCAAGAGGGTCAGCAGCATACTACCTTTCAAGCGATGGATTGTGCTTGGTTACATCCTGGGACAACGATTACCGATATTGCATTAGGGTGTGGTTGCTCAGCGTTTGTAGCTTCTGATAATAGTATTCGGGTTAACAACCAAGGAACTAGCATTCAGATTGAGGCAAGACACCCGGTGAAATTAGTAGAAACTTCCTTAGTAAAAAGTTTTGAAACTTCCTTGGAGTCCTCACAGACTTTGCCGAGTTTACCAGTTGAAATGTGGCGGCAAATTTTTTCCTATCTATCGATAAGCGATATTATGCAAGCAGCACAAACATGTAAAGAATTGTGGAATATTGCTATTGAAAGTAGAGTCCGTAGTCTTTATCCCCAGCAATTTTTATCGGTTGCCCAAGTTATACCACAAATCCAAGCCATTTATGCCCATTTACCAGCAGCGCAGCAAAAAACATTCAGAGAGAAACTTAAAATGCTGTTAGCTAGAAAATTGTATGATTCTCCGCAGTTGAGCCAAACCATTAGCCAACAAACAATAGCGTTGTAAAGGGAGAATCATAGCGATTCTTTGTTGCATTTATAGGCAAAATTGCTTATACTGCGCGTCCATTTAATCCTTGCTCCACCAAATAATTGGGGGGCTAACAACCAAAAGGAGCATTTAATGCGACATTACGAAATTGTCATATTGGTCCATCCAGACCAAAGTGAACAATGTGCGGGTATGGTCGAACGCTATACTACGCAAATCGAAAGCCATGGTGGCCAAGTCCATCGTTTCGAAGATTGGGGCCGTCGTCCTACTGCTTATCCAATCGGCAAAGAAAAAATCCATAAAGCCCATTATTTGTTATTAAATATCGAATGTAACGCTGAAACGTATGCAGAGTTAATGTATGCATTCCGTTTTAACGATGCGATTATTCGTCATTTAGTTTTAAATTTGAAAGAAGCTGTTAAATCGCCTTCACCTATGGTGTCTGGCGCAGCGCGGGAGGAATAATCATGCCGGGTTCTCGTCGTAGAAAAATTTGTCGTTTTTGTTGTGACGATGTCGCTGATATCGACTACAAAGACATTTATACATTAAAAAGCTACATTATGGATAATGGTAAAATTATCCCAAGCCGTATTACCGGTACATGTGCTAAACATCAACGTCAGTTATCCAAAGTAATTCGAATTGCTCGTTTTCTTGCTTTGTTCCAATACTGTGATAACCACGAATAGTAAGGGGTATTGAATGGACGTTATTTTATTAGAAAAACAAAATATGGGTAAATTAGGTGATCGTGTCAGCGTCAAAGCGGGTTATGCACGTAATTATTTATTTCCAAAAGGTAAAGCGGTTGCAGCGACACCAGAAAATATCCAAAAATTCGAAGCGCGTCGTGCAGAGCTAGAAAAAGCAGAAGCGGGTATTTTAACAGCCGCCCAAGCTCGTGCAGATAAATTAAATAATTTAGTGGTCACTATCAGTGCTAATGCCAGTGACGATGGTAAATTATATGGTTCTATCGGTACGCGTAATATTGCAGAAGCTATTACCGCTGCTTGTGGTGAAATCGTGAAGAAGAGCGAAGTGTTATTGCCTAATGGTACTTTGCATAACGTGGGTGAATTTGATATTCAAATTCAATTACACGCGGACGTAGTACCGACAGTAAAAGTGACTATTGTCGCAGAAGCGTAAATAAAAGGGCCATTCGGCCCTTTTTTGTTTGCTTCTCCAGATGAATTTTGTTACTTTCTCATTCCATGGATGCCATGATTTCAGACCAACAATTATCCGCTATTAAAATGCCTCCGCATTCTATCGAAGCTGAGCAATCCGTGCTGGGCGGTTTAATGTTAGATAATAAAGCCTGGGATGATGTCGCAGAGCGCATCAGTGAAGCTGATTTTTATCGTTCTGAACATGCGATTATTTTCGCGGCGATAGAATCGCTGGCAAATAAACAAATGCCCTTTGATGTCTTGACCTTATCCGAAGATTTAAAACAACATGGTAAATTAAGTCAAGCGCGTGGCGAAGCATATTTATTTGAATTAGCCAAAAATACCCCCAGTGCCGCTAATATTTTAGCCTATACCGATATCGTGCGTGAACGTTCGGTATTGCGCCAATTAGCCGCCGCTGCTAATCAAATTGCCGAAAGTGCTTTTCGGCCTAGCGGGTTATCGGTCACCGATTTATTAGACCAAGCCGAACAAAAAGTTTTTAGTATTGGTGAACAAACTCATAAGCAGGGTGATGGCCCACAGAATATTAATTCGATTATGGCCAAAACCCTAGAAAAGATTGATGCCTTATATGAAGCTAAAGGTGCTATCACGGGGTTAACGACAGGCTTCAACGATTTAGATGCCATGACATCGGGTATGCAACCCGCCGATTTAATCATCGTCGCCGGCCGTCCCTCGATGGGTAAAACCACTTTTGCGATGAATATCGCGGAAAATGCCGCGTTAGAATTAGCGAGAAAAAAAGATGACCGTGCCGTCATTATTTTCTCATTAGAAATGCCCTCGGAAGCAATCGTTATGCGTATGTTTTCTTCTATGGGTAGGATCTCACAACAAAATATTCGCACCGGTCGATTGACTGATCAAGATTGGTCGAGTCTCACTTCTACGATATCATTATTCTCTGATACGAATTTATTTATCGATGATAGCGCTGGTTTAACACCTACGGAATTACGTGCTCGCGTGCGCCGTATCGCTAAAGAAACCGGTGGCGTGGCGTTAATTGTGGTGGATTATTTGCAGTTAATGCGAGTTCCTGGTTTATCCGATAATCGCGTGGCAGAGGTATCAGAAATTTCTCGCAGTTTAAAAGCTATCGCCAAGGAATTTAAAACCCCTTTGATCGCAGGTTCGCAATTGAATCGTAGCTTAGAACAACGCCAAGATAAACGGCCGATTATGGCCGATTTACGTGAGTGCGTAACAGGGGATACTTTAGTTAATTTGGCCGATGGCAAACGTGTACCCATTGCCCAGCTTATCGATCAAGAAGTTGACGTGTTGGCAATTGACGAAAATAAAAAAATAGTTACTGCCCGTTGTGAAAAAATTTGGAAAGTAGGTACTAAACAAACTTACAAAATTACTTTTGCAAGCGGTAAGATATTGCGTGCTACTAAAGAGCACCGGATTATGGCATTTAAAGGCTGGGCTACTGTTGAAAATCTGAATATTGGAGACCGCATTGCCACGGCACGTATTTTACCTGAACCCGTTATCTGCAATAAATGGGATGAGCATCAATTAATATTATTAGCCCATATGATAGGCGATGGTAGTTATCTAACTCATCAACCGATGCGTTATACAACTTCTAACGAAGAAAATAGTTTGGTAGTGCAGCAAGCTGCTACCATCGCTTTTGGTGCACTTGTTAAAAGAACTAAACAAATTGGTTCTTGGCATCAGTTAATAATTAGTGGGGATGGTACACGCTGGAAACCCGCAGGAATTAATAAATGGCTGCGTGAATTAAAGATTTATAATCAACGTTCTCATGAAAAACATGTGCCTGATGAAATATTTACTTTATCAAACGCTCAAATAGCTTTGTTTTTAAAACATTTATGGGCGACAGATGGCTGTATTTTTGTAAAAGATGTCAATAAGCGAGGCGCTGATGTTATTCAATATAGCACTAATAGTCTTCGCTTAGCAAAAGATGTTGTTGCCTTATTATTGCGATTTGGAATTATTGCCAGGATTAAAAAAACTCAGAAAGCAACTTATCGTCAGGGATATTTAATTAGTATTACTGGCTTAGACCAACAAAAGAAATTTTTGAACGAAATTGGTGGTTTTGGTCCGCGGACAGTACAAGCAGAGATGTTGTTGAAAAAAATAGCTAATAAAAAAGCAAATACCAATATAGATACTATACCTATAGCAGTGTTTGATGAAGTTAAATTAGCTATGAATGCTCGTGGAATTTCGCAGCGAGCCATGGCAAATTTGCGCGGTACTTCCTATGGGGGCACCTCTCATTTTAAATTTGATCCGTCTCGTACAGTGCTTAATCATTATGCTGATTTATTAGGGAGTGATGTTTTAAAAAATCATGCTAATAATGATATTTTTTGGGATAAAATTGTAAACATTACACTGGATGTTGAAGAAGATGTTTATGATTTAACAGTGCCTGGTTATGAATCTTGGTTAGCAGATGGGATTGTTAGTCACAATTCGGGAGCCATAGAGCAGGATGCAGATTTAATTATTTGTTTATACCGCGATGAAGTTTACAATGAAAGTGCGGAAAAAAATGTTGCTGAAATTTTAATAAGAAAACATCGTAATGGTCCGATCGGCGATATATGTTTAACTTTCCGTGGCGAGTTAAGTCGTTTTGATAATTATCAATCTGAAGGACGGTATGATTCTTCTGGCCATCCTCTATGAGTTCTTCTGTCACTGCTTATATTGATATGGCTGCCATGCAGCATAATTTGCAGGTAGTGAAACAACACGCTCCCCACCAAAAGATTTTAGCGATGATCAAAGCTAATGCCTATGGCCATCAATTGGAAAATGCTATTCAAGGTTTTGCTGAAGCGGATGGTTTTGGGTTGGCACGCATTGATGAAGCGATTTGTGTACGTAATCTAGGGGTAGATAAAACGATTTTAGTGATGTCAGGTTTCTACCGTGCTGAAGATTTGCCGCGTATTGCGGAGCATGATTTAAGTGTTATGGTCCATCATTTTTTACAAATTGAATTATTAGAACAAGCCACTATCGAACGCCCCGTAAAAGTATGGTTAAAAGTTAATACCGGTATGGGGCGCTTAGGTTTTTTACCTAGCGAAGTAGAGGCGGCTTACCAGCGTTTACAAGCGTGTTCACAAGCAGATAAACCAATCATTTTTGCTACCCATTTTCCTGATGCTGATGAAGTAGCGAAGCCGATTACTGCTCAGCAAATTCAGGAGTTTACTCACTTGACGAAAGCTTATTCAGTCGAAACCTCCTTGGCAAAATCAGCGGCTATTTTAGCCTTTCCCGATTCGTACGCAGATTGGTTGCGGCCAGGTTTAATGTTGTATGGTGCTTCACCATTTGTTGATAAAACGGCCGCAGAATTCAACTTGCAACCGGTGATGACATTGACAGCGCCTATTATTTCTATTCGTCAATTACCTCAAGGTGCGAGCGTCGGTTATGGCGGTACGTGGATATGTCCGGAAGATATGCCAGTCGGTGTAGTGGGTATTGGTTATGGGGATGGTTATCCGCGTCATGCTGCAGCCGGTACACCCATATTGATCAATGGCAAAATAGCACCGTTGATTGGACGTGTGTGTATGGATATGTTGATGGTTGACTTACGCGGCCATGAACAAGTAGCCATTGGCGATCAAGCCATTCTATGGGGTAAAGGGTTACCCGTAGAAATGATCGCGCAACAAGCTAATACTATCGCCTATGAATTATTGTGCGCGGTGACTAAGCGAGTTGAATTTGTTACTCACTAAAAGTCTATTAAACCAGCCGCAACACTAAGATTCTTTCGCACGTGTTCGATGAGTTGATCACGTTGTTCGATAGTGTATTGAGAGGCATCAATGGGTTGACCAAAATGAAGTTCAACATTTTTACCTTGGCTAACTTGTAAGGTTTTATTCGGCATAATATTTAAGGCGCCGCGAATACCTAGAGGAACGATAGTCGCTCCCGTTTCTAGGGCTAATAAAAAACCACCTTTTTTAAAGGGTAATAATTCTCCCGTGGAAGAACGGGTACCTTCAGGTGCCATCCAAATGATGATGCCACTTTTCATTAAGTCGGCCGCTTTCTGTAAATCTTTCATAGCTTGTTCGCGATTTTTGCGATCAATAAATACGAATTCATTGGCTTGCATGGCCTGACCAAAAAAAGGGATGCGTGCCAATTCTTTTTTTGCAACCATGCGTAGGCTATTATTAACGGCTAGAATACTTAAGGGAATATCATAGAGGCTAGTATGATTACACATCACCATGTAACGTTTATTCGGTTCAAAGGTTACCTGGTGAGGATTAAACACTTGGTATTTGAGGTGAATGATGTTTAATAAACTATTTGACCAGCGACATAAAATATTATTGGTGCGTTGACGTTTGCCTTTGCCAGTTAACGGCACTAGCAGCGCCAAGATGCTGTAGTAAAAAGTGGCGACCCACGAAATGAAGACGATCCATTTACTAAATAAACGTTCCATGATTACTCTTTAGAAGCTGAACGCTTGTTCAATGAGCATAAGTCACTGTTCAGAGCGATTTGTTGTTGTAAGGTAGTAAAATAGCCATATTTAAATAAGATTTCTGCGAGTAAGAATAAAGGTGCAATAAAAATTTGCGAGACATTATCTAAAAACGCCGGTTTTTTACCTTCAAATAAATGACCAATAAATTGGATGATCCATCCACCCACAAACAAACTTAAAAATAAAACAAAATTAAAATGAGTAGGTCCATGCAAAGTAAATAAAGCGGCCAATAGGCCTAGCATCGCCAGAGCGACCATGGCGATTAAGCCCAATGTAAAATCTAATAATAAATAGTAAATACTTAATGCCATAATGCCTAGCCAACTTAAGCTGATAGAAAAAACGCGGGGAACATGAATTTCTACCCAACCTAAAAATATCATGAGGCTAAATAAAATCATCGGCACGCCAATGAAATGAGAAAACACACAAATACGGTTAGTGTGATAAGAGTGGTATTGCTTCATGGCATTAACAAAGTTAAACATATAGTCCTCTACGTTATGCAAAACGCTATTATAACGGATATTTGTTTATTGAGAATGGTCATATTGCGAAAGATTATAGTGCAATATAATCGCTCGGATTGAATCTACATAAGCTTGATGACGTGCAGAGTAAAATATCAAAGAATGGACTAAAGCTAGGCCGGTAACTTTTTCATTCAAACGGCGTAAGTCAAAGCGGCTATCGCGAAAGCCGTGATAAAGATTATGGGTATTATAATTATGCATGTAAGTTATAACGGAATCTAAGGCAGTAGGAAATTGCTGAACTTCATAAGTCGAGCCGGGACTACGTAGACTTGGGACGATACCGCAGCCGGCAGTATAACACCAAATTCCAAAATAATTTTTACCTTGTTTGGCAAAGTGCGATTGGCCCCACGCTGATTCATTGATCGCTTGGGCGATCACGAGAGAGTTAGGCACGATATCGACTTGTTTTAATAAGGCATTCCAGGTCGCTAAACTTTCTAAGTTGGAAGTATCAATTTCATATTCATCTGCTAAATTGATTAACCAGTGCCGTTCATGCAAGCTGATATGCTGGCCTTTTTGATGTTGATGGTAAAGGGTGAGCAATTTTTCTCGTTTAGTTAAAATTAACTGATTGCTGGCTTGAGAGCGTGTTAATATGAATTGGATAAAGGCTTGTTTATCCACGGTAATGGTTGGGAAAACGGCAGGTTCTTCCATAGGTGCCGATAAAAGCGACATGGTTGAAACTACACTTAGGATTAGTATGGCGATAATGCTGCCAAGGAATATATTGCGTTTGGTTTTGTTCTTCATGACCCCCTTATTATAGCTAATTCCCCGCCTTGCCACAGCTAAACTTTGGCTTATAATGGGTAAATTTAGATAAATTTTAGCAAATTTGTTCATTTTTCGTTCATACTTGGGGTTTTTATGGCAAAAACGAAGATTATTCATAGCTGTAGCCACTGTGGGGCGCAATTTCCCAAATGGCTGGGTCAATGCACAGACTGTGGTCAATGGGGGACGATTCAGGAAGAGATGTATACTGCTCCAGCAGTACAAGGCAAGCATATTGACCGTTTGAAGGGTTATGCAGCCTCAGCTGACAATGAAATCAAGAGCTTAACGCAAGTGACAACTGAAACTTACCAACGTTTAAGCACAGGCTTATCGGAATTGGATTTAGTCTTGGGTGGCGGCTTAGTCACAGACTCGGTTGTACTCTTAGGCGGCGATCCCGGAATTGGTAAATCGACGATTTTATTGCAAGCGGTGAGTCATTTAAGCCAACAGCATAAAACCCTGTATGTCAGCGGTGAAGAATCTTTGCAACAAATCGCTGCGCGGGCAAAACGCCTACAATTGCCAGCCGATAAAATCGATATGTTAGCCGAAACGCAAGTGGAATTGATTATTCAACAAGCCCAGAAACATAAACCGCAAATTATGGTGATCGATTCCATACAAACCATTTTTACTGATACGGTGCAATCGGCTCCCGGTGGGGTCAGCCAAGTGCGGGAAAGTACGGCTCAACTCGTTCGCTTTGCTAAACAAACGGGGACCGCGTTATTTTTAGTCGGTCATGTGACGAAAGAAGGGGCGTTGGCGGGGCCGCGAGTCTTAGAACATATGGTCGATACTGTCTTATATTTTGAGGGGGATAGTAATGGTCGGATGCGTTGCATTCGCGCGGTAAAAAATCGCTTTGGTGCTGTCAATGAATTAGGGGTATTTGCGATGACCGAAAAAGGGTTGCGCGAAGTCAGCAATCCTTCTGCTATTTTCTTATCTCGTGATGATGAAGCACGCGCCGGTAGTGTGGTGATGGCTACTTGGGAAGGGACTCGACCTTTGTTAGTCGAAGTACAAGCCTTAGTTGACAGCAGCCATTTGGATAATCCGCGGCGCGTGACGGTGGGCCTGGAACATAATCGTTTAGCCATGTTATTAGCCGTGTTGCATCGACATGGCGGTATGGCGACCTATGATCAAGACGTGTTTGTCAATGTCGTAGGAGGTATTCAAGTTGAAGAAACCGCAGCCGATTTAGCGGTAGTGTTAGCGGTTTTGTCGAGTTTAAAAAATAAAACCTTACCGCGAGATTTATTAGTCTTTGGTGAAATAGGGTTAGGGGGTGAAATTCGTCCTGTGCCATCAGGTCAAGAACGCCTAAAAGAAGCGGCTAAACACGGGTTTAAACGCGCATTCGTGCCAGCCGCTAATAGCAGTAAAAATACAATCGATAATATGCAAATCATCAGCGTCAAATCGATCAAGCAAGTCATACAAATTTTCCAAACGGAATTAGCAGTGTCACGAATATAGGATACTTTTACAACAGTTTTAGTATCAATATCCTATCAATTAGATTTGTTTTGAAGTGGTTATAGATGGGGTTTATTCCACGGAAACATGAAAAAAACACTAAAATTCCAATTTAGTACCCATATGTGAATATTAAATTTCAAATTAGTTACTATATAGTTGTAATTTTTGATGTATTTGCTACTATCTTAGGATGAATTTTAGTAAAGAAGAGTTATTTCCTGTCTTAAACTACTTTAATCCATGGTGGCAAGATTTACCGATAAATAATTTGCCTGAATGGCGGCGGGTAGCTTTCCGACAACTCTATAGTTGGATAACTGAACCCATCAGCAATAGAGCTATATTCTTGTCAGGTGCAAGACAAATTGGTAAAACCACTTTAATTTTGCAAGTGATAGAAGAACTATTACAGCAGGGAGTGGCTCCGGCTAATATTATTTATCTTACCTTTGATCATCCTATTATTAAATTGATGGGTATTGATGCCGTATTAAAGATATGGCGGGAAATAATGCCTAAAAAACCAGGGGTAGAATATCTATTCTTAGATGAAGCGCAATTAATACCGCACTGGGCGACATGGATAAAACATCAAGTTGATTTCGAAAAAGGTCGGCGTATCGCTTTTACAGGTTCAGCTACGCCTTTGATTACCGATGATCAAGAATCAGGTGTTGGGCGTTGGTCCACTATTCAACTAACAACTTTATCATTTTATGAATATATTAAACTCAAAAAAATTATATTACCTGAATTGCCCGCAATAAAATCGTTGACAGAGTTATTTTCTTGGAAAGATACAGAGTTTCATAAACTAAGTTCCCAGCTTGCACCCTATGCTGCAAATTTTCATGAATATTTAGAGCGTGGAGGTTTTCCTGAAACGGCGAAGATTGAAAAAATAGAATTAGCTCAACGATTGTTAAGAGAAGATATTGTAGATAAAGTGCTAAAACGTGATATGACGGCATTGTTCGGTGTACGTAATATTCTAGAGTTAGAAAAAATATTTTTATATTTATGTATGCATGATGGAGGCATCGTTAATATAAAAACATTATGCGAAAATTTAGAAATTAAAAGAGCTACCGCTGAACGATTCATTAAATTATTAGAAGCAGCCCATTTAATTTACCAGCTATATCCTTTTGGCTATGGCAAGGAAGTACTACGAGGAAGAAATAAGATTTATATCGCTGATGCTGCAATTGCGACTGCAGTGTTATTAAAACGGTTAAGTACCGATGAAACCAGAACAGGCTCTGCCATAGAAACAACGGTATTTAAACATCTATTTACGCGTTATTATAGTGTCAATGTAAGATTTTCATATTGGCAAGATAGTAAAAAGAATGAAGTGGATTTTGTAGCGGAAGTGGGAGATAAAATTATTCCTTTTGAAGTGAAATATCGTAATACAATCAATAGAACAGCGGGATTGATTGGCTTAAAAGAATTCTGTGCCCAAAAGAAAATCAAACATGCTTATTTAATCAGTAAAATGTCAGAAGATTTCGGATCTTTTACTGATGATGCTAATGAGAAAACTAAAATAATGCAGATTCCTGCGGCATTATTTTGTTATTGGATGGGTCAGTCCGAGTTAGAAAATAATAAAAATATTCCAAACGACTAAAGATTTTCTGCTAATTGTTTGGTGACCATTTACACTAGGGTTAATGTTAGAATCCTTGTGTTGATAGCACTGAATTACTGAAAATACTTAAATAGATTTTTTCGGAAACTTCGCCTTTTGCCTGTACTCTTCGTTGTCTCTGCGTTGCGCTGCTCCCCTATCAACAATATAGGCTCCGCTGCGGTACTCGATACGCCTCGATTACTCACAAAACACTGGTTTCCGAAGACGTCTAATAAATAGTTCAAAAAAAATTGCCGCAAGTCATACAAATTTTCCAAACGGAATTAGCAGTGCAATAAATCTATGGAACGTTGAATCATCATTTGTCTGCTTTTATTTAATATCTTTTGTTTATAATCAACTAATTTGTTCCAATCAAATATTTTTGGGATCTCAATTTCAGGGAGTGTATAGAACCATTTGCTTTTGGTGGATTTTAAATAAAAATAATCGAATAACGCTTTTTCCGGCTGAGCCATTCTGACATCATTTTTACCTATAATATCAAACCCAAAAAATAAATTCTGATCGATATGATGTAACGAATATACACCTATTTCTGTATCATAGCGTCGGGTTCTCGCTAGCGTAATACCATAAGTAATGGCGGGAATTTGTTCTATCATGCCATGATGATATAACGCAGACTGCAGAGAAATATAACTAGGTGCAGGAAGGGTTAAATAGTCGAGGACCATTAAAGGATCAATTGCTTCTTTGACGATCCATAGATCGCGTTTAAGATGTATAATTAAATGTTCGTTTGCTAATTGCTGTAATAACTTCGACCCATATTTATTAGTAACACCTAATAATACAGCGAGATCGGTTGTACGAAAAACAGGAATTTTTAATTCTTTAATTTTATGGTAGACAGAGATTAATCTCATAGTTATTCTTCCAGAAATCGTAAAACTGTTGTAAGTATTTCATTCCACAGGTGTTGATCATCATATATAGTTTGATCGTGTGGAGATAAGTAAGACACAACCTGTGCCTTAAATTCTGCAAAACCAATACTCAATAAATGTTCTTGCGCAGTTTGGAGGTCGATTGCTGAAAATATTGGTTTTTCTTTTATGGAATGCATTTGCAGCAAATGGTAGATATCAAATATATCTCGAGCTTGAGTTTCGCTGCGTGAAATCAGTGCTTGAACTTTTTGTTTTAACGCTGTTGTCGCGGAATAATGACTCATAAAAATCGGTCGTAGCTTATATTGAGAAATAAGTTCTTGTCTCACCATCTCTGTAAGTACTTCGTCGTCGGATTGACGACGCGAAAAATCTATTTTAGTATTAATAGGTAAGGATTGTTCTGCAATCATTAGTTGGATTTTCCAACGTTGAGTTGTAGTCGTTTGTTTAGGTGTTGAAACTTCATGCACACTGATATCCTGTGCAGCCAAAATTTGTTGAAATGGTCTAGCCATTAAAATTTTGTTGACGATATTATGTAACGTTGTGACCGCAACTGTATGAACATCAATGTCAATATCCTCAGAGTAACGAATACTACCTAAAAAAAACCGCAAATTACAGCCTCCTTTCACAGCATATAAACGTTTATCTAGTTTTTGTCCTAGTTGTTGCATAAAGAGCAAATGGAATAATTCCACATTTTCTCGATGACTATAGCGCTTATCCATAATACTTAATATCCTCTATATTAGTAGATATTACGTATTATAGATCATTTTAACA
>JACCDV010565548.1_pt1 | contig 21494 bp, 13 predicted proteins | sample 7446131 | NCBI WGS metagenome assembly JACCDV01 (sample SAMN15323448, study PRJNA562643) | freshwater metagenome | isolation source: river surface water | place: USA:Blue River Watershed | collected 2017-08-17
ACCCCAACCACAACCCCAACCCCTCACCCTGATTAGTGTGTGATTTTTATATCGATATTAAATTATAATAATTGTCGCTCAACAATGGTAAAAATATGTACAATAACTCACGATCCAACATCAACAGTAACGCGCACTCCCAACGCAGATCATCCCTTCTCAAGAGCAAGGGAATTCCAAAGAGCCTATAATGCAACGAAACTCAATAAAATCTTTGCAAAGCCATTTTTAGGAACTCTTACAGGCCACTCTGATGGGATAAGTGTTCTTTCTAAATGTCCCCTAGCACTAAACAAAATGATTTCAGGCGCACACGACGGGTAGATTAGAATTTGGGACATCGCCTAACGTTCTAGTCTAATCTCACTCTATGATCATAATCAAACAGTAAAGGGTGTATCTTTCTCTAAGGACGGATTGAGATTCCTCTCGTCATCTGCAGACAAATCGATCAACCTATATGATTTCAAGACAATGTTCTAGGCTCAGGATAACGATGAGCATGTTTATGGAGACTTTAAGATTAACAAAAAGAAAAAAGCAGTCCAGCCACTCACCAAATATCTAAGCAAACTTATATTGGGCAATGTTGATCATTCTCCCCAGGAAAATGAGTTTGCAACTGCAGGTCAACTTGTGCAAGTTTGGTCGTATGAGAGAACCAAGCCCATTTATCAGCTTTAGTGGAACATTGATACTATATTAAAGGTCAAGTATAATCCTTCAGATTCCAATATTCTATGTGCGTCTTGCATTGATCGATCAATTATCCTTTACGATCTAAGAGGAGAAACTCCCGTTCAAAAGATTACACTGCCGAATAAATCAATGTGCTTATCCTTCAACCCTATTGAACCGATCAACTTTACTGTGGGAAACGATGATTCTAACTGCTATTCATTTGATATGAGGAAAATGGATAAGGCCAAGACCATACATAAAGATCATATTGGCGCTGTTATTGATCTAGACTATGCTCCGACAGGAAGAGAGTTTGTCACAGGTTCATTCGATAAGACCATTCGTATCTTCAACTATGATTCCGGACGAAGCAAATAAGTCTATCACGCTAAGAGAATGCAAATAGTAAGCAGTGTGCAATACACAGTTGACTCTCATTACATCCTGTCAGGTATCTTTAAGCTTATTTAGGTTCTGAAGATATGAATGTTCGCCTTTGGAAGAGTGTGGCTTGGAGACCAACAGGTGCAGTTAATACTCGTGAATAAAGAGCCATTGAATACAGATAGAAATTAGTAAGTAAGTACATCCACAGCAATAAAATCAGAAGAATCGCCAACTATCGCCATTTGCCCAAGTATATTCTCAATGCCAATAAAAGAAGACAAGACCAAACAGCTAGCAAACACAACAAAAGGTTAAATAAGTAAGCAAATACAGGGGTGAAGGAGGATAAAAAGGTGGACAAAGCAATAACTGTTGAAAATATATAAATCCCTGAAGAGAAAGTACAATACAAACGTTCCAAGAAGCAAAAGAAGCATGTTGACAACGAGTAACAGCGCCAAGATGAATAAGGACTCCATTATGAGTGATTAACCCTTTTAAATTTTGAGAAATGTAAGTTTTAAATGTAATTTTCTTAATATTTATTATTTTCTCATTAACCCTCGATGAGTTAGCACCACATACACGGATAATGGTAAGGTTTCTAACAATTTCATGATATATCTTAGATCAACCATACTTTGCTTCCAGAAATAAGACGAAATAAAACAAATTCAGTTCATGAAGAAAATCTCTATAATATCTCCCCCTTAAAAAATGCCAATAAAGAACGTAAATTAGAGCGTAGAAAATCAGATATAAGAGCTGAATAACAAAAAAATAAGTTAGCTGATCAGCAGAAGACTGAAAAGTAGTCAAAAGTTCCAAAAATCAGGCCAACTGAGGAAAAACCGATAACTCGAATCTAAGCAAAAAGGTTCGAGAGAATTCCAATAATCCGTCATGAAGAGGACTGTCGATACGGAGGGAGACTTGTTTACAAAAACTTCATTCCTCGGACATCCGACAAGTATATGAAGATCTTGAAGGAAGTGGACTGGTCGACTACTTGCGATAAAAAGCGAGATATTCGAAATCTTCATGGGATCGAGTTTAATAGTCAGTTCTAAGGAGGAAACTTAAATCTTGCCATCGAAGTATAAGTATTAATATCAGGGTTTCAGAATTTTAATATGACCTTTACATGAGGGTTGACTCCAATACCAATGGTCATCGACAGTGGTTCTACTTTAGCATGAAGAACGAAAAGAAGTGCCGCCTCAAAATCAATATATATCGCTTTAGGAAGCCCTATTCCCTATATCAACGAGGGATGAAGCCATACGTAAAAAGTAGGAAATCAGGAAAGGACTGGAAGCCGAGTGGATAAAGGATATGCTATCGCAGTGAATACCAACGTAATTAATATGGTGTAAAGAAGGAATCCAAAACATATGTATTGACGTTTTACTATACATTTTAGCATGAAAACGATGAAGTGTTTGTTGCAGCTGGCATTCCTTATTCGTATTCTTTCTTGCAGAAACAGCTCACCTATTATTGCGAGCAATCCAACAAAAGATAAAATCTTAGTTTCGAAGTTACCAATTTGTGTAAGTCAATGTGTGGATTCGACCTACCTCTCATAACGGTGTCTCATAAAATGTCAAAGCTGATTGTTGATAAAGAGAAACGGTTTATAATAATAAATGCAAGGACACATTCAGGATAGACTTCGTCCTCTTGGGTACTTGATGGATTGCTTCTAGAGCTTATACAATCAACTGTAGTCGAAGATTGGTTACTTTCTTACAATATCTATTTGAAGATAGTGCCTATGCTCAATCCAGATGGGGTTTTCATTGGCAACTACAGAACTGGTATCATTGGGGATGACTTTAATCGTCGCTTTTCATCAGGAAAGAAATAATTTTATCCTGAAATATATGGCCTCAAGAAACTTGTTGCCAGCTGTAAGAAATAGGGTGTAGTTTAGCTTGTTCTGGATTTGCACGGACATTCTATCCTAAAGAATAGTTTTCTTTATGGCCCCTCTCCCTGTGACTCCTCTCGATTTTGCAGTAACTCTACATATATTTAGTGAATACGCTGCCTTATTACTTATTTCATAACTCCAAATATTTTCGCCTTGCCTCATGTAAATTTAAGACGTAGAAGAATAATTTTGAAACTGCACGAGGCTTTTTCCAAATCAAAGAGGAAGTCTTTAGTTTGACCTGCTAAAATTCACTTGGATTATACTATAGCCAGAATCAGACTTTTCAAATGCTGGCTGGAGACTGGCAAATATTTGGTCAATCCCTTTTGCAGTCAATGGTTGACGTCTTCAATAACAAAAGCGAGTTGATAACCAATTCAACTGTTAGTACAGCAAATAAATCCAAAGAAATAAGCTTAGATACTGTGAAAGTTGAAAAGAAGGCTAAGTTAAGCAAAAAGTTAGGTCTTTAGACTGTAAAAACTGCAAAGACAACAAAGTTTTTAATAAATAAAAACTCAGTTACGAGTACTAATAAAGACAACCATTTGTAGAAGCTATAAAAGATAAGTAACAATATATCTTTATCGGAGCATATGCATAGATAGGATGATTGCCTATAGCCTAAACAAATTTCACAACAACTCAGTGACAAATAAGCAAAGAATAGAGGTAAATCTTAAACATTCAAATTGCCACAGAGCAAACTTCTACAAAGCCTAATAAATAAAAACAAGTTACTGTAGATGGAGAGGAAGTATTCTATTGGATAGTAAAAAGCAGGATCATATTATTTAGGGCGATCATCTACCTATGACTCCTAAAACTTAAGGAGAGACATTGAGAGCGCAAACTACAACAATAAGGGTTAAGAGGATGAGTAATAGCTGTAGCAGATGGAGGTAATTGACTAGAATTTTTCAGACTAATATGTCTCCATTAATGACTCAGACTCAGAATAAGATAATCTACCTGATCAGTAGAAAAATTACATCTTTTAGTATATCAAGGCTCACAAGGACCAAATTAATGATTCAGATTAGGATCGCAATCACTCAGAAAAAGAGTAAAAGCCAGCTAAGAACAGAGACCAAAAGGAGCTCAAAATTGCAGCATTTAAAGAAATTCGTTTTAAAAGTATTGAGGAATTATATGCGAGCGAAGCCAACCCCAGAGATGATGGCCGAATATATGCAAAGAAACTCAAATTAGAGCCTCATAAATTCAAGGACAACTCCAAGACCCTGATCACCAAATACCAATAAAGCCCATTCCAGAACGAGTTCGATGACCCAACCCTCGTCTCCTTTTCCCAGCAGAAACGTCTAAACGAACGCAACCACCAACGAAGAACGCAGAAAGACCCCTTCGTGTTGTATCAACGGAAAGAGAAGCTTGATAAGCTTGTGGAGAAGGAGTGATTACAAGCTCTTTATTTGAATGTTAATGAAATGAATGTGGATGGATGATCAGATATATGGATAGTAGAGTCTCCTTATTCTCGAGGCTTCGATTTAGGCAGCCAGTCTTGATCTTCTCAGAGCATTGTCAGTTGCGATCTCAGCTTAGATTCGTGATCTCCTCAAAGCAGTCTCAGTGGCAATGCGGTCTGCTGCGATCTCAGCTTCCACTCTTGATCTCCTGAGGGCTGACTCAGTGGCAATGCGATCAGCCTCTATCTCTGCGGCAACTCTTGATCTGCGAAGGGCACCCTAAGCGGCGACCTCAGCTTATATCCTTGACCTTCTGAGTACATTTTCAGTGGCGATTTCTGCCTAGATCCTGGATCTGCGGAGTGCTGACTCAGTGGCAGCTCTGGAGACGGCGAGGTCAGCGGCAAGTCTGGATCTGCGGAGGGCTCCCTCGACTGCCAGAGATGCAGAGACGCTGAATAGTTGAGGTGTTACCTGTAGTAGGGGTAGTAGGGGTAGTAAGGGTAGTAGTAGGACATCTCCAAATAAAATTTTATAAAATTAATTGAAGGGCCCTATATAAGTTTTATTCCTCATATCATCACATATCAATATAAATATTTCTGATACTTTCGCATCAAACCAACTTTTATTAGCCATTATTGACTTCTCCTTGATGATTTGTTTCTAAGTTGGGCAAACAACTTTTTGATATAAAATTATGGAATAAAATTAAAGTCAAGGGCAAGTGCAAGTCTAGCTTAGCCCAACACCCAAATAACAATAGTGGTAGAAGATCCGAAACTAATTTGCAAACAATGAGGAGTCAATAAGCCAAACGGAGGACGTCATAGCCCTCATTGAGAAGTGGATATGGATTCAGTATTAATAGTAGTTCAAATAATTGGAAAAGAATTTGTTGGAGAGGTCTGACCTCAATCGCAATCTAAAGCAAATTTTAGCAGATCTAATATAGTAGTAGAAAACAGCTTCTTGGATTATAAATCAGAAATACACTATGGAGCAGGTTAACTAACTCATCGTCAAACTAAGGCAATCAATAACATCATTACTCAATACGCAGCAACCTATTAATCCCTAGGCACTTTAGCAATAATTAACTAGCAAAGATAACCCTAGCAAACTGGCATCATCTCCCAACTAATAAGAATATGTTGATCAAAGAATTCTCGCCAATTATTCAAGCGTTTTGCCTCAGATTAAGCCCAAAGGGAAGATTTATCATCCTAAAGAAATGACTGCAAGTTTCCATCTCTCCAAGGAAACCTAGCAAGATTATCAAATAAGAAGTCCCTTCATGTTTTAGAGGGACAAAAAGCCTGTATAGCCTAAGGAGAGCTTATTCAACAATAAATATTTGAAGATGGCATTCAGAGGATTCTGCAAGCAAGGCTATAACTCGAATGGTCTTTTTGAGGACATATCGAAAGATGCAGACAAGATGACCCTAAACAAATGGATGATATTTTGCAAATAATTTGGATTCATGGATAAATTCCACAAGAGCTAACTAGTGTCAATCTATCAGGCTGCGACTAAATTTGCATCTGTCATGTATATATAAGATTTCCTTACAGCTGTTGCCATTCTTCAGGAAAAACATGTCAATAAGTTCCATACTGGAGAGTATAATTTCGTCGGAGACGTGCTTAAGATCGGCACGGAGGCTGCACTTAGAGTGAAGATGGATAACTTGAAGGTTAGCTATGCAGGCCCACGCCGTAACTTTTTCTAATACGCCACCTACTCCTAAGTTGATAGAGCAGATGAGATCCAAAGATAGAAGGCCTTCCAAGTAAAGAAGAAGGAGAGGTAGGTAGTGTTGATAAAGGGTATGTTCGAGTAGCACTTGAAAGATGAGATCCAACAGCTAAAGTCAAAAAGATAGAATAATAAGGCTTCAAGCAGACTGGGCTACAGTCTAAATAAAATCAATAATACTAAGCAAAATATCGAGCAAATAAAGGAGGAGAAAATGGAGCAAACAACCAATACAAAATCGAGTCGCCTCAAGAATTTAAACTACTCTAAGCTATTCCATATCAACAGAGGACATTCAACCCAAAAAGATTATAACTATATTACAAATACTACAAGCAAGTAATCTCCCACCAATATGTATAAGACCGAACTGAACCAATCTAAACTAATCACTCACAAGAAGATAGATACAAAGACTGTGAACAATAATAGCTAAGTTAAACCTATTGCTGCAGAAGTAAAGCACGAAGAGAAGCCAAAATAGGAAGATAAATTGGATGGAATGTGGTTGACTAAAATCCGCACAGATTCGTAATAATCTGACGAAATATTGAAAGAGCACTTAATGATGTAAAAGAAGATAAAGAACACAAACGAATCAAGGACGTCAAATCGAATGAAAGACATAATGGCCTAAATGCAGTAAAGATCCAAGCAGGTATAAAAGATCAAGCAACAGATTGACAAATAAAATTCATAGTAGGACAACGATTTGATGTAAACTCAGGTGAACTTTAACCAACAAGGCACTCGTGTTTGATATGTACTCATTATTCTATCATTATTTATCCTCATCAACAATCACAACAAATCGAATGAAATTACTTCCTGCTTCTTTTGCTCAACTGGCTGCGGTGGGGGTGGAGGCAAGTTCACGACTGGGGTGGTCTTTTGCTGCACGACAGGCTTAGGAGCTTATTGTTTGGTTACTGGCTCATTCTTAGGGGGAGGAGGTGGTGTAGAATCATCATCGTTTTCAATCTTAATTCCCTACATAGTGTAAGAAATACCTTTTGCTCTGCGAGTGAACGTTGGAAGAGCTCTTATGGCCGCTTTTCAAAGAGTGAAGAAGCATAGCCCATTGATTTCATCATGTCCGATAAGAACTTTTGATCAACCAGTTTATCATTATCCTTAGCTTGAGGACGATACCCAAATACGACTGACTTTGTCTTCTCAGGGTCAGTGGACAACATTCTCCAGTAAATGTAGGCTCTGTCTCGAACATCAGGATTGTTGACATTCTCTGTAGCGACTGTAAGCAAATCACTGATCAGTGATTCAAACTCATCAGGATACTTGAGATAGACTTTTACTGCTGAGCTGAGGATCTAGAGTTGAACTTTGCGGTCCTAGCTTTGGAAGTTGGCAATCCATTTTTTGAATGTGTTCATAGACACGTTATATATCTATTCGGCATATTAGGCCAGGATCCAAACTGATGCAACTTTTGACTCAGAATCGGTGGCGTGGTCAAGGAGTGAGACCAAATCCAAGAACATCCCGTCGAAATTGTATTTTGAAGGATACTTCCTTAGAATGTTTTGCATGGTCTAGATAGGAGAGCAGTTACAATAAGAAGTTCATTGATAAGTTGCTCAGCATGGTCAGCAGCGTCCTTGGCCTCTTTGACCACCTTTGCGATGATTCCCATACACTTCTCAACTGACTTTTCATATCTGATGGTAATTTTGCCAACAGCTCTGATACATTTCTTCACAAACTAAGAATCCAACTCATTGAGGTACTCTTTGATCTAATCCAAGACAGACTCATAATTTTTGTAATTAATTATTCTGGTTAAAATTTCACTATATTAGTAAGGAGGTACATTTTTTAGTTCTTCACATAGTAAGGGTCTGAGAATTTACAGAAGAAGCATTTTATCTCGTTCTCGAGGATTAGTGGTCTTTTCTCAATAATGTATTGAATGTTTTTCAAGACAACGTATTGGATTTCAACTGGAGTGAATGAGACTACTGAAACAATTGAAGGGGCGAGCTTTTTGATAAGATTCTTGATTAGATCCTCATTTGACAAGAAGTCAAGGTATCTCACGATCAACCGGATGGAGCTAAATACAACTGAAGGGTTTATGTGGCTTAATCGAGGAATGACTCTGTCAATGATCCTATATGAATGCTTATGTACATTTCAGCTTACTTCTCGTCTTTGGGACTGTACTTGGATAGAAAATCAAGAATGAATACTTGCGCCCACTCCATGCATTAGTTAATAGCGACGAGGATACGACTGAGTAATTGTTGGTCAACTTTAATATGAACTCTACCAGAAAGAATTGCAATTTCTTACAGAGATGCCACTGCATTAGCCAGGACAAGGCCATTTGATTACTTGGTAACCAAGACCTAGAGTAAGCTGACTAGATTGTTAGTTTAAGCATCATTGGGTGCGATTTCGTAGACTTTGGGTATGCTGAGGACTGCAGTTTTTCGGACATAGGGGTCCTCGTCATTGAGTGCGATTTTCAATGGCTCAACTAGATACTCATTGAGCTTGGGGACTCTGAGAGAACTCATGGTCCTGACTGCCAAAGCTCGGATGATGGGATTGCTTTTGTTGGCAGCATCCTTACGAAATGAAGAGATGGTCATGATGGCCTCATCAGGTTTGCTGCGGGAATAGTTTATGATGTAGAGATACACAAGTTTTTTGATGTCTAGCTCTGGATACTCAAGACATTTGAGCACTGATTGGAAGAGTGGAGAGAGGTCTTTCCCCAACGTCATCTGCGCAATCACCTTCTTTAGAGCAACCTTCTTGTCCTCGAAGTTTTTGGAGTTCAGAGCATCGTGCAATTCACTGATTTATCCTCTTTTTCCTGTCTCAAAAAATGCCATCGATTTTTTAAATTATCAGAAGTAAATATCCAATAGATTAAATTGAATCCACACCATGTAGAGATCATAATCATCACGATCAATGGAAATCTCAAAGAAATAATCAAATTATTTACAAAATGAATTGGGTACAAAATAAATATAGATTAAAAGTAAAAGATTAGCTGATAAATATCTCATAAGTCCATAGGTACTAATTTCTCCACTCTTCTCTTAGATTATATATAGGAATAGCTTTCGCTTAAAGTCTATGGTATAACTTTTGGAATCAAACTGCTGTCAGTATTATGTTCAAATGTGACCCTTAGTATATTTGTCAATGTTGTTTTCCCTTTTATATCTGAATTTGTGCAATTAATGATCACATGAATGAATCGATCAGTCACATATCCCACTTTCGCCTCAAGTTATAGGTATGTTCCGATCTCTACTGGGGCTAAAAATTGTACATCGTCAACATGCGAAATTATGGGAAAGCCGTGCTTTAAAAATTTATAGGCGCAAAGCCATCCTAATTCATATCCAGTTCTCATGACTAATCCACCAAAGACTTTTCCACTTAAATTTTTATCTTACATATGCATTAAGGTTGTATTTTTAGTTATTGTACTTGACATTGGAACATAATTGTTGTCATTAGATTTAGAAACATTTCGTAGCTTATGAACTACGACTGATTATTCGTAAGTTGGGGGTGAAAATTACAAGGCCATTGCGTTTTATTTCTTTCTATTAGATTGTCTTTGCTCCCCCAGCTCGTTGATAATACGGAAAGTATCTTTTTATCCATTGAAATTTATTGGCGGGACTGGAAAGGCTTTCCCAGTTGCCTTATTGCGAGCTACCATAACAAAATTAGCCGAACAAGCAAGTCGTTCTGTCGATCCTGTTTTTTGAAGAACATCAATGTGAACTTCCATGGAGCTCTTTCCAACATAAGAGACATAGCCTGAAAGTGAGCAGTCTATTTCTACTGAGATGGGATAGTAAAACTCAATAGAGTCAATTGCTGCAGTTGCAATTAGGAATGGAAGTTCGTTCATATCGATCTCCTTTTCTCTATCGGGTGTACAGTACCGATATGCTACATTGGCGGCAATATAATCCATAATTTCTAATAATCTTCCCACTCTGATGTAGTTGTGCCAGTATTGAACCATCTTAAGTCTCAAGTTTTGGTTTTGCTCGAAGGGTAAATCAATCTGATAAAAGCTATGAGCTGGCGTGGAATGCTCTATCACTTAAGGGAGACGTTGCTAAGCCTCTGTTACTTTAATATGCACTTTGGAAGAATCAAAAAAGGCTTGTACAACTCTATCTGTTAAACTTTACTATGTTACCAGGCATCTTGTCTTCAGGGGTTTATAGAGTAATGCAGTTTCTGAGATGGAGCGGATATATTTATAGGCTGAAATAGGTGCGATTTTAGGAGCTTTGGTGAAAGATTGAATCAATCTTTTCAATATCATTTATAAATATAATTCATAGAACGGGTATTTAGATAGAGTAATTTAATTAAAATCATGATAGAAACATCCTCTTTCATCTTCTCATTGCTAAAGTTTTAAATGTTTGCTTTAGTTTTTAAAGCCGATTGTCTTTTATCTCTGATTTTAGTTGAACAAATTATGTAGTCTCATCTTAATTCATTGTTGTATTATGCCAATAATATTATTTTTGATGTGTGCTTTTGAAAAAACTATTGCAACTCATACTCATAGAACCCAAAAGACTTTATTGTGACTTCTTTATAGCCTCAGCATCCAAATTTTATTTAGCATCTTTGTGTGCCTTCTTTTGCTCCACTTTGGCGCTCCCCTTCTTTTTACATGAATTCATAAAGGAAATATTTGGATTACTGAGTAAGATGATTATTACTGAAACTTATTATGATAGCAATCGAGATCCTTGAAGTTAATGCTCTTAGTCAGGCCCAGCTTCTATTTGTATTCTTATTGATAAGTACTAGCTTTCACTGCCAGTGAGGTTTAAGGAAAGTCTCGGGTTTCTCCTGGCTTGTAAGAGTATGTGCCAAACTTGCCATAATTGAGGTATTGAGCCGAATATGTAGAGCGAGGAAAAGGCTGACGATTTGCCGAGTAAGAGTTCCTCTTCTCTTTTGAAAAATTATAGCTTTCCTTTGGTGGGCGTTTGAAGGAATCAGAATCTAAGTAGAATAATTAGTACTTGTAGAATCATACTTTGAGACAATCTGCCTTGTTTTAATGGCCTCCTGATAGAGTCTTTTGGTGGAGGAATGATTATTGTATCTTTTGCTTTGTTTCAGTCCTGATTTATTGACAAAAGATGTTGTATTTCCTCTTTGAGTTTTCCAGTTATAATACATCCCTTGAAATGCATCTCCTTCAATGCTTTATCTGGCCATTAATCTTTATATCATAATTATCTTTCTATTGAGATCTTCGTATAGCTATCCTGTAACTTCTTGCTTTTCGTTGAGTTCTTTTAGCCATGTTATAATATACTAAAGTTCTTTTTCATAGGAAACCTCATGCGTTTCTGCTTTAAGCCAGGTTGAAATACCTATGGATGATTTTTGTTTTTTTATTTGGCCTATACTTTCACTTATTAGTGCTTACACTCTCTTTTACAGTTATTCTAATGATCCTTTTTCTTCCTTAACAACAGTCTTTACTTCTTTTTTGAAGCATTGGGAATTGGAAACCACTGATCTTGAGGATTTCTGAGATAGTTTGTCATCTTCAATTTTAGCCGAATTCACTGTTTATAAGATGGCAGCTGATTTATTTTTATCGATCTTTACTGCCATCTTTTTCACATAATCTTTGATGGCAATGGTAGCTGTATTATTGTCTGGGACATGTTGTGCATTGATTTGAGAGTGAGTGAGATCATTTTGGTTGTTTTTTTGCTTCTAAGAAGGGTGATCTTAATAGAGTTGTGAGGTGGAGATGGTGTCATTTCTGCGTTTCAGAAGCGTGCGAAAAGGTATTTATTTGATTTTAGTTAGATGAGATGTGTTTGATGAGCTCCTCAAGTGTGTACTCTTCACCTTTCCATCATAAATCATTTCTTCTCAAACTATAGAACTTATAATAAGTTAACAAAATACTAAGAAATTCTATATCATTGATCACACACTGGATTTGCACCCTTGCTTCTTATTTAGGTGTTGTCCCCTATATCCTCACATTTATCTTTACAATTACCATAATTATTCTTTTGAAATGAGAAGTTAAAATCTTAGATAGAAGCTTGTTGAAGAAGTTTAACTACCGTAGCTTACACCTCAAATGAGCAAGGTGGCATCGATTGCTCGAGGAATCGAATGGAATGACATCACTTATCAGTAGTCAGGAAGCGAGCCTAAAATAACTCTATCAACGTTAACTCTGATTCTTCTAGTTCCTGTCCTCATGGTCATCCACTTCCAAACTGCAAAGGTCTTCTCTATCCCCATTCTACAGTATATCTTCATTACGTTCCTTATATCCTTTTTAATCAACTACTTCACCATACGAAAATATGAGTTAATGCCTTACCTGCCCAATCCTCTCAATGATAGACACCTCAAAGTCACTGTAGTAGTCATCTACATAGCGATGGTGTTTAGTATCTTTATTGGGTGGAATGGGTCAGGAGGAATTCTGTTTGCAATGTTATGGGAATCATTCAGGGGAAGCAAGATGGGAATATATAAATACTTTTTCTTCTGTATCATCGCAGGATCCATCATCCTTTAAAACAACTATTCTGCATCCAAATTATTCGAACTCATTCCTGGCATCCTTCTTGGTTTGGTTAATACCGAAATCTCAAAATTAAGAGAATCAAATCCTTATGCGATTACGCATCAAATAGTATTTTTCTGCAGTATGCTTCTCCCAGTTTTCTTTGCCGCAGCAAACCTCATAGTTCTTTCCCTTGTTCAATGGGGAGTAGTACTAGTTGGAGGCTTCCTTATGTTGTTTACAGTATTGGCCAGTATAAAACTTATGCAAAATGGAAGGGTTTCAGTAGTTGCAGGTATTGTCTCTGGATTGGCAATGGTAGGTACGTCAAGTTATATAAATTCAATCGATTGGGTTGGACTGGCCCTGATAATCGGAGGCATCATAATGCTAATAAAGCAGTAATACTATAGCACCTAATACTGAGCGACTTGATTCTCATACTCAAATCCTATCCTTATATTTCCTTTAGCCAATAAGTTAGTTTATTTATACATATTGATTAATAATGTCTTTGTTAGACTGTAACAATAAGATGGAGTATGCACTGCGAGGTATTTATTGAATTATTGAAGCTAGTAAATGAGCATATCCGACATAAATATGAGAATTAGTTTTATGCGCATTTTGCCAATCATGCCAGCTAACTTATCTATCGCCATATCTATACTCAAAATAGAGTAAGGACTAAAGATTTGTTTTGCTATATCTCCGATCAATAGTATATGAGTTCCTATGTTCCTACCTTCTAAGAGGGTTATAAGGAAATAATTGCGAGAGGTGCAGGTATATAAGATAAGATAAAGAATATTTTCAATCACCCACCAGGATAACTACAGAGATGCCTCTTATGATATTAACAAATACGAAGGATATCTTATTGAGAAGGAAAAAGAAATTGAGAAAATTGCTTTTGGTCAATTGTGAAGCATCATCGCGGAATTCTTCCTATTCTTCTAATATTAACCCCTAGTCCTCTTCTTCAATATTCCTCAATGATATTTCGAAAATTAGCTTTACGTACCCATAAAGCTCTCAATTAAGTTCTTAAAGTACTTGCTCAGTTGCCAATATCTATGAGATGCCTGCACATATCAATGAGGTCAAAGAGATTGAATATAACTTCACTAACCTTCAAAGATAACATATCAATCTAAGACTATAAGTTTAAATGGCCGTCAAACATCTCATTATTGAATTCAAGCCTTGTGAATCATCAATTCATTTAAGATCAAAAAGGAATTACTATCAAATGGAGACAGATTCCACCAAAACAAAAGAACCAGAATAAGATAGACCTCAAATTAGCAACGAAATAAAATCTGTTGTAAAAGCATAGCTCCAAAGATACAATATCCATCAAATTAGAGATAGGAATTCAAGTACTTCATCAAGCCAATTCAAAGTAAGAGACAAAGCTGCAAGATTATTGTAAAATCTACAAATGGGGATATGATCGTTGCCTTAGTTTTTGCTATTAATGAATGAGGATAGAATAAATGTATAATATCAAATAGAGAAAGTTGTCAACTTCTTATCTTCGCTATTAAGATTGACACACTACGATGTTGAGCCATTACTGTCTGGAGCTCATTAAAATCTTTTATTGCCGCTTGGCTTCTCTCTTTCAGCTTATGCACCCTCTCGTTTATTAGTTTGGATTCGGAAAGATAGCTTTTGAATAAATCCCTTTCTGAGTCTTGGCGTAGTAAATTTTTCAATGTGCAAAAACTTCCTGCTGAGTTTCGTGTGGACTATTTCTTTCTTTTCCTCATTTATGAAAACTCTGAGAGTTCCTTGCTCAAGTGGGAAAGTTTTCTCATCTGCTTGCTGAGAGGGTTGACTGAGAGTTTGCGGGAGTTGAAATGCAATCTTACTGGTTGGCTTTATTTCCTTGTCCTCTTGAGCTACATTGAGTTTTTAGTGTTCTGCTTAAAGGATCTTTGCGATGAGTTTTATAAAGTTGTATTCAGTGTATTCTGGCAGAGTGTGTCCAAGTAGTGCATGGATTGAAGGTTAAACAGTTGAACTGACCTTTAGAGCATGCTGATGTTGGTAGTGATGATGATTTCGTTGAGTGGTAGAAAATATTTGATAATACTTTTGCCCTCATTGATGATGACTCCGCATCTTTCTGGACTAAATGAGGTCAGGATATAGTTCTTTGCGAGATAGATGGCCAACTCAATGAACTGCTTATGCATTTATTTCACTGTTTGACTACTATTCTACACAAAGGAGTCTTAGAGGCGGATCCCAACGTAGGGATAGTATAGGTCGATGTATCCATTCCCATCGTCCTCGGTACTCCTCAAATTGATAGTATTTTTATGTGACACTGTTTTTAACTTCTCTATTTTTTCTTTAATCTTAGCATATTCGTTTGAATTCCTATAAGTAATTCTTTTTTTGACTAACAACTTCTTTAGATCAAGTGAGGGGTCAGTGACCTGTGCGAAGGGGAATTGATTTCCTTTCATTTAGTGGATCAATGATTTAATCATTATAGATGTTTGTATAATATTATGATTGCTTTCCTAATGTAATCAGGAAATAAGATATAAATTCTTATTTATTTCGGTTCTTATCCGAAAAGATTTGGATTTGCAACCGAAAGTATATTAATCGGGAAATTTCGATTTATGACTAATTGCCAAACCAACTACAGTAAAATATGCTTTGTGTTAATTGATTATTAAAAGTCAATATTTCAGGAAGGAAAATTAAGAAAACTCAAAATAGTACTAAAATTGAAAATCAAAGTCTAACAGATACTGCCATATTGCATATTCCGCATGTATTGCCCTATGCAATCCAGCCATATCCGTTTTATCCCCAGTCAGTCCCCCAACTGTTCTTTATTCTCCATCCCACTCCACTCTTGAAACCAACCACAACCACTGCGTGGTCCAGCTCCTTCGAGCATTCATTGAATACACCCTACCCATAGTATTGCAAGTTGTACCCAGAAATGCCTACTGACACAGGTCCGTTTGCCAGCTCAGCAACCAAAGCCTTGCAATTGCCCTCCTAGATTGGAGTGAATGATGAAATTTTGAATGCCCCTCCCTCCATCTTGCATTTGCCTGCTATTGAAGTGCCCACATATGTATAGGGATAGGCTGACTAAAGTGTAACTCCATTAAGTTGAATATGAGTGTACGCTCCCTCGAGGTATCCCCCCTTACATCCATAGGTAAGTCCATTAGAAGAGCAGTCAACCACCTGCTGCACGGATAAAGGTACAAAAAACCCAAAATTATGGATACTATTCAAAGCTGCGATTGTATCGACTGCACTAAATGCATAACAGGCTCCACAAGTGCCTTGAAATTTTACTCTCCCACTATATAAAGTCCAATCGATATTAACTTATATTTTTTAGGCTTAATTATTTTTTACTTACGATAAAATCCTCGCTTTGCCCTACTGCTCATATTGATTTTATTACGGCTTAGCATATCCACTTTATGGCTGTTGATTGATGGGAGTTGATTATGATGTTGGGGTGGTGTTATTATATTAATCTGGGTCAGTAAAGGTGTGATTGTTGGGGTCTACTGATTGTTCTTTATTTTTTCGAATAATTTAATTAGAAATGTTCCATGAGTGACTATTGGAGTGATATGTATTGGTATATACTTCTCTAAACTCATCATTCTGGATATCTAGGAAGGAATTGGGTTTCATGTTGAAGGTGCGTTTAGGATTGCGGTTATGATTGTTCAATATTTTCAGGTTTATATAAAAGATATACTCACGGTAACTCTACTCAGCTACTGAAGCGTATTGCTTATTGTATTTGGCTTTGAACTCACTGAAACTTAGACTGCACCTCTGCACTGCCTTTGTCTGAACATTGGTCTTACTTGGCTATGTCTGTGTTGATCTGCCTGCACTGTTCCGATCCTAGGCTGTGGAGTTGCAGAACACAGCCGATAGAATCACAACTAAAAGCATTGTGAATATCAGCCGCATTCCTTGAGATTCGAATTCGCGTGACTGTCTTTACTAAATATTATAAAATGATAAAGTTCGAGTTCCAAAGCTTCAGCCAAACAAAGTAGTATTTCAAGCCATTGAGAAATAGATAACAATAATATCTATTAATCTCAATTTTTGTCAATCAAACCATCCAAGACAAACTCATATGGGTGACATTGATTTGTGTATAGTAAGAGTTGATATGGGCTTGATATGGGCTTGTTATTGGGTGTGGGTGGTAATATAGTTGTTTAGAAGGGATACAGATCAACCGAACAAATCTCCCATATCCATATCTTCTTCTTCCTCCTTGGGGGGAGGTGGGGGTGGTGCTTCCTTCTTCTTCTCTTCCTTCTTCTCCTCCTTTTTACCTTTGTCTTATTTCTTCTCAGCAGCAGGTGCAGGTGCTGGGGCAGAATCGCCTGAGGCTCCTCCGTAATTAAAGAATGAACTAATATCGTGTCCACTCAAAGCCTTGGCGAAGAGTTTAGGCCAATAGGCTTCGACCTTAACACCTGAAGCACTAACGAGTTTGCTGATCTTATCGCCTAGGTTAACGATTCAGTACCAGTGATGTCTTGTCCGTCATCATGGAGGATGAGGGCAGCGTAGGTGCAGGCAAGTTCTGCAATATCCTTGCTGGATAGCTTACTTACTTAGACGTGAGCCATGTGTGGTTAAGAAATAATATAATTTAATATAAATTCCAATATTCAATTCATAACACCCACAACTCCATTATTTATTTTGTTACCAGAAATCAAATTTAACTGCATTCCTTCAGAATTAATAATTAGAAATGAGGAGAGTTTGCAAGAGTATTGCCAGAATTATAATTAGGCAGTTAATTAAGTTTAAGAATATTGTGTTTTAAAAGAAGATGCTTTAAGCAACCCCTTCCATTCAGTTCGAACTGTAAGACTAACAATAAATATCAACAATAAATTAAGTACCACTTTAATTCTCCAAGACGATTCTTAAAGATTAAAATGTAGGATGCTCATGCGAAGATGAGATCTAGCTCAAAAAGATACTTGTATTCTAAAACCCTTGTCCAAAAAGAGTTTCCCCAAAACCATTCTATTAGTAGTTCGATAGCAAATATATAGTTTCTTTTGATAATGAGGATGAGTCTATATAAGAAAAAATCAATTATCCACTTAGCCAGCCTCATGCATTTGTCCATACAAAGTAAAATATTCAGTTATCTTGCTTCAATTTGTCAAGTACCATAGAGTCATTACAAGAGAAAGAGATTAAATCTTAAATTGTCACGAAGAAAGGCCTTCCTAGTTTTAAAATCAAACATCGAAAACTTACCAAAAATAAATAAAATATTATAGATAATAAGCCCATTCCTAATACTTGTAGGAACAACTAAAATAAAGGACTTTTGTGTTTTACATCTAAAGCTACCCCTCAAAATTTCCAAATGACCAAGGGACTGCTCAATAAATATGAGAAAACGTCAAATAAAAGCTTGTTGAAATATAACGAAAAGGTAAGATAGTTATTTTTGTTGAAAAATCCTGAAAAGACAATCTAAAGTATTGCATCTGAAATGAAAAAGAGAAAAAAATAAGGAAGGGACAATATTTTTCTAAAGCTGCCCTTAATAAAATGATTTGGCAATGATAGATTTCAATCATTTTAACTGTAGCGTCTTTCCTTTTTAAATTTCCTTCCTTCATTATATTACTTGTCGTATCTTCTATGTGACTCTTTATGTCTGTAGTCTTCATACTTTTATCTTCTTTCTCTTTCTTAGTGAGATGAGTTCGAGTCATATCTTTTTCTTCGATGCTTTTCTCTTTCCGAAGATATCGATCTTGATTTATTTCTCTTTCTATGTTTTTCTCGATCTTTGGGTTATTAATCCTACTTGCCTTTTTTGCGATGTTGCTCAAGCTATGAGTCTCTACTTCTCGATCGTTAACGATTTTTTCGCTATTTTTTATGCTCTTTTTTATGTTTCTTCTTAGACTTTCCTTCTTTATGAGGCTTTTATCCAGGATCAATTTCCTTCTCTTCAGGAAAAGTGCCTTAAAGCCTATGAGGATTTTCGCCTACTTTTGCAGATGGTTTAGCTCTTATCTCCACTTTTGCCTTATCAAAGCCCAGACCAATCGCATCCCCTTCAACTTTAACTGGCTCTTAAACTCCTCCTCCCTTTATCTTTTTAAGCAAAAGCTGCATTTCTGCAGGAGTAAGTGCTTAATCATCATCTTTTTCGACATATCCGAGGGCAGCATTCATGCGTTATTGATCTTTGCGCATAGCTTAACTTCGCATTTCTTCAAGCTAACTTGCAGTTAATTCATTTCGCTTTAAATACCAATCTTTTTTTCTCCATTTCCCACCCTTGTCTAAAACACCTATCTTTGCCGAATTTCCCAAATACATTTATCGATCTCTATAAGGCATTTCTCTCACTTTTTACCAATCGAAGAGGGACCAGCCACCACGATTTCCGCCTCTTATTGGTACCCAAATCTTTCTATTTTCCTTTTCCTCAAGACTAGTAATCACCATTCAATAAATATTATAAGAGCTTAAACAATATTGCATATAAACATTAGGAATAGATCATTTTTACTGCAGTTTGGCATACATAGTCCTGTATTAATTTTAAAACATTAGTCTTATCTTATATAGTGGGTGTTCTTTGATCATAAGCATATTCTTTTTCATGAGTGTCTATCCTCTTTTTGATTTGCAGATAGTTTACAGTAAATACAGTAATCTCTCCACCCCTTCGAGCTCATTTTAGAAATTCACTAATAATATTACTCTAAACAGGCTTAACTAAAACTGTTAATAGTTTAATCCTTTTGTTTTTTAACAGGAAGAATAAATATTTGATGCCTGTACTGTATCTATAATTTTTGGTATGATTTAAGTTTAATTGAGCATAGTTAGATAGTTTGATAGTGAGACGGTGCCTGCAAATTAATAGAAGTCAAATATATTTTTGAGATAGCTGTGGGCCAATCTAAAAATTTCATTACATTTAATATTTTCCTCTTCCTATAGATATATATTTTGAATAGTTGTTTACATATTCGATATCCCTTCAATATAGCCAGAAACTTAGCTGTAAAGGTTTTACCTATCGATTTTGAGCCTCTATGCTACATTGTTGATGAGTGCAACAAAATTTTAGAAATTCAGTCTTCCCACTGTTGATATGAGCTCCTCACAAGTGCTTTGGGTTAATCTAGGACAGATTTGAGTTAGCATTTTTATGGCGACTGATTCCTTCAAATAAAAATTCGATTCAACATGCTTCTTTGTGCATAGTCGCATGAATCTTTCCTTCAGAGGATCAAAGTATTCTCCTAATTTCTTTCTTAAAGGGGTTTAAACAATTATTTGAAAGTGTCTTTTCTCAATTGATTTAGATTCTTTGTTAAACTATTTGCTTTGACGAACTGGTTCTTAGAGCTAATTATTCGGTACAAAGAAATGTTAGATTTTAACTATTTTTTAAATATTCCTGTATCCTTGAGAGACCTGCATTGCTTGTAGTAAGTAATAGATTTTATATCTTTAGCTTTACTGCCCTCTCCTGCCAATATGGCTTAGTATGATCATATAATCAATAAAGCAGATAAAATCGAATTTATACTTGGTTTATATCCAAGATGAAAGTTTGAATGCTATTTTGGAGTCTCTATTCCTCAAAAATGTAAAGATTAAATATGCTATTGGCTTGGATGCTGTTTTAGGAACAAATCCTAATTAGCGAGAAAGTTTCATAAAGATCTTAAATTATTCATTCTATCCTTCTTTTCCACTCTTAACAAAGTAGTGCTGATAAATTTTATTGAGAGTACTTTAAAATTTTTGCAGAAAATGATAGCAAACTTCTTTGAGAATGACAGGAGAAATGATGGAAGCACTCTGTCCAAACTAAGTATCTTTGATGATATGGTCGTAGAGGGGTTCAATATGAAATTTAACCAATTTTTGCAGGGGTTCCTATGGATAAAAAAATGAAGCAATGGGCTACAGTATTTAAAGAAACGCTTTGTATGTTAGCGAAGAGTTAGGGGCCGATTTGGAGTAAAAGATTACGTCGCATTTAGCTATCAATGATGGGTGATTGGGGTTTAGGTGTTGCTCGTAAAGTTGCATATCCGTGAACAATCGACGGTAATTCTGGATTTTGAGCATGTTGACGCTCTCCTTGTCTCCGAAGGAACAGTAATAGACGAAGAGAAGCTCGAGCTGGCTTCGATACGGGTCAAACCTATACATCTATTGCATATATTATTAAGGGATACATACATTATTAAGGATGTTTGTAGGGTTTATTCTTTCCCTGGGGCTAATCGGAGTGATAACAGGGGGATATAGAAGAGTCCTTGAGTAATATTAATGGCTCCTTTGGTTCCGCAAGCTTATTGTAGCGGATAGAGACTCCTCCATAGCTTAGGATCGGCTCCTCTTATTCGAGGTATAGGCAGAAGCTAAGAGCGAAGTAGAGTGCTCCCATCTTACAGGGCTTCTTAATAACATTTATTGATTAAATTCAAAGCAAAACAAGCGAAGGCAATCGATCAACTATCTGGTGTTTTGCTCTTCGGGTTTCTTTTGGTCACAAACCCAAAACTTAACATTTATGCTTATTAGAAGGTATATTTACTTAATCCCATTTTTAATATTTTCCTTTATCTCAGCTCTTCTCCAATTATCAAAATTTTAATTATCATTAGCTGAGAATCCATATTAT
>JACCDV010362529.1_pt1 | contig 21484 bp, 18 predicted proteins | sample 7446131 | NCBI WGS metagenome assembly JACCDV01 (sample SAMN15323448, study PRJNA562643) | freshwater metagenome | isolation source: river surface water | place: USA:Blue River Watershed | collected 2017-08-17
GAGCACGGCACCCGATCGGCGTACCGCCTCCATGAAAACCGGACCCGCCATGACAAGGGCTTCTTTATTAGCCAGCAGCACACGCTTTCCGGCTTCGGCTGCGGCAAGCGCCGATGGCAAACCGGCAGCACCGACAATGGCCGCCATGACCGTATCAATTTCCGGGCTTTTTACGAGCTTGATCAGCGCCTCTGCACCCGTGTGAACCTGCACCGGAACGCCCTTTGATTTGAGACGCGCCTGCAATTGCTCAGCGGCAACCGGATCAACCACGACGACGACGACCGGGTTGAATCGTTCTATCTGGCTTTCGAGCAAGTCAATTTGTCGCAATGCTGCCAAGGCATAGACACGATAGCGTTCAGGATGCCGTGCGATAACATCGAGGGTGCTCTGGCCGATAGAGCCCGTAGAGCCAAGGACGACAACGCGCTGCTGCATTAGACTCTTTTAGTGCCCAACGGCAATGATGATCATCAGCAAGGCGACCGGCAACACAGACAATTGACTGTCGATGCGATCGAGCACACCACCATGACCCGGCAACAGCTGAGAGCTATCCTTAATGCCGGCCTGACGTTTCATCAGGGACTCGAACAAATCACCCGTGACTGAAAGCACCAGTAACAGCAGCAGCACCGGCAAGGACAGTGCGGTAAAAATACCACCGATCTGGTTTAGGGCAACAGCATAAATCAACATACAGACGGCCGCACCTGCAACACCTTCCCAGGTTTTACCCGGGCTAATCGCGGGAGCAAGTTTGCGCTTACCAAACTGTTTGCCAGAAAAGTACGCGCCAATGTCAGCGATCCAGGGCACGGCCATGGTGGCGAGCAACAACCAGGGTTCCGGCGGTACGGATTTCATGGATACCAGGGCGCACCAGGCGGGAACGAGCAACACGATCCCGACCAAGAAATGGAGGACCGGCTGGCGCAGTTCCCAACGTTTAACCAACCACAAGGGCACAACCAGCAACCAGAAAACGCTGGCAACTAGCAAGCTGATGCCTGTTAACCAGGCCATCCAGAATACCGGCGCAACCAAGGCAATCGCAGCCAGTATATTGCCGAACAACAGAGCCAATAGTATGCGTGCCACCGGTGATGCATAGGGTGTGGGTGTCATGCGTAACCATTCCCAGAAGCCCAGACCGGAAAGCAATGAAGCAAACACGACCCAGGTCCAAACCGGCAATACAAACAATACAAGCAACACCAGTGCCAGAAGGACGGTGGCTGTTTTAATACGCGTCATTAACATGATGAGTTACCTTCCTTAGCAGCGGTGCCGGGACTCTGGATCGCAGCACGTTGTGCGGCTTCGATCTGATCACCCGTCTGCCCGAAACGTCTCTGGCGCTTCTGGAATGAACGTATGGCAGTGACAAAAGCTTCATCACCAAACTCAGGCCACAGAATAGGCGTGAAGTAGAGCTCCGAGTATGCCAATTGCCAGAGTAGGAAATTGGAGATGCGCTCTTCCCCGCCCGTTCGTATAAAAAGATCAGGTTCAGGGACGCCGGCGAAGCATAGGTAAGGCTCAAGATCCTGCTCGACAAATTCCCCAGCCCGTTCTGGCTGCGCTAGCACCAGGCGGTTAATGGCTTGGGCAATATCCCAACGCCCACCATAGTTAGCGCATACATGGAGTGTCATACGGGTATTCGATGCCGTGATCGACTCCGCCTGCGCAATCATGGCCTGTAGTTCTGGAGCAAAGCGTGAGCGATCTCCCACGACACGCAAACGGATCCCGTGCTCGTTGAGCTTGCCGACTTCCTGTTCCAGCGCGCGCATGAACAGTTGCATCAGCAAGGTGACTTCTTCAGGCGGTCGACGCCAGTTTTCAGAACTGAAAGCAAAAAGGGTCAGATGCTCAACACCCATTTCCAGGCAACGACGGACCGTACTACGAACTGTTTCGACACCCTGGCGATGACCCGCAACACGTGGCAGCAAACGTCGTTTAGCCCAGCGTCCATTGCCATCCATAATAATGGCGATGTGCTTCGGGCAGACGCCATCAAGGACAGAAGGCTCAGCCTGGGGCTGAGCCTGTCTTTTGAACCAGCGGGTGATGAGGCTCACTTGTAACCGTTAGATCTGAAGTAGTTCTTTTTCTTTATCTGCAAGCAGCTTGTCGATATCCGCAACGAACTTATCCGTGAGCTTCTGGATATCGTCTTGCGAACGACGCTCTTCATCTTCAGAAATTTCTTTGTTCTTCAGTTGGTCTTTAAGCGTGTTGTTGGCATCACGACGCAAATTACGCACGGAGACTTTACCATTCTCGCCTTCAGCCTTCACCAGCTTGATCAGCTCCTTACGACGCTCTTCGGTCAGGGCTGGCATCGGCACACGGATCGTTTCGCCCTGAGCCGCAGGATTAAGACCCAGATCCGAATCACGGATCGCTTTTTCAATCTTGCCTGCCATCGGCTTTTCGAAGGGTTGTACGCCGAGCGTACGTGAATCAACCAGCGTAACGTTTGCCACCTGGTTTACCGGAACCATTGCGCCATAGTATTCAACCATCACGTGGTCAAGAATACCCGTGTGGGCGCGACCCGTACGGATCTTACCCAGATCGGTCTTCAGGCTTTCCAGCGACTTGAGCATGCGCTGTTCTGTATTTTTTTTGATTTCGCTCATGTTACTTTTCCTTACGTATCAGCAATAAACGAGCGTGCCTTCGGTTGCGCCCATGACGACGCGCTCCAGTGCACCAGTCTCGAAAATCGAAAAGACATTGATTGGCAACTTCTGGTCACGACACAACGCAAAGGCTGTTGCGTCCATGACTTTCAAATCCTTCTGAATTGCTTCATCGAAGGAGATAGTTTCGTACTTCGTGGCCGTTGGATCTTTCTTCGGGTCTGCCGTGTAAATACCATCCACCTTGGTTGCCTTGAGCACGATTTCGGCGCCGATTTCTGCACCCCGTAAAGCCGCTGCGGTATCGGTTGTGAAGAACGGGTTACCGGTACCTGCAGCAAAAATCACAATGCGACCCTGCTCCAGGTAGCGAATCGCTTTACCACGCACATAGGGTTCAACGACTTGCTGGATATCGAGTGCAGACTGAACGCGTACCGGCAGGCCAGCAATGCGCATGGCATCCTGCAACGCAAGGCTATTCATCACGGTGGCCAGCATGCCCATGTAATCGGCTTGTGCACGATCCATGCCCGAGGCGGATGCCGCAACCCCGCGGAAAATATTGCCGCCGCCGATAACGACACCCATCTGGACACCCAGATCAGCGACTTTTTTTATTTCTGCGACGATCCCGTTGATCGTCTGACGATTGATGCCATACGCATCATCGCCCATCAATGCTTCTCCGGACAGCTTGAGCAATATGCGTTTGTATTTGGGCGTTGCCATAATTTAACCTTTCAATACAGAGATGCGTGCTTCAAGAATCCGGCGGGTCACGCACACAGCGTGACCCTACAGACACAAATTACTTCTTGGCGGCAGCTGCAGCTTGTTGGGCAGCCACTTCAGCAGCAAAGTCATCAACCTTCTTCTCGATGCCTTCACCCACCAGGTAAAGCGTAAAGCCATTGATGCTGGCGTTCTTCTGCTTAAGCAGTTGCTCGATCGTTTGCTTACCGTCTTCAGCCTTCACGAAAACCTGACCCATCAGCGTTACTTCTTTCAGGAACTTCTGAACGGTGCCTTCAACCATCTTGGCGACGATATCAGCCGGTTTACCCGATTCTGCAGCCTTTTCAGTCGCAATACGGCGCTCGGTTTCGATCAACGAGGCATCAACACCCGATGCATCCAGCGATTTAGGTTTGTTAGCGGCAATGTGCATGGCCAGATCTTTAGCCAGCGCTTCATCACCACCGACCAGATCAACCAGAACACCGATCTTGCTACCACCGTGAATGTACGAAGCAACCTTGCCGGCACCTTCGATACGCACAAAGCGGCGAATCGACATATTTTCACCAATTTTGCCAACCAGAGCGGCACGCACGGCTTCAACCGTCGAACCATCCATTGGCAAAGCCGACAACGCAGCAACATCAGCCGGATTCTGCGTGGCAACCAGTTCGGCAACCTTGCTTGTAAATGCCAGGAAATCATCATTCTTGGCAACGAAGTCGGTTTCGCAGTTCACTTCAACCATCGAGGCAAGCTTGCCATCAGCGGCAATGTAGATGCCGACAATACCTTCGGCAGCGATACGTGCTGCAGCCTTCGAAGCCTTGCTACCCAGCTTAACGCGCAGAATTTCTTCGGCTTTATCCATGTCACCTTGAGCTTCGGTCAGTGCCTTTTTGCACTCCATCATTGGCGCATCGGTCTTTTCGCGAAGTTCTTTAACCATTCCTGCGGTAATTTCAGCCATGCTTATCTCCTAATTCATCTCTGATTCACGCTGTCTGCCCCGGACACCCGTAGGCAAAGAGCTTGCTTATTGCAAATCGGCCGCCCGAAGGCGGCCGATCATGCCGGATAAACCCTAAAGAACCAGGCGTCCGGCGTGACGGGTTATTCGCCCGCGACTTCTTCTTCGACCTCAACGAATTCGTCGTCGCCACCAGCGGCGTCAACGATTTCCTGGATCGACTGGCTACGGCCTTCCAGCACGGCATCAGCGATACCGCGGGCATACAGACGAATCGCACGTGACGAGTCATCGTTACCTGGAATGATGTAATCAACGCCTTCTGGGCTGTGGTTGGTATCAACCACGCCGATGACTGGAATACCCAGCTTCTTGGCTTCAGTCACGGCAATCTTGTGATAGCCGACGTCAATAATGAAAATAGCATCAGGCAGCGTTGCCATGTTCTTGATGCCGCCAATGGATTTCTGCAGCTTTTCCAGCTCGCGCTTGAAATCCAGTGCTTCTTTTTTGGTCAGCTTCTCGCACGAACCGTCTTCAACAGACTGTTCCATGTCTTTCAGACGCTTGATCGATTGCTTCAGCGTCTTGTAGTTGGTGAGCATGCCGCCCAACCAGCGCTGGTCAACCCAAGGCATACCTGCACGTGCGGCTTCTTCAGCAACGATTTCACGTGCCTGACGCTTGGTGCTTACAAACAGAACCGTACCCTTGTTCGCCGACAGCTTCTTAACGAAAGCAATCGCTTCGTTGTACTTGGCAACGGTTTTTTCAAGGTTAACGATGTGAATCTTGTTACGAGCCCCAAAAATATAGGGGGCCATACGGGGGTTCCAGAAGCGGGTTTGGTGTCCGAAGTGGACGCCAGCTTCCAGCATTTGACGCATTGTCGACATAACGACTCCTTGCAGGGTTAAACCGCCACAACACCGACTGCGATTTTTCCGGAGAAAAACACCCTGAATTCGGCATTGTGTGTGGATTTGCCCCGAAACGGATGCTCCGGGACGATTTCAGCCTAGCGGCCGGTTTTCATTAAGAAAACCTGCGGATTGTATCAGCAAACAACGCACTGCAGCAAGCTCGAAACACTTTTTGGCTGGCTGTAGCGGAGCGACTCGGTTATGCTTCGTGTTCGGTTATGAAAACCCTTCCCGCCCTGCTTTTTTACGAATAAAAATCTAAAAATGAGCGTTACGATCAAAACCCCCGAACAAATCGCCGCAATGCGCATTGCGTGCAAGCTCGCATCTGAAGTGCTTGATTATATTGCACCTTTTATCAAACCAGGCGTTACAACGGGTGAACTCGACAAACTCTGTCACGATTACATGGTGAACATCCAAGGCACCATTCCCGCCCCGCTGAATTATCAGCCACCCGGCTATACACCCTACCCCAAGTCCATTTGCACCTCGGTTAATCATCAGGTCTGCCATGGCATTCCCGGTGACAAACAGCTAAAAAAGGGGGATGTGGTCAATCTGGATATCACGGTCATTAAGGACGGCTGGTATGGCGATACAAGTCGCATGTATAGCGTTGGCGAAGTCTCTACGCTTGCCCAGCGCTTGAGTGATGTCACCTACGAGTGTCTCTGGAAAGGGATTGACGTTGTGCGCCCTGGCGCCACCCTCGGCGATATTGGTCATGCCATTCAGACGCACGCCCAGAAGAGCGGCTATTCGGTGGTACGTGAATTCTGCGGGCACGGCATCGGCCAGCACTTCCACGAAGATCCGCAGGTACTACACTATGGGAAACCCGGCACTGGTCTGAAACTCCAGGAAGGCATGATTTTCACAATCGAGCCCATGATCAATGCGGGCAAAGCGGATATTAAAGAATTGGCTGACGGCTGGACGATTGTGACCAAGGATCATTCACTGTCTGCGCAATGGGAACACACCATTGTGGTGACTTCCGATGGCGTTGAAGTGCTGACGCTTTCGGATGGCACTCCGCCCCGTCCGAACTTTTAATCTGGTTTCATCATGACAGCGGATACCCAGCATCTGTTGACCGAGATTCGCGAAACGCTTCAACAGGGCCAGAAAGACTTGGCAGCCAAATATCTGGCCCAGCCAGACCACAAAGCCTATCTTTCAGGTCGATCACAGCTGGTCGATCAGATGCTGACGCGACTGTGGGAAGCCGCCCACCTTCCTAAATCAGCTGCCCTTATTGCCGTAGGTGGCTATGGTCGCGGAGAGCTATATCCCTATTCGGATATCGATGTACTCATTGCGCTCGAAAATCCGCCGTCACCGGAAATCGAAACTGCGTTAGAGCGACTGATCAGCCAGTTCTGGGATATCGGGCTGGCGATTGGCCATAGCGTACGCACAATTGACGAAAGTATCGGCGCGGCAGCGTCTGACATTACCGTTCAAACCGCACTCTATGAATCCCGCCTGATTTGTGGACAAGCGAAGCTGCAAAAAATTTTGCATCAACGTATTACTGACAGCATGGTGGCAGACCAGTTCATTGCAGCGAAACTGGCCGAACAGGAAGAGAGGCACTTACGGTTTGCATTCAGTGCGTTCAGTCTGGAACCAAACTGCAAGGAAAGTCCCGGTGGGTTACGCGACATCCATAGTCTTAACTGGATTGCACAGGCCGCCGGATTTGGCACACACACCGATGCCTGGCAAGCACTGCAAAAACAGGGACTGATGCAAGGCGATGAACGTGTCGCACTTGAGCGTGCAGCAGGATTTCTGGCCGATCTCCGGATTCGATTGCATTTGCTGACTGGTCGCGCTGAAGATCGGTTGCTTTTTGACGTTCAGGGACAAATCGCCCAGCAATTCGGCTTTACGGATATTGCAAACCGACGCGCCAGCGAACAGTTCATGCAACGCTATTACCGGATTGCCAAACGCGTCACCCAGATCAACACTATTGTTCTGAAATCCATTAGCGAACGGCTCGCCCCGGCCAGCAAACAAAAGATTAAACGTCTGAACGATCGTTTCCAGAAGGTCGGGCATAAACTGGATATCGTTGACCCACTGATTTACCAGAGCAACCCGTCTGCCATTCTTGAAACCTTCCTGCTCATGGAAAAACAGGGTGGCGTTCAGGAGATGACCGCACGAACATTGCGCGCCCTCTATGCCGGGCGCCGGATGATTAACCGGGAATTCAGACAGCAATCTGAAAACAAACAGCTATTCATCCAGATCCTGCACCAGAAAAATGGTGTGCTGCATGCGCTTAGGCTGATGAACCAGTTCGACATTCTTGGTAGATACATTCCTGCTTTCGGCCAGATTGTCGGTCAGATGCAGCATGACCTTTTTCACGTCTTTACCGTTGACCAGCATATTCTTCAAGTCGTCCGTAACATCCGCCGTTTTGTTCGCGAAGACTTTGCGCATGAAAACCCTTTTTGCCATCGCCTGATGAACGAATTCGAGCGCCCCTGGCTGCTCGTTCTGGCCGCACTGTTTCATGACATCGCGAAAGGTCGCGGCGGTGATCACTCGGAATTAGGCATGGCAGATGCCGAAGTATTTTGCCAGTCTCACGGTCTGAGCAAAAAGGATACCGAACTCATCGTCTGGCTCGTTAAAGAGCACCTGACCATGTCAGCCGTTGCCCAGAAGGAAGATATTTCTGATCCTTCAACCGTTGCTGCCTTCGCAAAACGGGTGGGTGATGCGCGCCATCTCACTGCACTGTATCTCTTAACCGTTGCCGATATTCGCGGCACCAGCCCCAAGGTCTGGAACTCATGGAAGGCGCGCCTGCTAGAAACGCTCTATCGCAGCACACTGAGTCGCTTTGAGATGCTTCAAGGTGGCGATCCGGATCAACTGGGCGACATGGTTGTACAGCGCAAGCGTGATGCACTCACCCATCTGCGCTACTTTGCTCTGGGCGATTCAGTGCAAGCGCAGTTCTGGAAACAGCTGGATGACGTATATTTTCTCCGGCATACGGACGAAGAAATCGCCTGGCATACACGCTGTCTCTACTACCGGACACACGAGAACAAGCCCGTCGTCAGGGCAAGACCAAATCCGGACAGTGAAGGCATTCAGGTACTGGTTTACGCGCCGGATCAGCCCGACCTTTTTGTGCGTCTTTCGGGCTACTTCAGTTCGATTGGCTATTCGATTATGGATGCCAAAATTCACACCACCAAGCATGGTTATGCGCTCGATAGTTTCAACCTGCTTGACGCATCGAATCGCGGCATAGACCGCGAAACCTGCGCAATTATCGAACACGATCTGATTGAAGTGCTTCTTGGCAAGATTCAACCAAGAACACCGGGCATGGGCAGAATTTCTCGTCAGGTGCGTTCATTCCCTATCGCACCGAATGTAATGCTGGAACCCGATGAAAGTGGTCAGCAGTACGTTTTATCTATTCGTACCGCCGACCGTACCGGGTTACTCCATGCCATCGCCGAAACACTCACCCGACATGGTGTCGCGTTGCACACGGCACGCATTTCGACACTCGGCGAGCGGGCCGAAGATACCTTTCTGATTTCTGGCCACGCATTGTCCCAAAGCCGTGACCGGCTGTTACTTGAAAACGACCTTTTAGAGCAGTTGCAGATCTGAAACCTGCTTTGCCCTACTCAGGAACTTTACAGCCAACCAGCGTCTCAATCAGTAGACGTACTTTGCACATTGCAGTTTCTAGCACCGGGCCCAGCGCACTAAACTCGATGCCATGAACGCTTTCACCAATCCCTGCGGCGTAATTGGCTACAACATTGAGCTGTGCGTAGGGGATCCCCAGTTCACGAGCCAGTACGGCTTCTGGCATACCTGTCATACCCACCACATCCGCCCCGTCTCCCGCTAACCGGCGGATCTCGGCGGCTGTTTCCAGTCGGGGGCCCTGAGTGCAGGCATAGACACCCCCTTCATGGACATTAAAGCCAAGTAGATCTGCAACACCGGAAAGTTTGCTGCGAATATCTTCAGAGAACGGGTGCGTGAAATCAATATGCATGTCGACACCGGGTTCGGTGCCATGAAACGTGGAAGCCCGGCCCCAGGTGTAATCAATCATCTGATCAGGAATGACCAGATCACCGGGGCTCAGGGTTGGATGTATTGATCCGACCGATCCTACGGCAACAATTCCGGTGACCCCCAGCGAATGTAACGCATAAATATTAGCGCGATAATTAATCCTGTCCGGTTGTATGGTGTGCCCATGCCCATGTCGCGCAAGAAATACCATGGGGTGCCCACAAATAGTGCCCAGAGTCATTGGGCACGATGGCTCGCCATAGGGCGTACGCACGAAACGTCTGTGCGCGCCCTCCAGAATCGGCAGGTGATTCAGGCCACTGCCACCGATAATCGCCAGCAAGGGCGGCTTAATTGTTGTATTCATACGGTCCTCAATCAATTAATCACACTGCTAGCAGCACTCTGGATACGCTCGAGTGTCGCCTCACCGAGCACCGGCACCATGTTACCCGGCATCGCATGGTGAATCGAAGAGGCCGGCAATGACAACTTTCTAAATTGAACATCCGGGAGGCTCACACTGAATGGTGCCCCGTCTATGACCGATGTCGCAATCATTTGCATCATGGTTTGACGCCCCGCATCTTTCATCGACCAGGGTAACATAGTCCGATCAGCCAGATGAATGGTCTGGATCGAATCAATCTGCCCGGCCAATGCAACAGCAGCCTGCTGAAACGCAAGACGATATTGCATCACTGCATATTGCTCAGGGATATCCCTTGGCAAAGCATCTGCAGGCGCACCGCCTATCCAGAGCACCATCGCCTGCGGCGCGAACTCATTGAGATCATTGATCAACAGTTCATGCACTTGCCGGATATCTGCCAAACCATAGGTGGCATCGGGCACACGTTCGCGCGCAGCCTCAAGGCAATCCATGCGGTTATCCAGGGCAAACAGCGTCTTTCCATGCTTCGCCAGAGCGACTGTCGAGTGCCCGAAACCACAACCAATCTCCAGGACGCGATCGGCCCGCACACGACCACAAAGCCAGTCATAAGCCCCCTGCTTTTCAAGATCTGCTGCTTCTGCCGACCATCGATTCAAGGTATCGACAAGAGGTTCTTCAAGTGCGGTGGGTTTACGCGCAGATGGCTGCTGACTCATGCCGAACCTGCCACGAATATCCCGTTCGCATTACGCCATAAGCCATCGACATCGAGCCCGAAACCATAAACATAGCGATCCGGTATTTTCAATGCGGGATAGTCCGGCTGGCAAGGTTGTGGGGTCGGCTTGTCTTTATGGGTCAAGACAGCAATCTCGACACTACGAGCGCCCTCATTCTTTAACCATAAAGCAATTTCATGCAAGGTGACCCCTTCATCGAGGATGTCATCCAGCAGCAACACATCCCGACCATGCACTGATTTTCTCGGGCGCACTAACCAGTGAAGCACCCCGCCGGTTCGCGCTTCATCGTAACGACTGGCATGCACGTAATCCAGGTCTAAGGAAAAGTTCAGACGCGGTAGCAAATGACCGGCATAGACAACTGCACCGGTCATGACGCAGAGCACCAGGGGGCAAGCCTCTGCGTAACGCGCATTCAACAAACGCGCCTGTTCATCCATAAGTCCATCAATTGCCGAGCGGTCAAAAAGACATTCCGCAACTGATGGATCGTGACTCATGTTGAATGCCCGACAAGTTACTTAATCGACTCGAGATACTGGCTAAATTCCGAGCCCACTTCTGGATGACGCTGACCCAACGCAACGGTTGCCTTGAGATAACCCAGCTTGGAACCGCAGTCGTAGCGCACACCATCATAGCGATAGGCCAACACCTGTTCTTCGCCGAGTAGACTGGCAATGCCATCCGTCAGCTGAATTTCCCCACCGGCACCGGGTTTGATATTTTCCAGGTGATGAAAGATACGGCCCGATAGGATGTAACGACCAACGACTGCCAGTGTGGATGGCGCATTAGCCGGATCCGGCTTTTCAACGATCGCATTCACCTGTTCCAGGCGATCCGATACCGTGCGGGCATCAACGATCCCGTAGCTCTTGGTATCGGCTCGTGGCACATCCTGTACGCCCAGTACCGAACAGCGATAGTAATCGTAACAATCAACCATCTGTTTCATAACAGGGGTTGAGCCATCCAGAAGATCGTCAGCCAGCAGTACGGCAAAGGGTTCATCACCGATAACCGGTTTGGCACACAGTACCGCATGGCCCAAGCCGAGTGGCTCAGCCTGGCGGATATAGATACAGTTCACATGCTTGGGCAGAATATTCTGAACGATATCAAGCAGTGCCTGCTTGTTCTTCTGAGCCAGCTCGCTCTCTAGCTCGTAAGCCTTGTCAAAATGATCTTCAATGGCGCGTTTGCTCCGCCCTGTTACGAATACCATTTCCGTAATGCCGGCCGCAACGGCTTCTTCAACCGCGTACTGGATCAGAGGCTTATCTACGACCGTGAGCATTTCCTTCGGACTTGCTTTAGTAGCGGGCAGGAATCGTGTACCCAAACCGGCTACCGGAAATACTGCTTTACGAACCTTTTTCATCGAACACTCCGTATCAACTGCATTGATAGTTTTCATGATTGTAAACGTTTCAGGAATTCAGCTTCATCCAGAACAGGGATACCGAGGCTTTGTGCCTTATCCAGCTTGGATCCTGCAGCCTCACCGGCAACCACCCAATAGGTCTTGGACGAAACAGCGCCAGAGACTTTCCCACCCGCCGCTTCAATAAGCGCTTTGGCGTCATCACGGCTCAGGTTTGGCAAGGTACCCGTCAATACAATGGTTTTACCCAACAGCGGCCCTTCGGCATGCTGCACGGGGATGTCTTGCCAATGCACGCCCGCCGCCTGCATACGCGCAAGCACTTCACGGTTATGGGGCTCAGCAAAAAATGCAACAATGGAGTCAGCAACGACAGGGCCAACATCGGGCACCTGCATCAATGTGGCAATATCGGCTTGAACAAGCGCATCCATGGAACCGAAACAACGCGCAAGATCTTTGGCCGTTTGCTCACCAACATTTCGAATACCCAGCGCATAAATCAATCGATCCAGACGGGCATGACAACTTTGCTGAATTGCCGCAACCAGATTCTCGGCGGACTTTTCGGCAAAGCGATCTAATGACACCAGTTGTGGCACGGTTAAGGTATAGAGATCTGCAGGGGAATGAACAAGCCTGGCCTCAACCAGCTGATCCACGATCTTTTCCCCCAGGCCTTCGATATCCATTGCACGACGGGAGGCAAAATGCCGCAGTGCCTGCTTACGTTGGGCAGGACACACAAGACCGCCTGTACAACGAGCAACGGCTTCTCCAGGCGGTAGCTCAATATGGGAACCACACTCAGGACACAGTGCCGGGCAATTCATTATCGAGTGAAGCGGCATACCATCAGCCGCCAGCGGACGTCGATCAGGCAGACTGGAGACGATTTCAGGAATCACATCGCCAGCCCGTCTTACCACGACCGTATCGCCAACCCGGATGTCTTTGCGTGCCAACACGATAAAATTATGCAGCGTGGCATTGGTGACAGTCACCCCACCCACAAAAACCGGTTCCAGACGTACAACCGGAGTCACAGCACCTGTGCGACCAATCTGTACATCAATGCCTTCTAGGCGCGACAGGACTTCTTCGGCAGGGAATTTATGGGCAATGACAAATCTCGGGGCGCGCGACACAAAGCCCAGGCGGCTCTGTAAATCACGATGGTCTACTTTATAAACGACACCATCAATGTCATACGACAAGGAAGGCCGCTGCAATGCCATCTGCTCGTAATAGCCCACAAGACCGTCTACACCTTCAACCACTGCCCGTGTTTCAGCTACTCGAAAGCCGAGACCGGAAAGCCAGGTAAGGATGCCCGATTGCGTATCTGGCACATCATCAAGTTGATTGCCTTCACCAATACCATAGGCAAAGAATGTAAGTGGGCGCTGCGCTGTAATGGCAGAATCTAGCTGACGCAAGCTGCCTGCCGCAGCATTACGCGGATTAGCAAACAGTTTTTCACCAGCGGCCTCCTGGGCGGCATTCAAGCGGGTGAAGTCTGCGCGGCGAATCAGCACTTCACCCCTCACTTCGAAGCGTCCTTGTGGCACCGGTTGTTGCTTGAGACGTAGGGGAATACTTCGAATCGTCTTTAAATTCAGTGTGACATTCTCGCCCGTGGTGCCATCGCCGCGCGTTGCACCTTGTTTGAAGATGCCGTCTTCATAGACTAATGAAATGGCGAGACCATCAAATTTGGGTTCACAGGCATAGGCGATAGGCGGTTCGCCGTCTGAAAGACCTAGGCCTTCACGGCAACGCCGATCAAATGCCGCGACTTCTTCAACACTAAATGCATTGTTAATCGACAACATCGGTGTTTGATGTGTCACCGCTTCAAATACAGCCAGTGGTTTTGCACCAACGCGCTGCGTTGGCGAGTCAGCGGTTACCAAAGCCGGATTTGCCGCCTCAAGTGATTCCAGTTCGCGAAACAGCCGATCATATTCGGCATCAGGCACTTCAGGGGCGTCACAGACGTAATATGCATGGGCATAGCGATCGAGCAACACCCGTAACGACGCAATACGATCGGGAACCCCCTGATCGGATGTTGATGTCCCCGATGCTTCGGGAACGCTGAAATCAAATGCGTCCTGCACCGAGCCAATCAGGAAAAGAGACGATGTGCCAATGCCGAGCCTGGCTCAATACCCTGGGCTTGTAGCATGGCATTCAGACGAATCACCTGATTGACCAGTAGGGCCATGCCCTCTTCGCTCATGGCGCGCCCGGCATCATCAACAATATCCGCATCCAGGGTGGTCGCCAGTGTGCGTGCCAAATCCAGCATTTCAACAACAACGGCATCCGGACGCAGCACATGGGGGAAGTCCATAACCAGGCTAACGAGTGAGGCGCTTTGATCTGCCTGCAGCTGAAAGTCGACGTTGCCTGTCGTACTCAGACGCGCATAATTTGGCAAGTCACCGATCAGTGACATTGCCGATGCGCTCGACGCCATTTTCTCGAGGGTGCTCGCCATATCCTGACGTGGTTTGAGATTCAGACTGATCAAGGCATCTACACGCACGCAGAAGGCATCAAGATTCGCTGCGCGATCAATCAAGGTTGCTTCGGACTCGACAGAAAGCCCTGCCGATAGCATTTGCGCCAGACTTTCGAGGGAACGCATCCATTCATGAAGACTGTCCGGTGATACCGGACCGCGTCTGGATGCCAACTGCAACCGTGCCCGCAAATTACTGACAATGGCTGAATTAGGTAACACATCGGCAGCATGCCAACCATCGCCCGAATAGAAATCAACACGCTCGAAACGTTCTGCACCCATCTGATTCAGGGTGTCACGAATAGAACCCGCCGTGCGCGGTTCGTAGAAACGTAGCGTCGCGATGGCGTCAATCCACGACTCAACCTCAGTCAAGGCTGCGATAGGTTCAGGCACTGCTGTGGCAGATTCTGAAATGGCCGGTTCCGCGAGTATTTCGCCCGCAGTAGGGTCAGCTTCGGTTTCCCCATGATTCCACACGGGTTCTTGGCGATCCGAGCTAGCACCCTCTTCCACCGCTTCAACGACGACCTCGGCAGGCTCGGGGGCATTCAATTTGCGGTGTTTATGCTCGACCCAACGGTTGTAGACCACCACCAAGATGATGGCGAGCAGGCCCAGGCCCAAAAGACTCAGTTGCAATTCGTTCATGATCAACCTACTGTCGTTTCGCGCATTTGCAGCGCTTCTTCCATATCAACTTCTACGATTCGTGACACGCCAAACTCCTGCATAGTCACACCGACCAACTGGTTACCCATCTCCATCGCAATCTTGTTGTGACTAATAAAGAGGAACTGGGTTTTATCCGACATACGCTTCACCATCTCGCAGAAACGGACAGTATTGGCATCATCCAGTGGCGCATCCACCTCATCCAGCAAGCAGAATGGCGCAGGATTCAACTGGAATAGCGAGAATACAAGCGCAATCGCCGTGAGCGTTTTCTCACCACCCGACAGCAAATGAATCGTCGAATTCTTCTTACCGGGTGGTTGGGCCATGACCTGAACACCCGCATCGAGAATCTCGTCGCCCGTCATGATCAGACGCGCTTCACCACCGCCAAACAGGCTCGGGAACAAGGTACCAAAATGCTGATTCACGGCATCAAAGGTGGATTGCAACAGCGTCCGGGTTTCGCGGTCAATACGACGGATCGCATTTTCCAGCGTTTCCATCGCCAACAGCAGATCTTCAGACTGGGCATCCAGATAGGTTTTACGCTCGAGGGCCGAATTCAATTCGACCAGCGCCGCCAGATTAACCGGACCCATCGCTTCGATTTCGCGTTGTACGCGGGTAATGGTCGATTGCAGCGGTCCGGCCTTAACGTCACCAATCCCTGCCACCAGCACCTCTATCTGCTCTGGTGTGCAACCCGCTTCGATTAACAACCCTTCGTATTGGGCGGCAGCCAACTCGGCCGCCTGGTGTTTCAATTGATGATCATTAATGCGTGCGCGTACCGGCTCCAACTGCTGTTCCATACGCATCCGGCTTTCTTCCAGAGCACGGAGTTCACTGGCCTTGCTCTCTGCCGCATCCCGAATTTCGGCCAACGCCTGTTCTTTTTCCGTACGCAGGCCCAGCGCCGATTCCAGTTTTTCACGCAGTTCATCGCCATCCGCACCTTCAAGCTCGGACTTGGCCTGGACTGTGCTGTCTTCAATACGACGGCACTCCTCAACTGAAAGCCGCGCCTGATTTCTTAAATCATCCAGGCGGCTCTGGCATTCACGGCAGGAGAACTCGGCTTCCTGCACGTCGCGTTCAACTTTAACCATGGCATCGCGCGCATCACGCAAGGCACGGCTGGCAGTTTCTCGTACAGACAGACGTTCACTCAGTGAGCTTTGAGCAACGGCCACAGCCGATTCCAGATTTTGCAGTAATGCACTCTGCTCTTCCAGACGCTGTTGCTCTGTCTGTAACTCGGCTTGTTGTTCGTCACGTCCGGCATTCAGCGATCGGACGCGTTCTTCGTAATGACGAACCGCCTGCGCCAGCTTTTCGTGTTCGATCGCATGACGATTCTGCTCTGCCTGTGCTGATTGCGCCTGCTGACGCAAGCCTTCCAGGGTCAATCGTGCAGAGCGTAGTGCTTCGCGTGCCGCTTCAACACGCGCATTGGCTTCATCTAACGGTATCGCCAGCGCTTCAACCCGCGCCTGCGTCGTTTCCAGTTCCTGCTGACGCTCTAATAATCCATGATCTGCAGCGTCTGGCGCAAAGAAGGTGACGCTATAGCGATCCAGCAAATGGCCTTGAGGTGTAACAATTGAATCGTCTGCTGACAACTGGTTCTGTACCGCACGTGCTGCTTCCAGAGACGGCGATGTTCGTACTCCGGCAAGCCAACGGGCCAACACCGGCTTAATCTGATCATCCAGACATTCCACCTGGGTCATCAATGCATCCACACCGCCATTTACCGATGCATTATGCGTCTCTGGCATCAGCAGGGTTAAGCGTAATGACGGCGGCTCGGCAAAACAACGATCCAGTTCTGGCAGATCCTGCTGGCCACAGGCCACGGCTTTCAAACGATCACGCAGTACGGCTTCAACGGCTAGTTCCCAGCCGTTGGTGACACGAATCTTCTGCCAGAGAGCGGGACGTTCCTGCAACCCCGCCTTGCGCAGCCAATCTGGCAACGAACCCGTTGCTTGCACGCGTTCCTGCAGTTGCTTGAGTGCCTGATGACGTGCCTGAGTCTGGGTAAATTCCTGCTGCAAGGTCTGCTGCTGCTCCGTAGACTCTTGCAAATGCTGTTCTGCGGCTGTCAGGCTCTCTTCAGCCACCGCCTGTTGTTCCTGCAATTCTGCCAGCGCCATGGCAGCCGATTCACGCTGCTCTGCCAGCGCTTGTAACTGGTCGGCGTCCGGTGGCGTCAGCGACGACTCATCACGCTGCAAACGTTCGATCTGTTGAACGATCCGCGCCAGATTGCGCTCCGCATTGCTCCGGTTAGCCTGTGCCACCTGCAAACGCTGCTCCAGGCCGGACAACTCGCCACGGAACTGGCTGGCCTGCTCCTGCGCTTCGCGTTCAGCATCTTCAAATGCAGGCAGCCCTTCCTGAGCCCGTTCCAGCATCTCCTGATTCTGCGCCAGACGCATTGCGGCATGTTCCTGCAGCTCGGTCCAGCGAACCAGATCCTCTTCGGCTTGAACCTGGCGTTGTTTCCAGCTTTCCCGATCGACCATCAGCTGTTGCAAACGGGCTTCGAGATTACGACGCGTTTCCTGTCGATGCCGTATATCGGCTTCAATGGTGGCGACTTCAGCATTAATGCTGAAGAAGGCGCTTTGTGCCGTCTGCACCAGATCGTTGGCGGTGTAATAGGCTTCTCGCAGGGTTTCTAGCTCTGCTTCGATATTGCGCTGCCGTGCAACCGTTTCTTCCAATTCAGTCTGGGCAGCGGCAAGGCCGGAGGACAATGACAGTGCATCTGTGCGACCCTCTTGCAGCTTCACCGACCACAGCTTCTGCTGGGTACTGATCAGCTCAGCCTGTAGGCTCTGGTAACGCTCGGCAACCTCAGCCTGGCTTTCAAGACGGCTAATCTGGGTACCCAACTCCTGTCGGATATCTTCCAGGCGTGCCAGGTTCTCACGGGTATCCGAAAGACGCCCTTCGGTTTCTTTACGGCGCTCTTTATAGCGGGTAACACCGGCGGCTTCTTCCAGAAAAACCCGCAGTTCTTCAGGCTTGGCTTCAATAATCCGGGAAACAGTACCCTGACCGATAATGGCATAGGCACGCGGGCCCAGGCCAGTCCCCATAAAGAGGTCCGTCACATCCTTGCGACGCACCTTCAAATTATTAATAAAGTAATCCGACTGACCATTACGTGTCAGCACACGTTTTACCGAAAGCTCCGCATACTGCGACCACTGTCCTACGGCGCGGCCCAGTGTGTTATCGAACACCATCTCGACACTGGCACGCGATACCGGCTTTCGAGAGCTGGTGCCATTAAAGATCACATCCTGCATCGACTCACCGCGCAGCTCAGTGGCCCGGGTTTCACCGAGCACCCAGCGCACCGCATCCATAATATTGGATTTGCCGCAGCCATTCGGACCCACCACACCAATCAATTGGCCAGGAAGTTCGACATTAGTCGGATCGACGAAGGATTTAAAGCCGGCAAGTTTAAGCTTGGTAAGTCGCATAATTCGTGATGCGCCCGTTAGCGGACGTAGTTATTAGGTAATCAGCCCAGAATATGGCTGAACTACCGGTAAAGGCTGCTTATAATATCAGCTGCAGAGAACCAGACACAGAAGAGCTTTCACCTATGAGCACCCAACCGAGCAAGTCCCTAGAGACCTTCCCGAACCCCACTCCTCAGCGCGATTTCACGATTCACATGGAAATCCCTGAATTTACATGTCTTTGTCCTAAAACCGGGCAGCCTGACTTTGCTACATTGATCCTCGACTACATTCCGGATCAGCTGTGCGTCGAGCTCAAAAGCCTCAAACTCTATATGTGGAGCTTCCGCGATGAGGGCGCCTTTCATGAAGCCGTGACCAACCGGATTCTGGATGACCTGGTTGTGGCCACGCAGCCCCGTTTCATGCGTCTGACCGCAAAGTTTTATGTGCGCGGTGGCGTTTTCACCACGGTTATCGCCGAGCACCGCAAGCAAGGCTGGCAGCAGCTACCCCCTGTCACGCTGGTTGAGGTGGCTGGACAGGCCAGCACACGCGGCTAAACCCACCCATTACGTTATCGCACCCAGGAGCACCTCAATGCGTAAAAAAATCCTTCTCGCCTTCGGTACCGCGCTGGCACTTCTGGGTGGCGGCGTCTCTCAAGCTGCCAACATGGCGTTCATGGCGGATCAGGCTATGTCCCGTTTTACGGATCAGGATGCCGAGTTTTTCAATCAGGCTGCCCACGAGGCACTCAAAGCCAAGGACGGCACCGAGATCAAATGGAGCAATCCCGGCACAGGCGCTTTTGGTACTCTCACCCCGTATCCGGACCCTGAAAAAGATGCCAATTGCCGGGTGATTCACATGGTCAATATTGCCGAAAACGTTAAAAGTGCTGGCTATTACCGTTTCTGCAAGCGCGCCGATGGCAGTTGGCCACCGGTAATGCCACCACGCAAGTAATGCAGACCTGAATCTGGGGCAGGCCTAGCGCCGCTGCAACGCTTGCACCCAGAGCAAGAGGCTTACCAGGCCGATAGCGGCCAATATCGTAGCAACCAGAACAGCGCACCAGAAGCCTGCCGCGCCCATGGCGCTAATACCCAGTAACGGCCATCCGTTAAACGCTAACTGATAGCCCCCCCAGAGGCCGATCAACCAGAAAGCAGCCAGATGTATCCCCAAAGGCAGCAAGGTGACGTGATACCCGCGTAGCGCAAAAGCCGCTACTGTCTGTGCCGCATCAAATAACTGATAAGCGGCAACAAAGCCGACCAGACCAATCGCCACTGTCTGCACATCCGGGTCAGGACTACCCAGCCAGGCGAGATCTGCCCGCAAGACCCAAAGTACTAAAGCCAGTATTGCCGAGCCACAGCAGGCGATGAGAAAGGCACTGCGAGCCATGGCCCTTGCATCGACATCCCGACCTGCCCCAGCCGCCTGCCCCACCAGGGCTGCTGTCGCTGTGCCGATCGCCAGGGGGAACATATAAACCATGGCGGATAAATTCGCGACAATGCGGTGTCCGGAAAGCACTTCTGGTCCCAGTCGGGCAATAAAGATCGCCATCACGGTAAATGCCGTGATTTCAACAAAATAGGACAGCCCCATCGGCAATCCGACCCGTAACAATCTGGCCAGAGTCTGCCAATCCGGACCAGACCATCGGGCACGGGAGAGAAAATCCTGATAGACCGGTGACTTCCAGAGCACATAAACGCCAGCGCCGCACACCATCCAGGCAAGAAAAGCCTGCGATAAGGCCGCCCCACTCACCCCTAATCCTGCGCCGATGCTTATCGAGCCAATGGGTATGCTATCGACCAGAATAGGTGCCAGGATGGCATGGCCTGTTGTCTGCCCAATACTCAGCCACATCAAGGGTCTGGTTTTGCCGACACCACCCGCAATGGCATGAAAGGCGCGATATCCCAGAGACGCGGGTAAAGAGAACGCTAATATAAAAAGATAATCCCGGGTAAGCGCCTCTACGGCTGGGGGCAATTCAGCCAGGGCAATCATCCATCCGGGAAAACAGAGCACCAGATCACCAAAGCATGCCAGCAACACAACCAGCCAGAATCCCTGATAAATCAGTTTGCCGGTTGCTGACGCATCGCCACGGCCAATCTGGTGCGCAATACCCGGCAACAAGGCCTGCACCACTCCGGAAAGCGCCAGGGCGAGTGACACATAAATACTGGCACCCACCGCCAAGGCGGCCAGGTTGTCGGTATTAGACCGACCCACAACGATTGTATCGATCGCCATCATGCCAATCGTCGCTAACTGTGCAATCAACACCGGCCAAGCGAGGCGGTATAAGCGAATGATTGAAGACCGCAACATGAATCAGGCGTTATCTATATAACGCGCACTATCAAATAGTCGAACGAGATCCGGCCGGTACACCACCATCACGGTCAGTAGCATGCCGGTCAACCACGCTTCTGAAAACGCCACCAGTAACCAGTAAGACGCGTAGTCTTCCAGCAATGGCCCCCAGGGATACAACTGGGTCAGCCATAGCATCAGAGTCAGCAGCCAACCGGTCAGAACAACCACCCCGGCACTACCGAAAAAACCACCGGCAAAAATAAAAACAAATAGATTGGAAGGTAGTCGAGCAACCAGATAAGCCACCAGTTGGCTTAATGCAATCGGCCACAAAACCAGCAAACAGGCATTGAGCCCCAGGGCATGCCAATCACCTGCTGCACTCGTCTGGGCGAGCACCAGTGCGGCAGATAAAGGTATCAGCGCTAAACGTGGGCCAAAAACCAGCGTACATAAAGTCGCCCCGATCAAGTGCAGGCTCAGACCTTGAAGCACCGTCGCCCGGATATGCCAGAGCACAATGAGTGCCAGGGCAGCAATC
>JACCDV010230708.1_pt1 | contig 21481 bp, 22 predicted proteins | sample 7446131 | NCBI WGS metagenome assembly JACCDV01 (sample SAMN15323448, study PRJNA562643) | freshwater metagenome | isolation source: river surface water | place: USA:Blue River Watershed | collected 2017-08-17
ATGATCAGATCACCTTTGCAACATTCTTGAGTTTGTCCACCAGCGTGGCCACATCGGGCACCTTGATGCCGGCGCTGCGCTTGGCCGGCTCCATGACCTTGAGGGTCTTGATGCGCGGGGCCACATCGACACCCAGATCCTCGGGCTTGAAGGTCTCGAGCGGCTTTTTCTTGGCCTTCATGATGTTGGGCAGCGTCACATAACGAGGCTCATTGAGGCGCAGGTCGGTGGTCACCACCGCCGGCAATGCAAGCGACAGGGTCTCCAGACCTCCATCGACCTCGCGCGTCACGCTGGCCTTGCCATCGGCGACTTCGACCTTGGAGGCAAACGTGGCCTGCGGCAGATCGGCCAGGGCGGCGAGCATCTGGCCGGTCTGGTTGCAGTCGTCGTCGATCGCCTGCTTGCCCAGGATGACCAGGCCCGGCTGCTCCTTGTCCACCAGCGCCTTGAGCAGCTTGGCCACGGCCAGCGGCTGCAGTTCCTCGGTGCTCTCCACCAAGATGCCACGGTCGGCGCCAATGGCCATGGCCGTGCGCAGGGTTTCCTGGCACTGGGCCACGCCGCAGGAGACGGCGATCACTTCGGTGGCCACGCCCTTTTCCTTCAGGCGCACGGCTTCCTCGACGGCAATCTCGTCGAACGGGTTCATGCTCATCTTCACGTTGGCGATGTCCACACCGCTGTTGTCGCTCTTGACGCGCACCTTGACGTTGTAATCCACCACCCGTTTGACGGGAACCAGAATCTTCATGAAATCATCTCCTGTTCGGATTGTTGGGGCATCCGGATTGATTGACGTTGACGTAAACGTCAATTGTGCAACAAGCGCCGTACTTTTCAAACACATCGACCAGCAAAAAGCACGATCGTTCGAATTTTAGTCAGGTTTAATGCCGACTTGGCATCCATGGTAACCCCCGGGAATTTACCGACCAAGCGGTCGGGCAATAAGGGTTAGCATGGATGACGATCTGGCCGGCAATGGATTAGATTATGTTTTGTAACCAATTCAACGGAGACTTGCGATGAAAAAAATCCTTCTGACCACCGCTCTGACGGGCTTGTCCCTCTGGACCGGAATGGCCCAGGCGCAGACGGTGCTGACCGCCTCGAGCTGGGTGCCGCCCACGCACGGCCTGTCGGTCTCGCAAAAAGAGTGGTGCGACACGCTGGCCAGTCGCACCTCCAACCGCGTGCGCTGCAACATCCTGCCCCGTGCCGTGACCCCCGCACCGGGCACCTACGATGCAGTGCGCAACGGACTGGTCGACATTTCCTTCACAGTGCACGGCTACACCCCCGGCCGCTTCGTGCTCACGCAAATGGCCGAGTTCCCCTTCCTGGGTGACCGTGCCGAGCCGCTTTCCGTGGCCTTCAACCGCATCGCCAGCAAGTACCCCGAGTTCGCTGCTGAACACCAGGGCGTGAAGGTCCTGTCCTACTTCACACATGGCCCAGGCATCATCTTCAACACCAAGCGTCCCATCACCAGCGTCGAAGACCTCGGTGGTCTGAAGTTCCGCGTCGGTGGCGGCATGGTCAACGAGATCTCTAAACAGCTGGACATGAACGTGACGCTCAAGCCGGCACCGGATTCCTACGAGCTGCTCTCCAGTGGCGTGATGGACGGCACCCTGTTCCCCGCCGAATCGACCGATTCCTTCAAGATCGACAAGATCATCAAACACGCCACCCGCTTCCCGGGCGGCCTGTACAACACCAGCTTCGTCTTCATGATGAACCCGGCCAAGTACAACGCCCTGGCGCCCGAAGACAAGAAAGTCGTCGACGAACTCTCGGGTGAATACGCAGCCCGCCTGTTCGGCAAGGCCTGGGACCGCGTCGACGACGCCGCCCTCACCAACATGCAGAAAAACGGTGTCAAGGTGATCCAGGCCAACGGTGCCCTGGTCAGTGCCGTGACTGTCCGCGTCAACAAACTCGAGCGCGACTGGGCCGCAGCGGCGGGCACCAAGGGCCTGAAGAACCCCTCTTCGGTGCTCTCCGAGTTCCGCGCTGAAATTGCCAAGCTGCAAAAACAGTAAATTCTTGGCCTGATGGCCACCCCTGGTGGCTGCAAGGCGGTCCCTGTCTTGTTGCGGGGACCGCCTTTGATGTTCCTGGAGATCCGTGTTTTGAAAAAATGGCTTGAAACCCTCTCGGCCCTGCTCGCAGGCCTGGCCCTTTTTGCCATCATGGTGCTGACCTTTCTGGATGTGGCGGGTCGCAAAATGCTGTCCCACTCCATCACCGGCTCCCTGGAACTGACCGAACTGCTGATGGTGGTGGTGATCTTCGGCGCCTTGCCACTGGTCTCCGAGCGCGGAGAACATGTGGTGTTCGACTCGCTTGACCCCATCCTGCCCGACTGGGTGCGCACGGTGCAGCGCGCGCTGGTCCATCTCCTGTGTGCCAGCGCCCTGCTGGCCCTGAGCTGGCTCATGTGGAAAACCGGCAATGATTTTGTGATGTCGGGTGAGACCACCGCACAGCTGAAGATCCTCAAGGCCCCATTCATTTACGGCATGGGGCTGCTCTGCGCTTTCACTGGTGTGGTGCATCTGGGTCTGATGACCAAGCCTCAGAATGAACAGGAAGGGGGCGTGCTGTGACGCAAGCATTGTTGGGTTTTGGGGCCATTTTTCTGCTGGCCCTGTTGCGCGTCCCGCTGGCATTCGCCATGGGGCTGGTTGGACTGGTCGGTATTGGCATCACCATCGGCTGGGCACCTGCCTTCGCCAGCACGGCACAGGTGGTTTATGAAACCGGCTTTGCCTACACCCTGTCGGTGATCCCGCTGTTCATCCTGATGGGCAATTTCGTCGCACGCGCAGGGCTGGCGCATGAATTGTTCCATGCGGCATACACCTTCATCGGCCACCGCCGCGGCGGTCTCGCCCACGCCACGATTGCCGCCTGCGCCGGCTTTGGCGCCATCTGCGGTTCGTCGATTGCCACGGCGGCCACCATGAGCAAGGTGGCCTACCCGTCGATGAAAAAACTGGGCTACAGCGATGCCATGTCCACCGGGGTCATTGCCGCCGGCGGAACGCTGGGCATCATGATCCCGCCGTCGACCATCATGGTCATCTACGGCATCATCACCGAAACCCATATCGGCAAGCTCTTCGCTGCAGGGGTGATCCCGGGCCTCATGACCGCCATGCTGATGATGGCCGCGGTGGTGCTGATGACCTGGCACGATCCCGAGCACGCCCCCGCTGGCGAGAAATTCAGCTGGAGAGAACGCCTGATTGCACTGCGCGGCATCTGGGGCGTGCTCGTGCTGGTCTTCGTGGTGCTCGGCGGTATCTACGGCGGCATTTTCACCGCCACAGAAGGTGCCGGCATTGGCGCCATGGGTGCTTTCCTGTTTGCGCTGGCACGGGGCGCGTTGACCTGGCAGATCCTGCGTCAGGTGCTGGTTGAATCGGCCCGCACCACCGCCATGCTGTTCACCCTGCTGATCGCGGCAACGATCTTTGCCAACTTCGTCAACTACACCACCATGCCGACAGACCTCAAGGACTGGATCACCCACCTGGGCCTGTCACCGATCATGATCGTCGGCGCCATGATGGTGATCTACGTGATCCTGGGCACGGTCATGGAAGAACTCACCATGGTGCTGCTGACCATCCCGCTGTTCTTTCCGATCGTGGTGCAGCTGGGCTTTGACCCCGTCTGGTTCGGCGTGCTGATCGTGATGGTGATCCAGATCGGCCTGATTTCGCCACCCGTGGGCATGAACCTGTTCGTCATCAACACCCTGCTGCCCAAGGTCGGGCTGGTCACCATCTTCCGTGGTGTCTGGCCAATGGTGGTGGTACTGATCATCGCCCTGATGATCCTGCTGGCCTTCCCCAGCCTGAGCCTGTGGCTGCCCTCGATGATGGATTGAGCCCGGCGACTGATCCATTGAAAAAGGCAGGCTGCGGGCCTGCCTTTTTCATGTCTGTTCAGGGGTCAACGCTGGTGCACCACGCGCTGTGGATAAGGGATCTCGATCCCCCGCGCCTGCAGCCCCGCAAGAATGGCGCGGTTGACGTCGGATTTGAGGTTGAGCTGCCCCCTGTCGGGATCCTCGATCCAGTAGATGACGGTGAATTCCAGACCATCGGCGCCAAAGGCCGACAAGGCTGCTGACGGCGCCGGGTCCTGCAGCACGCGTGGCTGCGCGCGGCACGCCTGCACCAGCAGCGCGATCACCTCTTCGACCGGGCTGTTGTAGGCCACCGAGACCACGGTGGACTGCCAGACCTTGGGATCGGTGAGCGACATGTTCTCGACCCGCTGGGTGATCAGCATCTCGTTGGGCACGATGGACTCGCGCCCGGTCGCCGAGCGGATCACGGTGTAGCGGGCCTTGATGTCGGTGATGCACCCTTCAAAGCCATCAACCCGGACGTTGTCGCCGATGCGCATGCTGCGCTCGGCCAATATAACGAAACCGCTGACGTAGTTGGACGCCAGTTTCTGCAGGCCAAAGCCGATGCCCACGCCAATGGCCCCGCCCAGAACCGACAGCGCCGTCAGATCGATGCCCACCGAGGACAGGGCCAGCAGCAGGCCGACAAACATCAGCAGAACACGCACCGTGTTGCTGATGACCTTGCGCAGGGACAGGTCGCTGCCGGTGGCAGACTTGAGCAAGCGCGACTCGATGGCCGAAGACACCCACAACGTGACGATCAGCACGGCGCCGGCCGTCAGGGCACCTTCAATCAGGGTGCGCACCGACAGCACCGAGGCACCAACCTTCCAGTGGATCTGGTCGAGCTCTTCGAGCAGCAGCGGCAGGATGCCGGTCACCCAGAGCACCACCGCACCCCAGGCCAGCCAGGACAGGGTGCGCTCGAGCATGCGCACCAAGGGCGCCTCGTCAAAGGCCACCTGCAGCACCTTCACGCCCAGCCGGATCAGGAACAGCGAGGTGCAGACCGGCAGCAGGATGTCGAAAAGGGCCACCGGATGGACCTGCGTGAGCAGCGTGCGCGCGCCAAAAGTCAGCCCCCACAGCAACGCCGGGAACAACACGCCGTCGATGAGTCGCCGCCCCAACAGGACCGAGAGGTCGGCTTCGCGCAGGGTCCGGCGCACCAGCCAGGCCAGGCACCAGGCCAGCAGCACGCAAGCCGAAAAGGCGGCCAGCGCCACCAGCGACTCGGGCTGGGCCAGCGCATCGAGCCAGGCCAGCGGATCAGCGATCTTCACATCCTTCAGGGACGCCATACCGGACTCCTCTTGTCGATAAAGGCTTGCACACCCTCCTGCGCGACCGCATCGACCATATTGCAGGCCATGGCCTGACCCGCCAGCTGGTACGCCGCCTCGATGCCCATCTCGGCCTGCTGGTAGAACAGCTGCTTGCCCATGGCCAGCGCCAGCCGGGGTTTGGCCAGAATGGCCTGTACCAGTGACTGCAATTCGGCGTCCAGCCGCTCGGCCACCACCACACGGTTGACCAGACCGCGCCGCTGCGCCTCGGCCGCATCGATGAAGTCGCCGGTCACCAGCATCTCCATCGCCTGCTTGGGGGCCATGTTGCGGGAGAGGGGCACGCTGGGCGTGGCACAGAACAGACCGACATCGATGCCGTTGACACCGAACCGGGCGTCCTCGGACGCCACCGCCAGATCGCACTGGGCCACCAGCTGGCAGCCTGCCGCCGTGGCCACGCCCTGCACACGCGCAATGACCGGCACCGGCAGCTTGCGCAGCGCCATCATCATGCGGGTGCAGCGGGCAAAGAGCTGCTGGTAGTAGGCCATCTGCGGTTGCGCCTTCATTTCCTTGAGGTTGTGACCGGCGCAAAAGGCCTTGCCTTCGGCGGCCAGGACCAGCACCCGGGCCGCGCCGTCGGCGGCCACGCGCTCGATCGCCTGCTGCAGTGCGGCCAGCATGGACTCGCCCAGGGTATTGAAGGTGGCGGGGCTGTTGAAGGTGAGGACGTGGACGCCGTGCGGATCACGCGTGTGGCGAAGTTCGCCGTCCAGCAGCAGTTCGGTGGCAGTGTTCATGGCGCTGATTGTGGCCCAAAGGGGCCCGCGCCGATCATTCAGACATCGGCCAGCACGCGCAGGTGCGCTTCAACGCTGCGGGCCAGCGCACTGAGGTGGTAGCCGCCCTCGAGGCAGCTGACAATCCGGCCCCTGGCGTGGCGCTTGGCGATGTCCTTGATGCGCATGGTGATCCAGGCGTAGTCCTGCTCGACCAGGCCCAGCTGCCCCATGTCGTCCTCGCGGTGGGCATCAAAACCGGCGCTGATCAGGATCAGCTCGGGCTTGAAGGCTTCCAGACGTGGCACCCACACCATCTCGATGAGTTCGCGGATGTCCATGCCCCGGGTGTAAGCCGGCACCGGCACGTTCAGGAGATTGGCAGCTTTGGAAGTGGAACCGCCTTCCGGATAGAAAGGGTGCTGGTAGAAGCTGACCATCAGGATGCGCTCGTCGCCGGCCACGATGTCTTCGGTACCGTTGCCATGGTGCACATCGAAGTCGACGATGGCCACCCGCCGCAAGCCATGGCGCTCGAGCGCATGGCGGGCGGCAATCGCCACATTGTTGAAAAAGCAGAAACCCATGGCCTTGTCGCGGCAAGCATGGTGGCCTGGCGGGCGGACGGCGCAGAAGGCGTTTTCCAGCTCGCCTTCGATCACTGCATCGGTCGCGGTGATGGCAGCCCCGGCCGAGCGCAGGGCCGCGTCCCAGGTGTGGACGTTCAGCAGGGTATCGGGGTCCAGCGGGGTGTGGCTCGGGCCGCCGGCCGCCATGTCCTCGCGCAGCGCATCGGTCAGGCCGCGCAGGGCGGCCACATGCATGCGGCCGTGGGCCAGTTCGATGTCGGCCAGCGCGGCCGGCGGCGCCTCACGCCGGGTCAGCGCCAGATCCAGCCCCGAGATCAGCAGGCGGTCTTCGATCGCACTCAGCCGCTGCGGGCATTCAGGGTGCCCAGCGCCCATCTCGTGTTTGAGACAGTCGGAGTGGGTGAAAAAACCAGTTGCGCCCATGGGCTGTGTCGTCCTCTTGTATTCACCCCAGGGACCAGGACCTGCGGGGTGTGTTTCAGCTTAGCACGACCGACCCTGCCGGCCCTGCTGCGGACTCGGTGAACCCGAACCGTGGCTGCCAGGCCCGATGGCACAGCTACACTGCAGGCATGCACCCTGTGTCCACCCTCGCCGTCGCCCTGACCCTGGTGATGGGCCTTGCCCCGCTGGTCTCGGCCACCCCTTCCGAGGCGCCCGCGCAGGCCCCGCAGGCGCGCAAAAGCGCCAAGCCAGCGGCCAAAGCCCGAGCACAGCCCCGCCGCGAACCGCGCGCCGCCACCGCGGGCACAGCCGAGCGTTACGCCATCCGCAGCGACGCACAGCAATGGGCAGACGATGCGGCCAGCCGCCTGGACCTGCCGGCCAGTTGGGTGCGCGCACAGATCGGCCAGGCCAGGCGAATCCCGCAAATCGAAAAGCTGATCCTGCCGGCCGCCTCGCCTGCCGCGAAAAACTGGGCGGCATACCGCAGCCGCTTCATCGACCCGCGCCGCATCGAGGCCGGCGCCGCCTTCTGGCAACGCCACCAGGCCATACTGCAGCGCGCAGAGCAGACCTACGGCGTACCCGTCAACATCATCGTGGGCATCATCGGGGTCGAGACGCTCTATGGCCAGCACATGGGCAGCTTCCGCATCCTCGATGCGCTGGCGACGCTGACCTTCGACTTTCCGCAGGCGCATCCCCGCGCCCGCGAACGTCAGGCCTTCTTTCAGGGCGAGCTGGAGCACTTCTTGCGTCTGACCCAACGCAACGGTGCCGACCCCACCAGCTGGCGGGGCAGCTATGCGGGCGCCATGGGCTTGCCGCAGTTCATGCCCTCGAGCTGGAGCCGCTACGCCGTCGACTTTGACGGCGATGGCCGAATCGACCTGTTCAACAGCCCGGCCGACGCCATCGGGTCGGTGGCCAATTACTTCCGCGCCTTCCAGTGGAAGCCCGGCCTGCCCACCCACTACCCGGTCACGCTCTTGCCGGATCAGGCCGACATGGACGCGCTGCTGGCGCCTGACATCCTGCCCACCTTCAGTGTCGAGCGCTTCAGCGCCAAGGGCGCGCAGCTCGAGGGTGCCGCCCTCCAGCACACCGGGCCGCTGGCCCTGATCGAACTGCGCAACGGCGAAGCCGCGCCCAGCTATGTGGCCGGCACCGAGAACTTCTACGCCATCACCCGCTACAACTGGAGCAGCTACTACGCGATGGCGGTGATCGAGTTGGGCCAGGCGGTGGCCGAGCGCATGGGGCGCTGAACGCTCAATGCAGCTTGACCGTGGGATTGGTTTGTTTGGTGATCATTCTCGACAGGGTAAAGAGCGTGGTCTTGAGTGTCCCGTGGATGGCCAGTTCGTGCAGTTTGTACAAGGACAGGTACATCAACTTGGCAAAGTACCCTTCGATCATCAGACTTTTACCGATCAATCCACCCATCATGTTGCCCACTGTGCTGAACTTGCCGAGCGACACCAGTGATCCGAAATCCCTGTAGCGGTACGGCTTGAGAGGCTGGTTGGCCAGGCGTCTTTGCATCTGTTGCCACATGTGCGTGGCCTGCTGGTGCGCTGCCTGCGCGCGAGGAGGCACAATGCCAGCCCTGCCGCCATCGGCGTCTGAACAGGGGCAAGCTGCGCAATCACCCAAAGCGAAAATGTCCGGATCGCGCGTGGTTTGGAGCGTGTCATGGACCAGCAACTGGTTGATGCGGTTGGTTTCCAGCCCGCCGAAATCTTTCAAGAAATCAGGCGCCTTCACGCCTGCAGCCCACACCACCAGTTCGGACTCGATCTCGCGCCCATCTGCCAGACGAATACCCGTCGATGACACCTCCATCACCTTGGAACTGGTGAGCACTTGCACGCCAAGGCGGAACAAAAGCTGTTCCGTGGCTTGGGACAAGCGGGGTTGCAAGGCCGGCAAAATGCGGTCGGCCGCCTCAATCAAGCTGACCTTGATGTCTTTGTCCACGTCAATGCGGTTCAAGCCGAACGCCACCACCTCGCGGGTGGTTCGGTGCAACTCCGCTGCCAATTCCACTCCGGTGGCACCGGCGCCGATGATGGCCACATGCAATTGCCGTTTGTGGATGACCCCGGCCTGGTTGTGGGCCCGGATACAGGCATTGACCATCCTGGAGTGAAACGACTTGGCGTCATGCTGCGTTTCCAGCTTCAAAGCGTGCTCCTTGACGCCCTGTGTGCCGAAATCATTGCTCAAGCTGCCGATGCAAATCACCAGCGTGTCGTAGTGGATGTACTGGGTGGGCGTCACAGCCCGTCCCTCCTCATCCACATAGGGCGCAAGCTCGATGGTTTTGTTGGCGCGGTCCAATCCCTTGAGTTCACCAATGCGAAAGGTGAAGTGGTTCCAATGGGCCTGTGCCATGTAATCCACTTCGTGGTCGCCCAGGTCCATGCTGCCTGAAGCGATTTCATGCAATTTGGGTTTCCAGATATGGGTGCGGTTTTTATCGACCAGGGTAATGAGCGCCCGATCACGACGGCCGCAGGTCCGTCCCAGCCGGGTTGCGAGTTCCAGACCGCCAGCGCCGCCACCCACGATGACGATTTTGTGTTGTGTGCCCATTGGTACGCTCGCAATCTGTATGGCCAGTTCAGTGCAGGAGATCAGGCGACGTGCAACGCCGCTTTCCAGGGACATCCTGAGTTTTGTAGTCTGTATGAAATGACGGGAATGTGCAATCCGAACGACCTGGGCTGACAGAAACCGTCTTTGGAGGCGACATGATTCGAGTCGCCCCGGTTCGTGTGGCGACAGCCTCGACCTGCACATGCCGGAGGCTCGAAGAAGGAACAAGTTTGGCCGCATTGCTGGTTCGCCCATTCGGTCAGCGCGTAAATCGTCTGAAACGCGCCAGCAGACAGACCCATGACCGCAATGCTGTTGGGGTCAACATCGGGCAAGCCGGCCAGGTACCGCAACGTTGCAAACACTTTGGGGACATGCAGATGGCCTGGCTGCAACCGCGACCTGAACATGACCGGTTCAGCGGTGATGTCCCCCTCGGCATTGAGCAAGCTGGCGTACTGCTGGGTGGTCTGCGCATCCCAGCCCCCCGTGGTGGAGCACGATCACGGCCGCTCGTTTCCCCGCAATGGATGGCACGACCTGCTTCCCGATGCGTGCCTCCAATTGCTGCGCATTGCCGCTCCAGTGGACAAATGGGATGTTGACCATCTGGGCCGATGTGTGACTCACCAGGGTAAGCATTCCAAGCAAGGCGATGAGAACCTTGTCCATCGTTGCCCTTTTGCTTTTGTTGAAATTGCAAGGCATCAACGCAGCAGAAGCGTGCGTGCTGGCTGTCGATCTCAGACTGCATGTGCAATGGCAACGCCTTGCATCCCTGGACACTGCCCGCAGCGATGTTGATCGCGTCCGCACGAGCGCATGGCGCCCAGAACGCTCCATGCCCTCGGGCCTTGATGAGATGGACAGCCCCTTCAAGACCGGCCACCTGACACAAGTGCACGGCCAGGGTTTTTGCCTTATATTGGTTTTGGTATCAGTCCGACACGTCGGGTTTCTGGTCGCCCAAATCAGCATCCAGAAACACACTGTGTGCATGCATGTTGAATCACCACCAATTTCACGGATAGGAGTTGCTCATGATTGGCCGTTTTTCAAAGATTCTCGCGCTGTTGTCCACACCCCTCTTCCTGCTCGCTTGCGCCGGCACAGGAACTGCGCCCTCGGCAACAGGTCCAACTGCAACGCCTTTGGTCAAAGCAGCCTCAGCCAATCCACCGCGATCGGTGCTGTACGTAGGCAACAGTTTCATGTACTACAACAACAGCCTGCACGGCATGGTCAGCCAGATGGCGCGTGGCACCGAGAATGCACAGGCTGCACAACACCGCTCGACATCCCTCACGATCAGTGGCTCAGGAATTGATTGGCACGACCTTGAGTCGTATTTGCGACCAGATGGATTGGGGCGCTATTCATTTGTTGGCGACAACGAGGTCCGATTCAATCCCCCGGGCCGTCAGTACGACTCGGTGCTGTTGATGGATTGCAGTCAGTGTCCGGTGCACCCCACTTTGTCCAAAGTGTTTTTTGAATATGCAAAAAAACATTCAGCCACAGCGCGATCCAAGGGTGTGGAACCCATGTTCCTGATGACCTGGGCATACGCTGACAAACCCGAGATGACCAAGGGACTGGCAGACGCGTACACCGAAGCGGGTCGCCAGAACAATGCACATGTCGTTCCCGCAGGCCTGGCTTTTGCCGACTCCATCGCCAAACGCCCAGACGTCAATCTGTATGTGCCTGACAAGCGTCACCCAAGCCTGGCAGGGAGTTATCTCACAGCAGCAACGCTTGTTGCCTCAGTCTGGAACGTGAATCCGATTGGAAGCAAATACACCGCAGGTCTGCCTGCGGATGTAGCGCGACACCTTCAAACCGTCGCATGGGAGACTGTGCGCAGCTATCACGGGCGCTGAATGCTCAGTGCCCGTGGGCCTTCATGGCCTTGCCGACTTCCAGCGTGCCCTGCTCGGAACCGGCCATGGGCACGGTCTCGTCGGCGCGCGCACGCACCTCGCCCATGGCGGCCAGCAGGCGTTCGGGCACATCGGCGCCCATGCCCAGGTGGATGCCCTGGGTGAGCGTGATGTTGGCCACTTCGAAGCTCCCCGCGCCCGCGCACAGGATGGTCCGGTTGGGCGCGTCTTCGCAGACCATCACCAGCATGGCCGGTGAGACCGCCTGGGGCTCAAGCGCCTCGAGCACCGCCTGCGGCATCAGGCCTTCGGTCATGCGGGTGGCGGCCGTGGGCGCCAGGCAATTGACCCGGATGCCGTACTTCTCGCCTTCGATCGAGAGCGTCTGCATCAGGCCGGCCAGGGCCATCTTGGCGGCGCCGTAGTTCGCCTGACCAAAATTGCCATACAGGCCGCTCGACGAGGTGGTCATGACGATGCGGCCGTAGTTCTGCGCCTGCATCACCGGCCAGACCGCCTTGCTGCAATGCACGGCGCCCATCACATGGACCTCCATCACCAGACGGAAGTCGTCCAGCGACATCTTGGCAAAGCTCTTGTCGCGCAGGATGCCGGCGTTGTTGACCAGAATGTCCACCCGGCCCCAGGCGTCCATGGCCTGCTGCACCATCTGCTGCACCGCCCCGAAGTCGGTGACCGAGGCGCCGTTGGCCATGGCCTCGCCACCGGCCGCCCGGATCTCCTCGACCACCTTCTGCGCGGCAGAAACCGAACCGCCCACCCCGTGCACATCGCCCCCGAGGTCATTGACCACCACTTTGGCCCCCCGCGCGGCCAGCAGCAGCGCATGCTGCCGGCCCAGCCCGCCACCGGCGCCCGTGACGATGGCCACCCGGCCCTTCAGATCGATCCCCATGACAACTCCTTGATGCAAAAATCCGGCGCCATGGTCCGGGCTGTCGGCTACCGGACACCCGCTGACGCCTTTGTCAGCCTGCCACTCTAGCGAGGCGCGATACTGGGCGCTGTTGCACGCATGACAGGATCGTCCCGATCCGCTGCACCCCTGCCATGGAACTGAATTTCGAAACCGTTACCACCCCGCCCGTCGATGCCGCCTCGGTGCTGTTGCTGCGCGACAGCGAAGCCGGCCTGCAGGTCCTGCTCATGCGGCGCGCCCAGGCCTCGCAGGTGCTCGGCGGCGCCTATGTGTTTCCGGGCGGCAAGGTCGACGCCGAAGACCATGCCGGCCAGGCGCTGCAACTCCTGAGCGAGCCCCCGGAGCGGCTGCGCCAGCGCCTGCACGAACCAGACCTGGCGCCAGCCCGCGCCGCAGGCCTGTTCATGGCCGCCCTGCGTGAAGCTTTTGAGGAATGTGGCGTGCTCGCCGGCCAGGATACGGCAGGCCCCGCCCTGGCCACAAGGCTGCGCTCGCCTTCGGGCCCCAAGGGCTGGCACCAGCGTCTGGGTCATGCCGGGCAGCCCCTGCAGACCGAAAACCTGCTGCCCTGGTCGCGCTGGATCACACCGCGCCAGCCGGCCGTCACCAACAGGCGCTTTGACACCCGCTTTTTCCTGGCCCGGGTCTGCGATGACCAGGTGGCCCGCCATGACAACTTTGAGACCACCGACAGTGTGTGGCTCACGCCGCTGCAGGCCCTCACGCGCTACGCGGCCGGCGACATCGACCTGGTGGCGCCACAGATCATGAGCCTGTACGAACTCAAAACCCACCGCAGCGTGGACCAGGCGCTCGAGGAGGCCCGCCAGCGGCCGCCTGCCCTGGTCGAGCCGCACCCTATCGATCAGGACGGGCAACGCATCCTCTGCTACCCGGGCGACGCCTGCCACCCGGTCGCCACCCGGGCCATGCGCGGTCCGACCCGGCTGCTGTTCGCCCAGGGCCGCTTTGTGCCGTTGGGCGGCATGTCACAGCTGCTTGACTAGAATGCCCCACGAAACGCCCAATCCCGCACACCCCATGAGCACACCGCCGACCACTTGCCTGAGCATGCAGCGGGCCATCGAGTACCTAGGCGACAGGGACGGGGCGCTGGGCCTGCTGGGCACCCTGGAGGCCTCGCTGCAGAAGGAACTGCCGCAGATCGAATTGCTGCTTGAGCGGGGCGACCTGCCTGGGGCCAACCGCCTGCTGCACCAGATCAAGGGCTTCGCTCCGGTGTTCTGCGTGGACACACTGGTGGCCGATGTGGTGCGGGTCGAAGGCCTGAGCAAGGGCAGCGATCTGCAGGCCGTGCAGATGGCCTATGCGCAGCTGGCGCCGCGTCTGCAGCAACTGCTGGCCGAAGTGCAGGCCATGCGGGCGCAGCCGCGCTGAGGGCCCTCAGACCGGACCGGCCAGCCAGGCCTGAATACGGGCCGGATCGTGCACCAGCCGCAATTCATCGAATGCCGCCTGCGCCTCGGGGTAGCTGCGGCGCAAATAGTTCAGCCATTGCTTGAGGCGACCGGCCCGGTGCCGCGCAGCCACCCGGTTGCACACGTTCTGCCAGAAACCGGGCATGAGGCCACGCACCACCGACCAGGGCACGACGCGGGCATCGTGGGCACCCTGCACGATGGCCAGCGCCAGCCCCGGATCGCTGACCAGGCCGCGTCCGATCATCAGGCGCTCGCAGCCAGTCACCTCGCGGCAGCGCTGCGCGTCCTGCACGCTCCAGATCTCGCCATTGGCCACCATCGGCAGCCTCACGCTCTGGCGGATGTCGGCAATGCGGTCCCAGTAGGCCGGGGGCTTGTAGCCCTGGACCTTGGTGCGGGCATGCACCACCAGGTCGCTGGCGCCACCGGCCTCGATGGCCTGCGCACAGGCCTCGGCCAGCGCATCGTCTTCGTAGCCCAGCCGCATCTTGGCCGAGACCGGAATGTGTGCGGGCACCGCACGGCGCACCTCGGCGACGATGCGCCCCACCAACTCCGGTTCCTGCAGCAGCACCGCGCCACCACGGTGGCGGTTGACCGTCTTGGCCGGACAGCCGAAATTGAGGTCAATGCCAGCCGGCTCCAGCGCAGCCAGCGCCTGCGCGTTGTCGGCCAGACAGGCCGGGTCGGAGCCCAGCAGCTGCACCCGCACCGGCACACCGGCAGGCGTGCGACTGCCGTGACGCAGTTCGGGCACCACCCGCATGAAGGCGCGCGGCGGCAGCACGGTGTCGGTGATGCGGATGAACTCGGAGACGCACAGGTCAATGCCGCCCACTCGCGTGAGGGTGTCACGCAGGCCGTGGTCGAGCAGGCCTTCCATGGGGGCGAGCCAGATCGTCTCGCCCCCACGCTTGCCCCCTGCGTGGGGCTCTCTGCCCCCCGAGGGGGCCTTCGCCACCTGGGGCGGCCCGGCGTTGCTCATGCTCAGCCCAATTCAGCTTGCTGTATCTGCGTGGATCAGTCCAGCGAGCGCTTGACGCGGATTTCCTCGACGCGCACCGCACCCATGGGCACGGTGCGGGCGGTGTTCATCTCGCGCTTGAAACCGGCAGCGTCAAAAAACGCCAGCGCCCGGGTGCCTGCCAGCGGCACCCAGACCGTCACATCGGTGCAGTCCTCGTCCTGCAGGCCCTCGCGGGCGGCGTCCCACAGGGCCAGGCCCACGCCCTGGCCAATGTGGTCCGGCTCCACGTAGAGGGCCCAGAGTTCGCCGGTGGTGTTCTTCGATTTGGGGTCACGCGAGCGGTCAAAGCCGACCAAGCCGACGATCTCGCCGCCCTGGGTGGCCACCATGACCTGGGGCTCGCCGTATTCGATGGCTTCCTTCCAGAAGGCGACCCGCTTGGCCGGCGGCGTGGCCTGCCAGTGGGCATCGGGCACCACGCCGTCAAACAGGGCGCGGCTGGCGATCAGGTGCAGGTTGGCCACGGCAGGGGCATCGGCCAGGGTGGCATAGCGGACTTCAACGGAACTCATGGGTCGGGCTCTCGGGGGGCAAAACCCCGTATTGTCGCTGCTGCCGCCGTCCGCAACATGCCGCATCGGGTATCTTCAGGGCATGACACGTTTTTTGAAGACCGGCTGGCGCCTGCCCCTGGCCAGCCTGCTGTCGGCGCTGGCGTTGTCCGCAGCGTCGCAGGAGCCGCGCAGGATCGAAGACAGCATGGCCGAACGCACCCGTGCTTGCACCGCCTGCCACGGGGACCAGGGCCGCGCCGGACCCGATGGCTACTACCCCCGCCTGGCCGGCAAGCCGGCGGGTTACCTGCACCACCAGCTGCGCAACTTTGCCGAAGGCCGCCGCCATTACGGCCTGATGGCCCGGCTGGTCGACCCGATGAGCGACGCCTACATGGCCGAGATCGCCGCCCACTTCGCCAGCCTGCACCTGCCCTACCCGGCGCCCACGCCCTCGAGCCTGCCGCCCGCTCGGCTGGTGCGCGGCCAGACGCTGGTGCAGCAGGGCGACGCCGCGCGCGGCCTGCCGGCTTGCGTCCAGTGCCATGGCGAGCGCCTGACCGGCGTGCTGCCCAACGTGCCCGGCCTGCTGGGCCTGCCGCTGGACTACCTCAACGCCCAGCTCGGCGCCTGGCAGACCGGCCAGCGCAAGGCACATGCGCCCGACTGCATGGCCGAGGTGCTCAGGCGCCTGCCGCCGCAGGACATCATCGCCGTCTCGAACTGGCTGGCCAGCCAGCCCCTGCCCGCCGACACCCGGCCCGCCGCGGCCGTGGCCCGACCGCTGCGCGAGCCGGCCTGGCGCTGCGGCAGTGCGCCCGAACTGGCCGGAGGCCGGCCATGAGGTCCCGACTGCTGCGCCTGTCGGCCCTGCTGGCCGGCTCAGGACTGGCCCTGCTGGTGGCCGCCGTGCTCTGGCACAACTGGGGCGACCTGCTGAGCGCGCCACGGCACTCGCCTGCACCCGTCACGCCTGCAACCCTGCTGCGCGGCGAATACCTGGTGCGCGCCGGCAACTGCATTGCCTGCCACACCACGCGCGGCGGTGTGCCGCTGGCGGGCGGGCGCGGCATCGACACCCCCTTTGGGGCGGTCTACAGCAGCAACCTCACGTCCGATGCCGAAACCGGCCTGGGGCGCTGGAGCGCGCAGGATTTCTGGAGCGCCCTGCACCATGGTCGCTCGCGTGGCGGGCGGCTGCTGGCGCCGGCCTTTCCTTACGAACACACCAGCCTCATCACGCGCGAAGACAGCGACGCCATGTTCGCCTGGCTGCAGAGCCAAGCCCCGGTGCGGCAGGCCCAGCCCGCACACACCTTGCGCTGGCCGCTGGGCACGCAGCCGGCCCTGGCCGTCTGGCGCACCCTGTTCTTCGAGCCCCGACCCTTCCGGCCCGACCCGCAGCAAAGCCCCGAATGGAACCGGGGCGCCTACCTGGTGCAGGGCCCGGGCCACTGCGCCGCCTGCCACAGCCCGCGCAATGCCCTGGGCGCCAGCGGCGGGGTGACCGACCTCTCGGGCGGACTGATGCCGGTGGTCAACTGGTACGCACCCAACCTGACCGATGAGCGCGAGACCGGTCTGGCCTCTACCCCCTTGGGCGAGATCGTGCGGCTGCTCAAGACCGGGCGCCATGACCAGGCCAGCGTGGGTGGCCCGATGGCCGAAGTGGTCCAGCACAGCCTGCAGCACCTGCACCGCGAAGACCTGCAGGCCATGGCCGTCTACCTGCAGTCGCGCGCGCACCAGGACGGCAGGGCTGCGGACCGCCCGGCCCCGCCCCCGGTGCGTGCCAGCGTGGCCGAACTCGGCCGCAAGGTTTACGAGCGTCACTGCGCGACCTGCCATGGTGAGCAGGGCGACGGCACGGCAGGCATCTACCCGGCCCTGCGCGGCAACCGGGCCGTGCTGCTCGATGAGCCGACCAACCTGGTGCAGACGCTGCTGTTTGGCGGCTACGGCCCGTCCACAGCCGGCCACCCCCGCCCCTTTGGCATGCCGCCCTTCGTGCTCGAACTCGAGGACCGGGACATCGCCGCCGTGCTCACCCACCTGCGCATGGCCCTGCAGCCCGCAGGCCGCCAGGCCCCTGAGGTGACGCCGCTGCAGGTCAACCGCATCCGCGCCGAGAGCACACAGTGACCCATCTCCCGCCGCTGGTCCACGAGGACGCGCACCTGCTGGTCTTCGACAAGCCCTCGGGCCTGCTGAGCGTGCCCGGCCTGGGGCCCGACAAGCAGGACTGCCTGAGCGCCCGCGTGCAGGCGCACTGGCCCGAAGCCATGGTCGTGCACCGGCTGGACATGGCCACCTCGGGCCTGATCCTGATGGCGCGCGGCCCCGAGATGCAGAAGGCCCTGAGCCAGGCCTTCGAGCAGCGCCGCATGCACAAGCGCTACCAGGCCGTGGTGGTGGGCGAGCCGCTGCCGGTGCCGGACGCCCAGGGCTGGAGCCGCATCGCGCTGCCCATGCGCATCGACTACCAGAACCGGCCGCGCAGCATCATCGACTTTGGCCGGGGCAAGCCCAGCCTGACGCGCTGGCAAATCCTGGGCGCCGGCCCCAGGCCTGGCACCACGCGGCTGCTGCTCGAACCGCTGACCGGTCGCACCCATCAGTTGCGGGTCCATCTGCTGGCGATCGGCCACCCCATCGTGGGCGACCCGCTGTACGCGCCACTGGAAGTGCCGCCACGGGCCGAGCGCCTGCTGCTGCACGCCAGCGAACTGGCCTTTGCCCACCCGGTCAGCGGCCAGCCCTGCCGCTTTGTCGCCCCCGTGCCTTTCTGAGCCGCTGCCTGCGCCTAACATGCAGGCATGGAACAACACCTCTACATCCTCACCGGCGGCTCGCGCGGCATGGGCCTGGCCATGGCCGAGCAATTGCTGCAGCCCGGACACCTGCTGCTGTGCATCTCGCGCCAGCGCAACGAGGCGCTGGCCAGCCAGGCGCAGGCGCGCGGCGCCCCGCTGCTGCAGTGGCAGGCCGATCTGGCCGATGGCGCCGATGTCGCACAGCGCCTGCAGGACTGGCTGACCCAACAGGATGCGTCCCGCCTGGCCAGTGCCAGCCTGATCAACAACGCCGGCGTGATCCCGCGCATCGGCCCGCTCAGCCAGGCCGATGCGCGGGACCTGGCGCAGGCCCTGCGGGTGGACCTGGAGGCACCGATGCAGCTGACCGCCGCCTTTCTGGGCAGCACCGAAGGCTGGGGCATCCCGCGCAGGGTGCTCAACATCTCCTCGGGCCTGGGCCGCCGCGCCATGGCTTCGCAGGCCGGCTACTGTGCCGCCAAGGCCGGCATGGACCACTTCACCCGCTGCCTGGCGCTGGACGAGGCGCGCAAGCCGCAGGGGGCGAGGGTCTGCTCGCTCGCGCCCGGGGTGATCGACACCGACATGCAGGTGCAGCTGCGCGGCGCCGATGCGGCCGATTTCCCGGACCAGGGCAACTTTCGCCAACTGCAGGCCGCGGGCATGCTCAGCTCGCCGCAGGACGCTGCCGCACGGGTGCTGGCCTACCTGGCGCGGCCTGACTTTGGCGACCACCCCGTGGCCGACGTGCGCGACCCGGCCTGAGCATGGGCGCCGCGCTGGCCGGGCCGTCCTGCCTGTCAGGCCCCTGTAGCATTGGGCAGGGACACTGCGCTGTTTTCACACCATCCCTTCCACCTTTAGCGGAGACCTTTCCATGAGCCGAGAAGTCGTTGTTGTCAGCGGTGTGCGCACCGCCATTGGTACTTTTGGCGGCAGCCTCAAGGACATTCCCACCACCGAGCTGGCCAGTCTGGTCGTGCGCGAGTCGCTGGCCCGCGCCGGCGTCGAGGGCAAGGACGTCGGCCATGTGGTGTTCGGCCATGTGGTCAACACCGAACCGCGCGACATGTACCTCTCGCGTGTGGCCGCCATCCAGGGCGGCTGCGCCGAGACCACCCCGGCGTTCAACGTCAACCGCCTGTGCGGCTCGGGCCTGCAGGCCATCGTGAGTGCCAGCCAGGCCATCGCCCTGGGCGACTGCGACATCGCCATCGGTGGCGGCGCCGAGAACATGAGCCGGGCACCGTACGCCAGCCTGGCCAGCCGCTGGGGCATCCGCATGGGCGACGCCAAGATGGTGGACATGATGGTGGGCGCCCTGCACGACCCCTTCCACAACATCCACATGGGCGTGACGGCCGAGAACGTGGCCGCCCAGTACGGCATCACCCGCGAGATGCAGGACGCCCTGGCGGTGGAGAGCCACAACCGCGCCGAGAAAGCCACGGCTGCCGGCCATTTCAAGGACCAGATCGTGCCGGTGACCCTCAAGAGCAAGAAGGGCGATGTGGCCTGGGCCACCGACGAGCACTTCCGTCCCGGCTGCAAGCCCGAGGACATGGCCAAGCTCAAGCCGGTCTTCATCAAGGAAAACGGCACCGTGACGGCAGGCAATGCCTCGGGCATCAACGATGCCGCCGCCGCTGTGGTGCTGATGGAAGCCGGCGCTGCGAAAGCCCGTGGCGCCAGGCCACTGGCCCGCCTGGTGGGTTACGCCCACACCGGCCTGGACCCCAAGATCATGGGCGTCGGCCCGATCTCGGCCACCCAGGCCGTGCTCAAGCGCACCGGCCTGAGCGTCAACGACCTGGACGTGATCGAAGCCAACGAGGCCTTTGCCGCGCAGGCCTGCGCCGTCACCAAGGGCTTGGGCCTGGACCCCGCCAAGGTCAACCCCAACGGCTCGGGCATCTCGCTGGGCCACCCGATCGGCGCCACCGGCGCGCTGATTACCGTCAAGGCCCTCCACGAACTGCAGCGCATCCAGGGCCGCTACGCGCTGGTGACCATGTGCATCGGCGGCGGTCAGGGCATTGCCGCCATCTTCGAGCGGATGTGAAGTCCGCAACAAGGCAGCAGCGAGCACCATGAGCGATTTGTCCGGCAAGACCATCCTGGTGACCCAGGCCGATGACTTCATGGGCCCGGCCCTGTGCGAGGAACTGGCGCGCTGCGGCGCCCGCGTGGTCGCCGACCGGCGCATCCTCACCGATCCGGCCGATGCCCAGCGCCTGGTGGACGAAGCCGGTCCCATCGATGCCCTGGTGGCCAATCTGGCCCTGCCCGCCCCCAGCACGCCCATCACCGGCATCGGCGAGGACGAATGGCGGCGGGTCTTCGAGGTCATGGTCGACCCCCTGCCCCGGCTGCTGCGCGCGGTCGTGCCCGGCATGAAGGCGCGGGGCGGCGGCAAGGTGGTCGTGATGGGCAGCGCCTCGGCCCTGCGCGGCATGAAGCGCTCGGCCAGCTACAGCGCGGCGCGCGGCGCGCAGCTGGCCTTTGTGCAGGCGGCGGGGGTGGAACTGGCGCCCGACAACATCCAGGTCAATGCGGTCGCACAGAACTTTGTCGACAACCCCACCTACTTTCCGCCCGAGGTGCAGGCCAATCCGAAATTCCAGGAGCGGCTGCGCCGCGAGGTGCCGCTGGGCCGCCTGGTCAGCGCGCGCGAGGACGCCAGCTTCGTGGCCTACCTGTGCAGCGACGCCGCCAGCTGTTTTGTCGGGCAGGTGTTCCCGCTCTCGGGCGGCTGGGCGGTGCGCTGAGCCCTCAGCGGGGCAACTGCGCCGCCTCCCGCGACAGCGCCTCGATCCGCCCCCAATCCCCCTGCGCCAGCGCATCGGCAGGCACCAGCCAGGAGCCGCCCACGCAGGCCACATTGGGCAGGCCCAGAAACTCGGCCGCATTGCCCGGCGTGACGCCACCGGTGGGGCAGAACTTCACATCAAAGAACGGCCCGGCCCAGGCCTTGAGCATGGCGGGGCCGCCGGCCTGCATGGCCGGGAAGAACTTGAGGTGGGTGTAGCCGTCTTCCTGCGCCATCATGATCTCGCTGCCGGTGGCCACGCCCGGCAGCAGGGACAGGCCCTGGTCGCGGCAGGCCTGGCCCACCGCGCGGGTGTAGCCGGGGCTCACGGCAAACTGCGCGCCCGCCTGGGCGGCGGCGGCGGCATCGGCGGCGCTGCGCACGGTGCCGGCACCGACCACGGCTTCGGGCACTTCTTTCGCAATCGCTTGCATGC
>JACCDV010314517.1_pt1 | contig 21462 bp, 15 predicted proteins | sample 7446131 | NCBI WGS metagenome assembly JACCDV01 (sample SAMN15323448, study PRJNA562643) | freshwater metagenome | isolation source: river surface water | place: USA:Blue River Watershed | collected 2017-08-17
CTGCAAAAAAATTAGCCAAAGAAATTGTATATCCAGTCATCATCAAAGCAACTGCTGGTGGTGGTGGAAAAGGAATGCGTGTAGTTTGGAATGAATCAGAAATTGAAAAAGCATTCAACGATGCAAAGATGGAAGCTGCTGCAAGTTTCAAGAATGATGGTTTGTACATGGAGAAATTTGTGGAAGAGCCAAGACATATCGAGATTCAGGTAGCGGGTGACCAGTTTGGTAATGTGTGTCACTTGAGTGAGCGTGATTGTTCAATTCAAAGAAGACACCAAAAGTTAGTAGAAGAATCTCCTTCACCATTTATGACACCAGAACTGCGTCAAAGAATGGGAGAAGCGGCGATCAAAGCTGCTGCTGCTATTAATTATGAGAGCGTAGGAACGATAGAATTTTTAGTGGATAAGCATCGTAATTTCTACTTCATGGAAATGAATACGCGTATTCAGGTAGAGCATTGCGTGACAGAAGAAGTAGTGAGCTACGACTTAATTAAAGAGCAAATTAAAATTGCTGCTGGCGAAAAAATATCTGGAAAGAATTATGAACCACAATTACATGCGATTGAATGTCGTATCAATGCGGAAGATCCATACAATGATTTTAGACCTTCACCAGGAAAAATCACCGTATTGCATACCCCAGGTGGACATGGTGTTCGTGTAGATAGCCATGTATACGCAGGTTATGTGATCCCTCCTTATTATGATTCAATGATTGGTAAATTAATCACGGTAGCACAAACACGTGAGGAAGCGATCAATACCATGTATCGTGCATTAAGCGAGTATGTAATTGAGGGTGTGAAAACAACGATACCTTTTCACTTGCAATTAATGCAGAACGAAGATTTTAGAAAAGGAAACTTCACAACTAAATTCCTTGAAACATTTACAATGAAGTAACCTTGGTTTTATGATATTAAAAAGGCTCCAATTTCTTGGAGCCTTTTTGTTTGGGGGGTTCACCTTTGGGGATCATCCTTGATATTTACTTTCTCAATTATCTCAAGAACAACAATTCTCTATATTTAGGTAAGGTCCATAATTCGTCGTCCACCAATTCTTCTAATTTGTCTACGTGGTAACGAATCTTGTCAAAGTATTGCGCTTTTACTTGGGCTTCATAAGCAATGGCTTTTGCTCTTGTGTCCTCAATGTTATTTGCCACTTTTCTTGCTTCTACCATTTCATGCACATTATCATATACTTCTTGAATATGTGTACTTACTTCTTTTAACAAAGTCATTTGTCCTTTGTATAAATTTTCTGGTAAAGAAGCTTCGCGTAATAAGCTTACATTTTGTAACAATACATTTTGATACTTAATAGAAGCAGGAATGATATGGTTGGTTGCTAAATCGCCCATCAAGCGCGCTTCAATTTGTACCTTCTTAATGTACTTCTCTAATTCAATTTCATGTCTTGCTTCTAATTCACCATGCGTGTATATCCCATTCTCACTGAATAATTTTTTTGCTTTATCGGATACCATCGCATCTAATGCTACAGGTGTTGTCTTGAAATTAGACAAGCCTCTTTTTTCTGCTTCTTGATGCCATGCTTCGCTATAACCATCGCCTTCAAATAAAATCTTCTTACTTGATACAATGTATTTTTGAATCACTTGCATGATTGCAATTTCTTTCTTCTCACCTTTTGCAATTAAAGCATCTACTTCTGCAGCAAATTTTGTTAAGGTATCTGCCACAATCGTATTCAACACCGTCATTGGATGTCCGCAGTTCGCTGTAGAACCAACTGCACGGAATTCAAACTTATTTCCAGTAAATGCAAATGGAGAAGTTCTGTTTCTGTCGGTGTTGTCGATCATCAATTCAGGAATACTTCTGTGTAAATCTAATTTCAAGATCGCTTCGTCTTGCTCGTCAAACTTATTGCCAACACGTGTTTCTACATCATTCAATACTTTCGTTAAATAATCACCAATGAATACCGAGATAATTGCTGGAGGTGCTTCGTTCGCGCCTAAACGGAAATCGTTGGATGCAGAAGCGATAGATGCTCTTAAGATATCTGCATAATCATGTACCGCCTTAATGGTGTTTACAAAGAAAGTCAAGAACATTAAGTTGGTCTTAGGTGTTTTACCTGGAGCCAATAAATTAATGCCAGTATCTGTTGCTAAACTCCAGTTATTGTGTTTACCGCTACCATTGATGCCTGCAAATGGTTTCTCATGTAACAACACCACTAAACGGTGTCTCTTTGCAACACGTGTCATCACATCCATCAATAAAATGTTATGATCCACTGCAATATTCACTTCTTCAAAAATAGGCGCACACTCAAACTGAGCTGGTGCTACTTCATTATGTCTAGTTCTTAAAGGGATACCTAACTTATAAGATTCATTTTCAAAATCACGCATGAACGCGTACACTCTTTCTGGAATAGATCCAAAGTAATGGTCTTCTAATTGTTGTCCTTTTGCAGGTGTGAAACCAAATACGGTTCTGCCGCATTGTAATAAATCTGGTCTTGCATTCACCAACGCTTCGTCAATTACAAAATATTCTTGCTCCCATCCTAATGTAGGGATTACTTTATTTACGTTCTTGTCAAAATAGTTACAAACAGTTACAGATGCTTTGTTGACTGCATCCACTGCTTTCATCAATGGTGCTTTATAGTCTAAAGATTCTCCAGTGTATGCAATGAAAATGGTAGGGATACATAATGTTTTTCCGTTGCCAATTTCAATGATGAATGGGGGAGAAGAAGGATCCCATGCGGTATAACCTCTTGCTTCAAATGTTGCTCTCAATCCACCGTTAGGGAAAGAAGATGCATCTGGTTCTTGTTGTATTAAAGTAGCGCCATCAAATTCTTCGATTGCTGTACCATCACCTTTTAAAGTAAAGAAAGAGTCATGCTTTTCGGCAGTGGCACCTGTCAAAGGTTGGAACCAGTGTGTAAAGTGTGTTACACCTTTTGTTTCAGCCCAAGCGCGCATCCCTGAAGCAATTTGACCCGCCACAGTACGATCAATTTTTTTACCACCTTTAATACTTGTGATTAAACTTTTGTAAGCTTCGTCACTTAGGTATTCTCTAGCTGTTTTATTAGTGAATACACTTTCTCCAAATACGCCAGTGATTTTAGCACTCTTAATATCTGGTGAATCAGGTTTAAAATGACTTACATGGTTGACTGCATCGGTTCTTAATGACATATATTATTAATTTAAAATATAAATAATTAGGTCAAAGATATCCTCTTTTCTTATATTTTTTGACAAACTGACTCCCAAAAAATACAAAATGTGTATAAAATATTAATATTATAATAATTATAAATATGATTAAATACTACAAACTATTGATAATCATACTGGTTCATTTTTTAACTACTAACAACAAGGCATTTGAATGTTGGTAAATCCATGGTGGGTTAAGTCTGTCGTTTTGTAACTTCGCCAAATCTATTCAAGCATAAGCCACTATCATGGAAATTACTGTCAAAACAGCCCAACAATTAAGACTTACAGAACAAGAGTTTGAACTTATTAAAGAAAAACTGGGTCGTACCCCAAATTTCACAGAGCTATGTGCTTTTAGTGGCATGTGGTCCGAACATTGTAGTTACAAAAATTCCATCAAGTGGTTAAAAACTTTACCTCGTGATGGCGGAAGAATGTTGGTAGCAGCTGGGGAAGAAAATGCGGGTTTGATGGATATAGGAAATGATTACGGTGTCGTATTTAAAATAGAATCTCATAATCACCCAAGTGCGTTGGAGCCTTTTCAAGGTGCGGCTACAGGAGTAGGTGGAATTCAAAGAGATATTTTCACCATGGGCGCGCGTCCTATTGCCTCATTGAATAGTTTACGTTTTGGAAAATTAGAAGATAAAAAAACACAACGTTTATTAGCAGGTGTGGTACATGGTATTGGACATTATGGTAACTGTTTTGGTGTGCCAACGGTGGGAGGTGAATTGTATTTTGAAGAATGTTATCACACCAATCCTTTAGTGAACGCGATGAGTGTGGGTATTGTGAAAGCTGGAAAAACAGTTAGCGCGATTGCATTAGGAAAAGGTAATCCTGTATTTTTTGTAGGAAGTGCCACAGGAAAAGATGGTATTGGTGGTGCAAGTTTTGCTTCTGCAGAAATCACTGCGGATAGCGTAGAGGAATTACCAGCAGTGCAAGTGGGTGATCCATTCCAAGAGAAAAAATTATTAGAAGCTTGTTTAGAGGTGATAGAAACCGGTGGTGTAGTGGGTATGCAAGACATGGGTGCCGCAGGAATTATTTGTTCTACCGCAGAGATGAGTGCAAAAGGTCAAGTAGGTATGCGCATTGATTTAGATAAAGTACCAACTCGTCAACAAAACATGAAGGCTTGGGAATTATTATTAAGTGAGAGCCAAGAAAGAATGTTGATGGTGGTGGAGAAAGGTAAAGAAGCACAAGTATTAGCGGTGTTTGAAAAATGGGATTTGTCTTGTTCTAATATTGGTGAAGTAACGGATGATGGCTTGTTAAATTTTTATATGCATGGTGAACTCGAAGCATCTTTACCTGCGTATGAATTAGTATTAGGCGGCGGTGCCCCTCAATACACTCGTGAATACAAAGAACCTGCATACCTAGCCAAAGTGAATGCATTTGATATGAATTCAGTGGCAGACACAACTAATTTACAAGAGTCTGTAAAGCAATTAGTGCAAATTCCAAATATTGCATCTAAGCGTTGGATATACACACAATATGATAGTATGGTAGGTGCTGCAAATACTTCTACCAATGCACCAAGTGATGCATCCGTAGTAATTGCAAAAGGCACAGGCAAGGCCTTGGCCATGACGGTTGATTGTAATAGTAAATATGTTTATGCGAATCCAGAAGTGGGCGCCATGATTGCAGTTTCAGAAGCGGCAAGAAATATTGTTTGTTCTGGTGGCGAGCCTATCGGCGTGACCAACTGTTTGAACTTTGGTAACCCATATGATCCAGAAGTGTATTATCAGTTTGTAAAATCGGTAGAAGGAATGGGCGCTGCTTGTAGAAAATTCAATACACCAGTGACTGGTGGTAACGTGAGTTTTTACAATCAAAATCCGGATGGTCCTGTTTTCCCTACACCAACAATCGGTATGGTGGGTATTGTAGAAGATATGAAAAACAGAATGACTTTGGATTTTAAAAATAATGGCGATACAATTGTTTTATTAGGTACACAAAGAAACGATTTAGGATCTTCTGAGTATTTAAATAAATTAAAAGGTATAACACATTCTCAGGCACCGCATTTTAACTTAGAAGAAGAATTTGCATTACAACAATTAGTTGCTTCATTAATTAAAGACCATGCGATTTTAAGTGCACACGATATTAGTGAGGGTGGATTAATTGTCACTTTATTAGAGTCTGCATTTTATAATCATAAAGGTTTTGAAGTTAATTCGAATGGAAGTAGTTTAAGAAAAGATGCTTATTGGATGGGAGAGGCGCAGTCTAGGGTTGTGGTTTCTTGTTCAAGTGCGCAATTGACTTCAATTGAAAAAGCTGCGAAGCAATTTAATATTGATTGTACTGTGTTGGGTAAAGTAACTGATGGTTCAATCACTGTAGATGGTGAAAACTGGGGTACCATTGCTAGTTGGAAAAATAGTTATGATACTGCTATTGAAAATAAATTAGCTTCCAAATAAATGATTAAACAACCCACTATAGTTGTAACCGGGACAGCAGGCTTTATAGGCTCTGTGATGGTGCAATATTTAAATGAAAATGGGTTGACTGATTTATTATTGGTTGATGATTTTGGGGTGGAAGCCAAAAGGAAAAACTGGGAGCAAAAATCGTATACAAAGGTCATAGAGCGTCAGGCTTTTTTAGATAAATTAAAGAATGATGAATATGAGATTGATATCGTTATTCATTTAGGTGCAAGAACTGATACCACTGAATTTGATTATGCCATTCATGAGGAATTGAATCTGGAATATTCAAAATCGCTATGGCAATATGCGACTGCAAAACAAATTCCATTCATCTATGCATCATCAGCTGCAACTTATGGTAGTGGTGAACATGGATATGAGGATAGTCATTCAATTTTAGATTTACTTGAGCCACTCAATCCATACGGTGTTAGTAAAAATGAATTTGATAAATGGGCAATTGCACAAACTGAACATCCTCCTTTATGGACAGGCTTGAAATTCTTTAATGTATATGGTCCTAATGAAGGGCATAAGGCCAGAATGGCCAGTGTGATATTTCATGCCTTTAATCAAATTAAAGCAACAGGTGTTGTTAAACTTTTTAAAAGTCACCGCCCCGATTTTAAAGACGGAGAACAATTGCGTGATTTCATTTACGTGAAAGATTTAGTAGGAGTGATCAATTGGATGATGCACCAAATGTTATCCAATGAATGGGGTGCATCCAAAAATGGATTATATAATTTAGGTACCGGTAAAGCAAGGTCTTTCTATGATTTAGCTGCCAATACATTTATAGCACAGGGGCTTACACCCAATATTGAATTCATTGATATGCCTTTAGATATTAGAGACAAGTATCAATACTTTACAGAAGCAAATATGAATAAGCTTCGCGCTGCAGGATACGAGAAACCTTTTTCAACGCTCGAAGAAGGAGTACAAGACTACGTTGCCAATTACTTATTGCCTGCGAAAGGGTATTAGTGCGCCTTTAAGAAAGCAATTGCTTTAGCATAGGAGTCTGCTTTAGCAGCTGCATTGTATGAAGGATTACTAGGATTTGCAAATCCATGACCTGCTTCGTATTTATAAGTAGTTAAATTTTTCCCAGCTAATTTCATATTGTCTTCAAAAGTATTCACCATCGCTGGAGAAGGAGATTGATCTAAATTTCCAAAGAAGCCAATGATATCACATTGGATTGTTTTTAATTTTTCCATATTGGATTCTGGACGACCATAATACATCACAGATCCTTTTGCTTGTGGTCCAGCAATGATAGCAGTTTGTAAACTCCACATCCCTCCAAAGCACCAACCTACACTATATATTGAAGCTTTTGATCCAGCATGTTTTACTGCACCTTGAATCAATGCCACCATACGGTTCATATCTGCCCCACGCATTAACTTCATTGCACTATCTGGTGTAGCTGCTACTTTGCCATCATACATATCTACTGCCATCACGTTCACATCCCCTAAGTCTTTGAAATATTGGTCTGCTTCCATTTTGATATTATCGTTTAATCCCCACCATTCTTGAATGACGATTAACCACTTGTCTGATTTCTTTTTTGCAGGAATAAAATACGCTTGTCCTGGCTTTCCATCAGCAGCATTAAATGGAACAATGGTACCTAATAAATCAGCAGGGTTCACTTTAACAGGAGCAAGGTGCATATTCGCAAATTTTGCCTGACTTGCCTCCAGTTGATAAGCTTGTTGGGTCTCCATATTCAGGCATTCAATGACCTCACCTTTATCCAGGGCTGGATGCTGTGTTTTTTCCCATTCCCAGCTGATTAAACTTGCGGTTAAAAGCAGCGCAAATAAGGTATAAAGGGTCTTTTTCATAGAATTAGTTTTATTTTGATTTAAGATGTTCACTTTTAGATAACAGTTATAAACATTTATTATTTAGGGCGTTTTATTCATTTTGCAGCCGGTGTTTTTTAGCTTATTTTTGTATGACCTCTAGTAAATTTTCCAAAAAATAAGACGGTCACATTAAAAACCATTTGAATGGGTCATTCTCAATAGTCAACTATTGCGGGAATTCCTTTTTCAATATTAGATGAATTTAAAGTTATGGCAAAGTATATTTTCGTTACTGGGGGTGTTACAAGTAGTTTAGGAAAGGGCATTATTGCTGCTTCTCTAGCTAAATTATTACAGGCGCGTGGCATTACTGCAACGATTCAAAAGTTTGACCCATACATTAACGTAGATCCAGGTACTTTAAATCCATATGAGCACGGTGAGTGCTATGTGACCGAAGATGGTGCCGAAACCGATCTAGATCTTGGCCACTATGAGCGTTTTTTAAGTACCCCAACTTCCCAAGCCAACAATGTCACTACAGGACGTATCTACCAAACGGTGATCAATAAAGAAAGAGCAGGAGAATTCCTTGGAAAAACAGTGCAGGTGGTGCCGCATATCACAGACGAAATCAAGCACCGCATGTTACTATTAGGAAAAGAAGGTAAATATGATGTGGTGATTACAGAAATTGGAGGAACCGTGGGTGATATTGAAAGTTTACCATTTGTTGAAACCGTAAGACAAATCCAATGGGAATTACCAGAGGAGGATGTGATGGTAGTGCATTTAACATTGGTGCCATATTTAAAAGCAGCAAAAGAATTAAAGACAAAGCCTACACAACATAGCGTTCGTATGTTGAGTGAGGCTGGAGTGCATCCAGATGTGATTGTTTGTAGAGCAGAAGAACCTTTGAATGATGATATAAAAAGAAAAATTGCATTGTTCTGTAATGTAAGAGCAGGGAGAGTGATAGAAGCAGCTGATGCATCAACCATTTATGAAGTGCCTTTGAAAATGCTGGAAGAAAAATTAGATTTAATTGTACTTGATAAATTAAAGATTACAAAATTCAATGAACCAGATTTAACCAAGTGGAAAGTATTTTTAGAAAAATTAAAAAATCCAAAGGCTACCGTTAATATTGGTTTAATTGGTAAATACATTGAGTTGCAAGATGCTTATAAATCTATTTTGGAAGGCTTTATCCATGCAGGCGCAATGAACGAAGTGAAAGTGAATGTGGTGAATGTGCATAGTGAAGATATTACCCAAGAAAATGTAAAAGAATTAGTAGGCAGCTTAGATGGATTATTGGTAGCTCCTGGTTTTGGAAATAGAGGGATTGAAGGAAAGATAGTTGCTGTTCAATATGCTAGAGAAAACAATTTACCGTTTTTTGGTATTTGTTTAGGTATGCAAATGGCGGTGATTGAATTTGCTCGAAATGTGATTGGCTTAAAAGGCGCACATTCTGCAGAGATGGATCCGAATAGCCCAGAACCAGTGATCAATATGATGGAGGAACAAAAAGCCATTACCATGATGGGTGGTACAATGCGTTTAGGATCTTACCCTTGTTCTATTACAGAAAATACTTTAGCCCATAAAATATATGGCACTACTTCTATCAACGAGCGCCATCGCCATCGTTATGAATTTAACAATGCCTATTTGAATGACTTCCATCAAAATGGCATGGTAACTAGTGGTGTGAATCCTGCCACTGGATTGGTGGAAATTGTTGAACTACCTAATCATCCATTTTTTATTGGGGTACAATACCATCCTGAATTAAAGAGTACTGTTGAATCTCCAGCACCTTTATTTGTGCATTTTATTGCTGCTGCAAAAGCATACGCAAAAAAGTAAATTTTCACTTTGCTATACCGCTAACATATGTTAGTTTTGCGGTATGCAAAAAATAAGAATTTTAACTTCAACTAGTTTGTTTGATGGCCATGATGCCTCTATCAATATCATGCGCCGTGTGTTGCAAGAACAGGGTGCAGAAGTGATCCATATGGGGCATAATCGTTCTGCACAAGAAATTGTAGAAGCAGCAATCGAAGAAGATGTGCAATTGATTGCGATCACATCTTATCAAGGTGGTCATATTGAATTTTTTACCTACCTAAGAAAATTATTAGATGATGCGGGCTACCAACATATTAAAATAGTTGGTGGAGGTGGTGGTACGATTTTACCATCAGAAGCTGCTATCATTCATGCAAAAGGTATTTCAAAAATATATTTACCAAAAGATGGTCTTGCCATGGGGATCGAAGGCATGATTAAAGAAGTAATTTCATTTGCAAATTTTCCATTAAAATCAAATCAATCTACAAAATATCCAAAACTACCATTTGATAAAAAGACTGATCCAAGAAAATTAGCAAGAGATATTACACTTTTGCAAAATGGTACTTTGAAAATTAAGAAAGATAAAAAAGTTGTTCAAAAAAATATTCCAGTCATTGGATTAACTGGAACGGGTGGTGCAGGTAAGTCTACCGTATGTGATCGCTTGGTACATTATTTTATACAGACCAATCCTAACTTAAGCATTGCAGTCGTATCTGTAGATCCAACTAAGAAAAAAACAGGTGGTGCATTATTGGGTGATAGAATAAGAATGAACGCGATTCATCATCCTAATGTATTTATGCGTTCACTCGCAACAAGGTCCGACCATCAATCTATCTCTGCATCCTTAGACCAAGTGATTTATTTATGTAAAGCTGCAGGCTATGATGCCATTATTGTTGAGACAGCAGGTGTTGGTCAAAATGATGCATCGATTGTAGATTATGTAACATTGCCAATGTATATCATGACACCAGAATTTGGTGCAGCGAGTCAATTAGAGAAAATTAATATGATTGACTTTGCGCAAATTATTGGTATCAATAAATTTGATAGAGCAGGAGGATTAGATGCTATCAGAGATGTCAAAAAGCAATACGCAAGATCTCGTCATTTATTTGATGCAGATCATTCAAAGCTTCCAGTTTATGGAACCATTGCATCCAAGTTCAATGACCCGGGCATGCAGCATCTATTCAATCATATGATTGAGTTACTGAATCAGCAACATCAATTAAAATGGAACACAATTGCAAAACCACTGGCCTACAATACCAGTCAGGTTTCCACACCAACAATTCCGCTGAATCGTTTTAACTATCTAAATGAAATTGTAGAAACAATACAAAAAAATAGAGTTTGGATATCGGAACAAAAGCAGTTAGCTTCTCAATGGTATAGTTATGAGCAAGTGATGCAAAATCCTAAGCTTAAAAAATTACCGCTTTTAAAAGAGGAAGCAGATAAAGTAGCTGGCGCGATCGATCCAGAAGTGAAAAAATCTATACAGACTTGGGAAGCAACAAAAACAAAGTACCAACAAGATGCATTGGTTTATGAAATAAGAGGCAAAAAAATACAACAACCTTTAAGCTTTAAAACAGAATCTGGGTTGACTTTGCAAAAAGTTTATTTACCCAATTTTAAAGACTGGGGCGATATTGCTGAGTGGCAATTAAAGGAAAATGTGCCAGGGCATTATCCATATACTGCTGGTGTATTTGATTTGAAGCGCACAGGAGAGGATCCAACAAGAATGTTTGCTGGTGAGGGTGGTCCAGAAAAAACCAATCAACGTTTTCATTTTTTAGCTAAGGGTCAACCTGCTACAAGATTGTCTACCGCTTTTGATAGTGTGACTTTATATGGCCAAGATCCTTCCAATAGAATGGATGTGTTTGGAAAAATTGGTAATGCGGGTGTGAATATTGCATCTGTGGATGACATTAAGAAATTGTATTCTGGTATAAATTTAAATGACCCAACGAGTTCTGTGAGCATGACCATCAATGGTCCAGCAGCAATTATACTAGCGATGTTTTTTAACGCAGCGATTGATCAAGCTTGTGAGCAATACATTACAGAACAAAAAATGTGGCCAGCTGTCAATAAAAAATTGAATCAAATATTTAAAAACACAGCTAGACCAGTCTACCATGACTTTGATGGACTGAAAAAACAATCCATACAGCACAATGGTTTAGGCTTAAAATTATTGGGTGTGAGCGGGGATCAAGTGCTTGATTCAAAAGTGTATGATACAATCAAGAAGCAAGTTTTACAAAATGTACGTGGGACATTACAAGCAGATATTTTAAAAGAAGATCAAGCACAGAACACATGTATCTTCTCGATTGATTTTGCATTAAAATTAATGGGCGATGTGCAAGCTTATTTTGTAGACCAAAAAGTAAAGAATTTTTATAGTATTTCTATTTCAGGATACCATATTGCAGAAGCTGGGGCCAATCCAATTACACAATTGGCATTTACACTAGCCAATGGTTTTACTTACATTGAATATTTCTTGAACAGAGGGTTAGAGATAGATGACTTTATTCCAAATTTCAGTTTCTTTTTTAGCAATGGAATGGATCCAGAATATGCTGTGATTGGAAGAGTCGCAAGAAGAATCTGGGCACAAACAATGAAGCTTAAATACAAAGCGAATTCAAGGTCTCAAAAATTAAAATACCATATTCAAACAAGTGGTAGAAGTTTACATGCGCAAGAAATTGATTTCAATGATATCAGGACCACTTTGCAAGCTTTGTATGCCATTTATGACCAATGTAATAGTTTACATACCAATGCCTATGACGAAGCTATTACGACTCCAACAAAAGAGAGTGTAAGAAGGGCGCTTGCTATACAGTTAATCATCAACAAAGAATTAGGTACTGCTAAAGTGGAAAATGCGCAGCAAGGCAGTTTTTTAATGAATGAATTAACAGACTTGGTAGAAGAAGCGGTGTTGCAAGAATTGGAAAGAATCAATGCAAGAGGTGGTGTATTGGGTGCGATGGAAAGAATGTATCAGCGATCTAAGATTCAAGAAGAAAGTATGTTGTATGAAACCAGAAAACATCATGGGGAGATCCCTATTATTGGGGTGAATACTTTTATAGACGAATCAGACCAAAACAGCAATGATCGTCGACCTGTATTTAGATCCTCTGCTGCCGAAAAGAAATTACAAATTTCTAATCTCGGTCAATTTAAAAATAGAAATAAGGAGCAAGCAGACCATTATTTAAAATTGTTACATCATGCAGCGGTTCAAAATGAAAACATTTTTGACCTATTAATGGAGGCGGTGAAGTATTGTAGTTTAGGAGATATTACCAACCTGCTATATCACACAGGGGGCAAATACAGTAGGAATTTGTAATAAAAAACATACCTTTACCGTATCTATTTAGATTAATTGAAAAAGCATGAAAACGGACAAAAATACGGTCATTGGGTTTGTATTATTAGCAGTTTTATTCTTTGTTTACTTCTGGTACACCAGTAAGCAACAAAATGAGATAGCAGCCTATAAAAAAAGATTTGATGATTCTGTTGCGATGGTGAAGGCCAATGCCGAAAAGGCAGCAGCATTGAATACAGTTGCATTGATCGATTCAACTAAAAAAGATGCAAGCGGCAATGGAGTTGTTGCGGATACTTTAAAGGAGCAAATTGCCATTCTAGAGAACGATTTAATTAAAGTAGAATTGACCAATAAAGGAGGTCAAGTTGCACGTGTTACTTTGAAGAAGTACACGAATTCAAAAAAGGAATTGGTTCAATTAGGTGATAGTAGTTCTTTGTCTTATGCAGTGAATGCAGGCAACAATCAAACAGTACAAATTAATCAAGTTATATTCCCTGTATCGAATGTATCCACCGATCAGAATGGTGTACAAAAAATTGAATATGCTTGGACTGCACCAAATGGTAAGACCATCAAACACCAATTTACTTTAGCAAAAGGTAAATACAATGTGGATTGGAATATCATTATGGATGGAGCAGATCAATTGTTGACCAATAACCAATTGAACGTTTTATGGGATGCACATTCTTATGGTCAAGAAAAAACGACTACCTACGAGCGTCAAATGTCTAATATTTGTTTTTCAGAAGGGAATGAGTTCGATTATATTTCTAGCAATACCAATAAGGTTTTTGAAAAACCAGTTCAATGGGTAGGACTTGTACAACAATTTTTTACAACGACAGTACTTTATAAGGATGGATTCAATTCGGGTAAAATTGATTGGCAGCGTAAGACAGATAGCAGCAACGGCCTAGCCACTTTGCAAGCGCAGTTCCAAACTAAATTAACTGGTGCAAATGTGACCATGCCATTATCACTTTATTTTGGTCCAAATGATTTTGAAATCTTGAAATCACAGGCCCCAGAGATGGAGCAAATTGTGAATTTAGGAAGAGACTTATATTCATTTGTACGTCCTATCAACAAATACATCATCATGCCAGTGTTTGATTTCTTCGCTGGTTTTGTACAAAATTACGGATGGGTTGTATTCTTATTGACCATCTTTATTCGTTTAGTTACTTCTCCTTTGACTTATTCAAGTTTCTTGAGTACTGCTAAGATGAAAGTATTGAAGCCTGAATTAGATGAGCTTAAGAAAAAGACAGGGGACGATCAACAGGCTTATGCAATGGAGCAGATGAAGTTATTTAGAGAAGCAGGTGTGAATCCTTTAGGCGGTTGTATTCCAGCTTTATTACAAATTCCGATCTTCTTTGCTTTATATAGTTTCTTTAATTCCAATATCGCATTAAGAGGGCAGTCCTTCTTATGGAGCCAAGACTTGTCTAGCTATGATTCAATTTATACCCTTCCTTTTTCTATTCCATTAGGATTTGGAAGCCATATTAGCTTGTTTACTTTGACTGCAGTATTGACCACTTTTATTTCGTCTATTTATAATATGTCAATGACGCCTACGCAAGACAATCCTGCGTTAAAGTACATGCCATATATTTTCCCATTCATGCTACTATTTATCTTTAATAGTTTGCCTTCTGCATTAACATGGTATTATACTGTATCTAATATTGTGACTTTATTATTACAATTATTGATTCAGAAAGTCATTATAGATCATGATAAAATTTTAGCTACGATAGAAGTTAAAAGAAAAACGCCAAAGAAGAAAAGTAACTGGCAGGAGAAGTATGAACAAATGATGGAGGCACAAAAAAAAGTACAAGCATTAAAAGATAAAACTAAAAAATAAAATCATCTAAAGAGACCTAAATAAAATTGGGTCTCTTTTTATAATCATATTGATTCAATATGCTACGATTACCCCCCATAATTGTTTGCTTCCTTACTTGTGCTGTATTTCAATTACAAGCTCAAACAAAAGTTGTTGGTGAATGTGCCATCACCTATGATATCCATCAAATTTCAATAAAGGGGGATACAAGCTTGGTAGGTCAAAAGCAAATCTTTATTAAAGGGAATAGTTGTAAAACTATTTTAAAGACTCCAGCATTTACACAGACGCTCATATTTAACACCCAACAAGACACTGCCATCATTTTGAAAGAGATTGGCATGAATAAATTCTTGCAATATATTTTATATGCATCAATGCAGCCTGTCAACTTAGTTGCATCCAAAAAAAATGCGAATACAATTACGCATTTAGATTATCCATGTGAAACCATCACCTTATCTTGGGCAGACGGCAATTCGATGGAAGTAACTTATACAAATTTGATTATTCCTACTGTGACAGTTTACGAGCAAGCATTTAAGGAAATACCAGGGCTTGTTATGCGTTATCAGTTGACTACTAAAGAAGGCAATAAAATATTGTACAACGCAAATAAAATTGACTTAAGTCCAATTACATTGAATGTATTTGAAGTCAATAAATCGAAATACCAACGAATAAATTAGGGATTCTGAGAGCTTGGTGCCTTAAATCTAGGTAAAATTACTTTGTGTCGGTAAGGAATGACATAAGTGATATTACCCTTATTGTATTTAAGATAATTTGTTTGAGCTTGTCCACCATTTAAAGAAGATGATACGGTAAGGCCTTTGTATATCAATCTAGACTTTAAATCATTAAACGTGCTTACTTTATGACTTAAGCTACTTAAGTTTTTTAAACTGTATTTCTCGGTTACCTTTTTTGATTCGCTCGTACCAGATACTATGCTAGACGCATGTACAGTAGAGGCTACAACTGTAATGAATACAAAAGAGGTTAATATGGTCTTTAGGGTACGCACGGTTACTACGAAGTTAAAACATTATGACAATCCTACATAAATTTTTTTTTAACGAACAATTAAATGGACTGTGAACAATAAATTGGTTCAAATTAAGCCTGAAACCGTACATTTAATAAAGTAATGAAAGCCAAATAAAAAGATTTATTGCATTGATTTTCAACACTTTATTTAACAAATGTAAATAGTTGCCATGTTCAATAATGAATTTGAAGACGAAAATGGGGATATCCAAGACCTGCTTTTACGTTACCAGAACCTAAAAACTGGAAAAGCACCTTCTTATATCGAAGAGGATGATTTCGAAAAGATCATTGCCCACTTAGATGAAAAAGACGCCATTGTTGAAGCCATCGAAGCAGCAGATATCGCTTTGTCTCAATTTCCATCTTCCGCACTCTTAATGATTAAAAAAGCGGATTTATTATTAGCCACCAGAAAGTATACCGAAGCATTAGCACTATTAAATACAGCCGCTTTATATGATCATAAGGACATGAATTTGTTCATTCTAAAGACAGATGCATTTTTAGCATTGGATCAACCAGAAGAAGCGATTGTTTTATTACAAGAGGCCTTGCATTTATTTGAAGGAGCAGAAAGAACAGAATTACTTTTTGAATTAGCAGATGTCTATGATGACCATGAAGCATTTGACAAAGTATTTGATTGTTTACAATTGATTTTAGAAGAAGAGCCAACCAATGAGGAGGCCTTATATAAGATTTGTTTTTGGACAGATTTTACTGGACGCAATGAAGAGAGTATTGTACTGCATCAAAAAATGATTGATGAGCAACCCTATAATGCACTCGCATGGTTTAACCTAGCTGCTGCGTATCAGGGGATCAAACTATTTGAGAAAGCAATTGATGCCTACCAATTTGCAATTGTCATTGATGAGAAGTTTGATTATGCTTATCGCAATATGGGGGATGCTTATTTAAGAATTAGAAAATACAAAGAAGCGATTGATGCATTAGAGAAAGTGCTAGAACTAGCTAGGCCAGAAGACGTGATTTATGAAGCCATTGGACATTGTTACCATCGATTAAAAAATTATGCGCAGGCAAGGTTTCATTATAAAAAAGCAGCGCACTTAAATCCAGACGATAGCCGACTTTATCAAAAAATTGCTTCTACCTATATGTTAGAATCAAAATGGCAGATGGCAATTAAACAAATTGAACATGCTATTAGAATCAATAAGCATATCAATGAGTACTATATCATGATGGGGGAATGTTATATGTACTTAGATCAATACAAAGAAGCTGCAACTTATTTTGGTATTGTTGTAAAACATAAGCCTAAGCAAATAGCAGGTTGGGAAAGTTTTATAAAATGTCTGATTGCCAATGAACAATACGATGCTGCTTTAGAGCAAACAGAACTAGCTTATATGTCCACACAGGGTAAAGTCATTTTTGTATACTACCGTAGCGCTATCTTATTTATGATGCAAAAGCGCAAGGAAGGCTTATTGCAATTAGAGATGGCGTTATCTAAATCGGGTAAATGGTTGAATAAGCTCATAAAATTTTATCCAGAGTTGATTCAAGATCCTAAAGTGGTGGAATTGATCAGTCAATACAAGAAGCCTAGATAAACTAATTATTTTAAATTATCTTTGCAAAAATAATAACACGATGAATTTTAATTTAACACAAATACCAGAGCGAACAAAACAACCAAGACAATACGGATTAACAATGGTCATGGATAAAGGCCTTAGTTTAAGAGATGCTGAAAGTTTTATAAGTGTTGGTGCGCCGCATACAGATATCGTTAAATTAGGTTTTGGTACATCATTCGTTACACCAAATTTGAGAGCAAAAATTGAATTGTACCAACAAAATAATATTCCAGTTTATTTTGGCGGGACATTGTTTGAAGCTTTTGTGATCAGAAATCAGTTCGACGATTATGTAGCTATGTGTAAGGATTATAATATCAATGTGATTGAAGTGAGTGATGGTTCAATTGAAATTCCACATACCGAGAAATGCGGTTACATTGAAAAGATTTCAAAATTTGCAAAAGTATTTAGCGAAGTTGGAAGTAAAGATGCAGCACATATTATTCCTCCATACAAATGGATTGAATTAATGAGTGCAGAATTAAGTGCAGGTGCATCTTATGTGATTGCAGAAGCAAGAGAGGCCGGAAACGTAGGTATATATAGAGGTTCAGGAGAGGTGAGAGAAGGCCTTGTTCAAGAAATTTTGACTAAAATCCCTGCAGAAAAAATTCTTTGGGAAGCACCACAAAAAGCACAACAATTGTATTTCCTTGAATTAATTGGTTGCAATGTGAACCTTGGTAATATCGCACCATCAGAAATTATTCCTTTAGAAGCTATGCGTATTGGACTTCGCGGAGATACTTTTGATTTATATTTAAATAAATAAATGTGCGCCAGTTTGGATTAATCGGATTTCCATTATCGCATTCTTTTTCAAAAGGATACTTTGCCAATCGGTTTTTGACAGAAAATATATTGGATGCGCAGTATGAAAATTATCCAATTGAATCTATTGATTTATTTCAAAGCTTATGGGAGAACAATCCGTCTTTACAAGGATTGAATGTGACTATCCCTTATAAAAAATTAGTCATTCCTTTTTTACAGCATCCTTCATCGGTGGTGCAATCTATTCAAGCTTGTAATTGTATCAAACTACACCAGGGAGCGCTGTATGGATACAATACAGATGTCATAGGGTTTGAACAGTCTTTATTGCCCTACTTGCAACCGCATCATCAAAAAGCACTCGTTTTTGGAACAGGTGGCGCTGCCGCTGCTGTAGAATGGGTGCTTCAAAAATTAGGTATTGCGTATCAATTGGTTTCAAGAACTGCATCAGAAGGTTGTATCTCCTACGAATCACTCACACATGATGTCATAGCATCGCATACCTTATTGATTCATACTAGCCCTGTGGGCATGTTCCCAAATGTAGATGAAGCACCTAATCTGCCTTATGAGGCGATTACATCAAAACATCATTTGTATGATTTGGTGTACAATCCTGCAGTTACCAAATTTTTAGAAAAGGGTGCAGCACAAGGTGCTACTACTCAGAATGGTTTAGAAATGTTACACTTACAAGCCGACGCGAGTTGGGAGATTTGGAATAGCGATTCACTATTCATTCAGTAATATTTTATTAAGTTTTATTGTTATACCGTACCTAGAAATTCAAACAATTGTGTCACGGCTTTTTTACGATGACTGAATGAATTCTTTTCCTCCATAGTCATATTGGCAAAGCTTTTAGATGCACCATCAGGCACAAATATTGGATCATAACCAAATCCATTTTCACCATGCATATGATTTAAAATTTGTCCTTTGCAGATACCTTCGAAATAGTAGGTTTGATTTTCCCAAATAAGACAAATGACTGTTCTAAATTGTGCAGTCCTATTTTCAACTCCTGTCATTTTACTCAAAACCAGGTCTATATTGGCTTGAGGATTGCAATTTTCTCCTGCATATCTTGCACTTTTAACGCCAGGTGCACCATCTAATGCAAGAATTTCTAATCCGGTGTCTTCGCTAAAACAATTTTGATTAGTCATGTTAAAAATGGTCATGGCCTTTTCTAATGCGTTGGCTTCTAGTTGATCATGCGGTTCTGGAATATCAATATCAATGCCAGCTTCTTTGAGTGGAATAATCGTAAAATTAGGTCCAACTAAGGATTGAATTTCGGCAACTTTATTGCGATTGTTTGTAGCAAAAATGAGTGTGTGCATTGTAATAAAAATTCAGTTTATAATTTGAAAATTATTTTTAATGCAGTCCATAATTTTGTTTTTTCAATTTTAGAATCTTGGTCTAAACCTTGCATCGTTGATAAATTATTGCTAAATAAAATTTGGGTTTCCCCAAGTAAAATTGGGGTGTACAATTTAGTAGGTAATTTTATTTTTAATTGCGTTGGATTGATATCAAAAACTAACACAAAATCAGAAGGTAATTGTGTTAAAATTTGATGCAATGAAAAGTTTTTATTTGCATTATTAATCAAAGCAATATCAGCAATGGTTAATTTACAAGCATTCAAAATAGAAGTTAATAAATCAAAGGCTCTTTCGTTTAAATGCACCGCATCTGGATCTTGCACTAAAACAAGGATCTTTTTTTGATGTTCCCCAAGAAATTTAATGGGTACAGTAAGGGGCTCTTCTGCGGCTATTGCAGCATTTTTCTCCTCAACAGGGGAGGATGCCGGTGCTTTTTTATCCACATTTGCCGGAGTAACTCCTAGTACTAAACTTTCTTTATACAGGTTCACTAATACGCTATTTGGCAAATTGTTTTTCACTTCTTTCATAGGATTTGGATACCGAAAATTAACTGAATTGATTGGTTTGAAAAAATAACAATTGTTCGTATTTATTATTTTGTGTTTCTTTGTATTTGAATTAGCATTAAAACGAATTATAATGAGCGCAGGAAACATCCCATTTATTGAAATGCCAAAAGAGCAATTAAGGCATTTAGATCCGAAAAATTTTTATTTTGGAAAAAGCTTTACCAACTATATGTTGGAAGCAGATTATAAAGATGGTGAATGGACAAATGCGGTCATCAAAAAATTCGAACCATTACAGATAGATCCATCTACTGCTGTTTTGCATTATGGTCAATCCATTTTTGAAGGCATCAAAGCATACAAAACAGTTAATGATGAGGTGGTTATTTTTAGACCAGAAGAAAATTACAAACGCTTTAATACCTCTGCAGAAAGAATGCAAATGCCAACGGTTCCAGAATGGTTATTCATGGATGGCATGAAACAATTGATCAAGATTGAAAAAGATTGGATTCCAAACGCAGAAGACCATTCATTGTACATTCGTCCATTCATGATTGCAACAGATCCTTTCATAGGAGTGCGTCCATCGGCAATGTATAAGTTCATGATTATTTTAGGACCATCTGGTCCGTATAATACAGAACCAATGAAGATATTAATTGAAAAAGATTTTACTAGAGCGACGCCAGGTGGAGTAGGTTTTGCAAAAAATGGCGGTAACTATGGTGCAAGTTTGTATCCTGTTGTGTTAGCACAAAAAAAAGGATACGACCAAGTATTATGGACAGACGCTTTGGAACATAAATATGTAGAAGAGGTTGGGATGATGAATGTCATGTTTGTGATTGATGGAAAAGTAATTACCCCAAGTTTGGAAAGAGGCACCGTTTTGAAAGGGGTGACAAGAGCCAGTGCAATTATCTTATTAAGGGATATGGGGTATACTGTTGAAGAGCGAAACCTTTCAATAGAAGAAATTGTTACCGCACATAAATCTGGTAAGTTAGAAGAAGTATTTGGGGTAGGAACAGCTGCTGTTGTTTCATTTGTTTCCAGATTAGCAGAAGGGGATTATGTGATGGATTTTGATTTAACGAAGTCCGTTGTGGCACCAAAGCTAAAAAAGAAGCTAAACGACATTCGTACAGGTCTTGAAGAAGATAAACATGGCTGGCTGGTGAAAATATAGTTAAATAACTGGTAATCAGTATTTTAACTATTAAAAACAAAGACAATCGTTCAGTAAATGGGTCTAATTGCTTTATTTTTTAAAAAATAGCAAATAACATTTTGGTAATTCGTTAACAGACATTACCTTTGCCGTCCGAATTTTTTATAAACCAAAATTGAACTAAACAGCATAATTAATGCCTACTATTCAACAATTAGTGAGAAAAGGCCGTGAGATCATCAGGGCTAAAAGTAAATCAAGAGCTTTGGATGCATGTCCTCAGCGTCGTGGTGTTTGCA
>JACCDV010968411.1_pt1 | contig 21426 bp, 21 predicted proteins | sample 7446131 | NCBI WGS metagenome assembly JACCDV01 (sample SAMN15323448, study PRJNA562643) | freshwater metagenome | isolation source: river surface water | place: USA:Blue River Watershed | collected 2017-08-17
CGACAAGAATGCGTCTTCCTCTCCGGATCCGTCGCGCGCGTTCACCCTTCGTCTCATCAGCCTTCATGCTCACAGTCTACACAAAACAAAAACTTTGACGAGAAGGGGTATGCATGATGAATGAACGTCACTCGAGTTGCACAACACCCGAACTAAAATGATCGATGCAAAAAGATCGTGACTCAACGCAAGCCAGCGAGACACGAAAGACAAAACCCTCTCGACCGACGACGTTTCTGATGAAACAAAAAAGAGCGACACGCGCTCTTTTTTGTTTCATGTCGAACATGAGACTTTGAATAGGCTCTTATACTTTTGTGGTGATCTCTACCACTCCGGTCGCACAATCGAAACGCACATTCCTTCCGACCGTCCCACCCACCACTTCGGTCTCGATCGGTATCTTGTGAAACTGAAGTCGCTCACGCGCGGCATTCGTGTTCTCCCAACCGATGCCATGCTGATCACCCTCAAGCAGTTTGAACATGTGCGCGCCGCCGACCAACTTCGCAACGATCCGCGACGTGTCTCCTCCCAAGGCAACAACCTCTTGAAGAAGAGTGTCGACCGCAAGGTCCGCGTATTTCACGAAGAGCCGTCCGTCGCGCGGTGAGGTGAAACGTTCTTCCCCACGCGCGAAGTCTTTCGCGTGAGGAAGGATCGCATGCGCCATGCCTCCGATCCGCGCCACACGATCATAGAGCACGATCACGATACACGAACCGACCCCGTTCGTGACGATGATGTCGCTCTCATTGCCCACACACAACTCCGCAATGCGTATCTCAATGATCGTGCTCATGTTCATATCAAGAGACCATCGCGCTTGTGATCGCAAGGATCTGTTTTGTCGCCTCGGGACCAAGGAAGAGGAACATGCGCCCGCTCGACCGGTCATGCTCGGAGATCGCGACGGCGTCCGAGGCAGGGGCTTGTTCTACCTCGATCGCCACATCCGAAGAAAGGAATTCTTCATGTGACGCGATAAGCGCGGCCGAGAGCGAATTGAACATCGCGCCCCCCATGTCGATCACAACATCGGGAACAGAGTGCATGAGCTCCGCGTGCAAAAACTCCGAGAGCCCCGAGAGCATTCCTCCCGCAAGAATGTTGCCGACCTCTTGAAAGACCGAACGATCGTATGCGTCGAAGGCGCGCAGATCACCAACCTCCTTTCCTGATATTGCGCGTAAAAGTTGAGTCGCGGCATGTTGCGGAAAGTACAAAAGCACGTATCCCTCCATACCGCCGGTAAGACGCAAGAGCACCGCGACCGACACCTCATCGCCTTCGTCCGCGAAAGTTGCGATCGTCTCGGCACGTTCGATCGAAACCTGAGGAACACTGATCGCGACACGTCGCCCCGCCATCTGAGAAAGTTTCGTTCCGGCATGAGAAACACCAATGTTCAAAAGTTCCTTCAACTGATCACGCTCATCAAGATCCAAAGAGAGTACCGTTCGCATAAGTTCGAGAATGGAATGAAAGATTAAGCACTTCCCGACTCTGCTCTACAACAAAACGGGTTCAGTGTTGTTCCAGTATATCGTTGAATGCTTGCGTAAGTAAACCTTGCGCGTCAAGCAAAAGGATCGTTCGTCCGTCCGGGAGAAGCGCCGAACCGGAGAATCCTTTGACATCACGAAGCAGCGGGGGGAGCGACTTCACGAGCAGTTCTTGTTCTCCCACGCACCGATCAACAAGGAGTGCGACCTCTCGCTCACCCGAACGCAAAAGCACCGCCAATCGCTCGTCCGTATCGGTCGCCTTCTTGGGTCGAAGCATCGCCGCAAACGTGATCTTCAAAATACGATCGAGCCGAAGCAGTGGTATAAGCTTCTCGTCGATAACGACCGACTCCTGGTGCACACTCGACACGATCGCGTGTTCGGGAAAGTTCACCGTATGTACAACATTTGCAAAAGGTATCGCGAAGGTAAACCCGCTCGATTCGACAAGGAGCACCTCGACCGTCGCAAGCGAAACAGGAAGATCGAGCACAAAACGTGTTCCGCCGGAAGCGGTGATCGGGGAGAAAACAGAAACGCGCCCTCCAACCTCTTGCGCGAACGCGCGCACCGCAGAGAGTCCGACCCCACGCCCCGAGATGTCGGTCACCGTCGGGCTCGTCGAGATATTCTTGTGAAAGAGAAGGTCGGCAATTTCATTCTTACGGAGAAGTTCCGCATCGTCTGCACCGATCAATCCCCGAGCGACCGCAAGTGTGCGGATCGCTTCGTGATCGATTCCTACTCCGTCGTCTTCAACGATCACATGCACGCGATCATTCACGCGCTTTGCAACGAGACGAACCGTTCCCGAAGTTGCGATGCCGTGATCAACAGCGTTACGAAGAAGATGCGCGAGTGCGCCGCCGAGACCTTCGAGCACTGTGCGGTCCAATGCCACATCGCCGCCCACCACTTCGAATTTCACTTCCTTCTTCTCGCGCTGTGCAAGATCGCGCACCATGCGAGGAAATTGCGTAAAGAGTTGTTCAAGTGGAACAAGTCGCACGCGCAAGAGTTCACTTTGCATATCCGAGAGCGAACGCGCGAGCGCTCCAAAGAGCGTCTTGAACTCATCAAGAAAATAAATGCGTTGCTTCACGGCGGGATCGGTGATCGTGTGAACAAGCGCCTGCGCGGGCTCGAGTATCGTATCGAGCTTGAGTCGTACCATCAGCATCTCCTCGAACAACCCCATGAGTGCGTTCAATCGTTCAACATCGACACGAATACTTGAGGGGACCGTATAGGCGAACTCTTTCTCGGGAGGAGGGATGTCGTGTTCTTCTTGCGGTGCAACGTTCGGGGTTGATCCCACTTGTGCTGTTGTCGCGCGGGCAAGAAATTCCGCGAGACGAGAGACCAGGTCACTCGTCTCCGTCTCCTTGTTCTCATCTCTGATCGACCGCAAGGACTCCTTCATGCGGTCCGCGGCAGAAAGCGCGATGTCGACCGCATCCTTATCAAGAGCGATCACTCCCGTCTCGCACGCACGAAAAATATCCTCAAGCGAATGTGCCAAGTTCGAAAGCGCGGTGTACCCCATCGTCGCCGCGGACCCCTTCACGGTGTGCGCGTTGCGCATGAGCGACTGATACATCTCTCTGTTTGTGGGTTCCTTTTCGATCTCGAGCAAGAGCGAAGCAAGTGAGGCGAGCTGATCGTCAGCCTCGGTCAAAAAGAGATCCTTGAATTTTGCCGTTGCGTCGGACATGGAAAGACCGTCTCGGTCACTTACAAAAAAAGAGTGACGAGATCACTCCTTCATTGTAACACGAAGAAAGAAAAACTCATTCCGTCTTCGCAAGCGCAAAAGAGATGAAGTGAGGGATCTCGTCGGCAGGCATGACCTGATCGACAGCTCCACCCGCAATGGCACTCATCGGCATTGACGCAATGGTGGCTGTCGAAGGTTCTTGCGCGATGGTTATTCCTCCGGCATCTTTGATCGCACGCATCCCCTGAGCGCCGTCGTCCCCCATTCCGGAGAGGAGTACTCCGATCGACCGTTCACCAAAGCAGTGCGCGACCGAAGCCATGGTCTTATCGATCGCCTCTTCGTGATACACATCACAAGGAAGGGCCAAGAAAGAATTCTCCGTTCCTCCGCCACCTCCCGACGCGCGCGTGCACGAAAGAGACATTCCTCCGGGAACAACCAACGCGTGCCCCGGCAAAAGCAGGTCTCCACTCTTCGCCTCGGCAACCGAAAACGCGGTGACCCGATCGAGTCGTTCGGCAAAGAGTTCCGTAAAATATTTGGACATGTGCTGCACAATGATGACCGCGACTCCGGAGGCAGGGTCGAGCATGGAAAGGAGGTGCTCAACAACAGGAGGACCCCCCGTCGACGCACCGATCACCACAACGCGGAGAGGTTCCTGAGAAGAAAAAAGGATCGGAGAATGAGCAGAGGATGTTGACGAGAGAGCATCTTGTCCGATCTCTCCCGAGCGCAAGATGCGAGTGACCGCACCGACCTCACGAACACGCGCGACAATATCACGGGCGACTCGTTCAATATCCAAAGAAACTTCCCCTGAGGGCTTTGCGACAACATGCGCACCACACGCCTCAAGCGTATGTCGCACCTCCTTCCCTTCTTCCCCCTCAAACCCTGAGAGCATGATGATGCCCGGGAGAGGTCGCGTGTCACGCATGATCGCCGCCGCAGCCTCAAGTCCGTTTTGCTTCGGCATGTTGTAGTCCATTGTGATCACGTCGGGATGAAGTGTCGCCGCAAGCTCGACAACTTCTTCGCCATCACAGGCGACGCCAACAATAGCAATATCGCTCTCTTCACGAAAAAGCTCCGTCAAGTAACGACGGATGAACGCGGAATCATCAGCAATAAGAAGTCGGATCGGCTGGTCGCTCATACACACGCGCTAAGGCACTCGCTATGCGAGGTACTTGCGCGCTTTCTCAAGTACATGATCGCGATCGAACGGCTTGACCACATAATCAAGAGCGCCAAGAGTGGACGCCTCGTCGATCATTTCCTTCTGCCCGACCGCAGAAACAACAATGATCTTTGCTTGCTTTCCGATCTCACGAAGCACATCCATTCCGCTCATCTCCGGCATGATGATATCAAGAAAGATAATGTCGGGGTGCTCCGACGTAAAATATTCGACAGCCTCTCTTCCGTTCCCCGCTTCGATGAAGTTGGAATAACCCGCACTCTCAAAGATATCGCGCAAGACCTTGCGCATGAATGCGGAATCATCAACGATAAGGATCTTTTTATCCATAGTATGTAGAGTTCATTATAGCAACATCACCGCTCTTGTGAAGGACCGGAAGAATTTGCCGCACCGGCGACGCCTTCCGTACGAAGTTCTTCTTCATTCAATATTGCGGGAAGATCAAGAATAACAACGGGACGTTCGGCAAAGATCGGCTCAACCATAACCTTCTCCGTTCGCACCGGCGCGATCATGATATCAACATCAGGCTTGCGCGAACGTGTCGTGACCTTATCCAAGTACAAGAACGTCCCCTTCGTGAAACGTTCCGGAATGTGCGCCGCGGTGACCGAATCAAGAGGAATGATCTCGCCCTCAGGAATACGCACGACCGTTCTCGTGTGATCAACCATGACACCAAAATGATTCTTCCCTTGCTCGACAATGAAGAGGTAATACGGGATGACTCCGTTCTTGCGCGCCAACCCCATGCGTTTCAAGAGATCGATCGTCACCACAACCTGTCCGCGCAAATGAAAAATACCGACGATCGCCGAAGGAGCGTTCGGAACCGCGGTGACCGGGGGGATCTTCATGACCATCTCAATATCAGCAACACCAACCGCGTAAAGTTCTCCATCCAATTCAACCAAAAGAAATTCCTTGGTAGGAATATTTTCCTCAGTCTTCTCGTTGAACAGCGTCGAGGCGACAATATCCGGCGGGGTTTCAGTAGAATCCATTCCCCTTATTGTATCGCAAGAATAAGACAAGTAAACAACCATGCGAATACACTCTATTATATAGAGTGCACATTCGACACAAACAGCTCGCTCGGCTTCATGTCTCAGAGCGATCGCCCCCCTTTTCGACACAAGAATTCTTCATGACATCGAAGAACAACGTCCCCCCCTTCCGATAGAAAGACTTCGATTCTCGGACGAAAAGCACGCAGCGACCTCAAATTCACAGAGCGTAGCGACAATGAATTTGGAAGTACTCGGAGTGGTAGTGCTTTTCTCATCCCGACACAAGAAAAATGGCGCCTCTTGCGAAGCGCTCATTTTTCTTTTGGTCGGGCTGCCGAGAATCGAACTCGGACCTCATGCTCCCAAAGCAAGTATACTACCACTATACTACAGCCCGGCGACATCCACTGGCGCAGTATAGCAACTTTTGCGGTTATCGCAAAACCTCCCACACCTTACCCGCACCGCGATCGATCGATCCCTGCGTTGCTCGCTGATGTTCAGTATCCCTCCTCAATGCATCTCGCTTCTTGGCTTGCTCACTCTTTAATTCAAGACGCTCCAGCTTTAAACGTGCACGTTCATCAAACTGAGCACGCAAGGCCTTGGCTTCCGATACAAACGCATCAAAAGCGGCATCATACTGATCCTGGGTCCCCTTTCCCTCCATGATCCTTTGCCTCCAAAAAGAATTCAATTTGCTCTCCTGTGCTCGCAACTTGGCTTCGAGCTTAAGACGTTCCTCGCGAATCTTCATCTCCAGATTCTCTCTACTCTCTTCAACCTTGAACTCACGCTGTGCTTCCCTTTGCTGATTCTTGAGTTCAATACGAATTCCATCTCTTGTACGTCGAGCAAACTCGTCACCAATGACACGACCGAGGTCTTCCCCGGTACTTCCCGCATTCGCATCAGACGAAAAACCTCCCAGTATTCCAACCGCGGCAACTCCGGCAAGCGCCCATCCCATGCGATGGTTGTCATGTTCCGTGTCCGCCTTGAGGATCGCTTCCCTTTCTTCAGCGGGCCACTGGTTTTCATCGGGGCCGTATTTCGCGATCATGTTCTCGCGAGCTTGCGCGAGCATTGCCTTCTCGCGCTCGATGTCCGCTTTGATCGCTTCCGCGTATTCTTGATTCTCGGCAAGAGCAGCCGCATTCTCTTCATCTTCCTCGATCATGGCACGCGCGTTCGCTTCACGCGCGTGATCTCCGACCAACTTCCCCGCGAGGGCAAAACTTTCTTCGGGCGTCATTGCGTTGAATTGTTTTGCGTCAATGACAACAGGGCCTGTCGTTTGCGCATCCTCCTCAACAACAAGACCGGAGAGGTCGACATTGCCGGCGCTCACGCTGACCTCCATGCTCTCCTGAGGGAGTCCGGGTTCAGCTCCGTAACCATTCACGTCTTGAGGCATTTCGTAATTTGTCATAGTTGGTTCAAATTAGCGCGTGCGCGTTGAGTAACTCTTCAATATCATGACTCTCTTGTTTGACGATCTCATGAATGCGACGCAAGTTTCCTTGTGCGTCGAGCTTCTTCTTCATGTTTCGGACGATCGCGTCGACTCCGAAAGGGTCACTCTCGCAAAGGTCAACAAAAGTGGTCAACATCGATTCCGCAATAAAAGGTATCCGATCCGAAAGCAATTTCTTGTCTGCCGCGGAGAGGTGAGAGGCGGCAACAATACCAAGTGCTCTTTCGCGATACGAATCACGTGTGGTTGGTGGCATGATGAACGTACTAAATAAATGTTAGGGTGCGCAAGCTTTACCTCTTTAGTATACTACACTCACATAAAACATTATACACCTTTTCTTATGTTTTGTCCACACCTCAACAGTGTGTGCAAAAAAAAACGATCACCCCCCCTTTTTTTGTCCTTTAGAAGAATGTGCGCGGACGAGAAGGTGGAGCGTGCTCATTACCGGACAAAAAAAAGACACCCACGAGCAAGGCCTACTCCACGACAAGTAGCGTTGGCGATACGACACACCTCAAATCAGAGCATGCAGCATGCAAACCACTCCTCTCACCACAAAACAGAGACCTCCACTGAATACTCCCAAAAAAAAGAAACAAAAAACATGCGCAAAAGGAACATCCAAATGTTTCACAAGAAACAAACTAGCGCATTTCCCATTCCAAAACACCACAAACACCCCATTGTGAAGTGACCAAGCAAAGAAAAAAGGACTATCCATGTTTCACGTAGAACAAAAAGTGGAGGGCGTCCGATCGTCGTATTCACAAAATTAAGGACGAGCTTCTCAATTTGTTTCCCGTGAAACACACTCAAGGTGATTTCGAGTGACACAGCAAACGATTCGCACTGGAGAGCCGGTCGAGCGCGAGACAACACAACACACCCCCACTCAAGAGCGAAACGATAAAAATAAGAAGTTGGACACGAGCCGGTCCGTCAGATATTCAACAAACCAACACAAGACTTCCCCGCTCGTTCATTCAAGCTTTAATACGCAATATTTCACGAATTTTTTTGAAGTAGCACTTCTTCAAAAAAGGTCACCCGGTCCAAAAAATTGTGTTACACGGGAAACAAAAGGAGAGAATTTTAGACCAATATCCTAAAACTAAGTGATGTTTCACGAGAAACACTTCTCACAACACAAGATCGTACAACATGCGCACGCGCGCCTTCTTGCTCTCTCGGTCAAGGAGTACGGTAACAACGTGGAATTTCCATTCTTGTTCCACGTGAAACTCCGAAAGATAGACCTCAATCGTTCGACCGATGCGCTCAAGTTTCTTTTGATGTACCTGCTCTTCTGGCCGATAGGAATTTTGCTCATCCCAGTCAGATGTTCGACGTGAAACAGTTTTAACCTCGACAAAATGGATCTGACTCCCCTTTTGTGCCACAATATCGATTTCGCCGAATGGTTTCCAATAATTCCTTGCGACAATGATGTATCCGTGTTTCACGAGAAACCGAACGGCAATTTCTTCGCCGACATCCCCCGTGATCCGCTTTTCTGTGCGTGTGTCCATCGCTTGTCAATTATAACAGGCGGCAACACTGCGTCCACGCAAAAAAGAACGACGAGGCACAGACCGGAAGATCTCCTAAAAAAATACAGTTGGAGTAAGGGGTTCTCGTGGGAAGGATCCACCGATGAAACACTGCTGAACATGGGCGCTGAGAGCAAAGCACAGAAACCGTGCATCCAAAAAAAGCAAGTTTCACGCTTATTATATAGCCTAAAACAAAATATTACTGCGATCTTTGAACGTTTCACGAATAACAATGGGAAAAAATGTTACGTAGTAACATTTCCAAGATAGACAGAAAATAAGGGGGATATTACACAAAAACCTTGAACTACAGCACTTTTCACATGTTTCACAGAGAAAACAACACAAAAGGATGCAGACAAAATGATCGTTCCACGCACAAAGAGGGGGGTAGATAAGGACAAAATTCGAGCGAACCGCTTCCAGAAAGCATATTTCTTCTCTTTTTGGTCAAATACAATATGTGACCAGTGGGGATAAACATTCCTTGAGCCTGATTTATCAACATTGATAACATACATGAACTGTGGATAACCTTGTGGACACTGTGCATAAAGGACATTTTTGATGTCTTTTTTGTCCTTTATCCACAGTACTCACAGACTTATCCACAGTTATCAACAAAATGCCTGTAATAAAGAGTGGATAAGTGAGGAATTTCATTAAAAATAGGTCATATTTGAGATCTTTCCGTCCGATACCCCTGTGGATATCTGAACAGTCCATATATTGAGCCATATTTTACGTATCCACTTTTATTGTTTGATAATTTTTCACAAATCATATAGGATGTGCATATCTTGCGGGCATGGTTTAGTGGTAGAATGCGACCTTGCCAAGGTCGAGACGGGAGTTCGATTCTCCCTGCCCGCACAAAAACAGGAAGCCGGATACGAAAGTATCCGGCGGTCTTGTTTTTGTAGCAGGGGAGGGAGAATCGAGGGACGGAGGCCGCGAAGCCGACCTCCGTCTTCGGAGGACGTGGCCGAGTCGGGGTTGTGAGTACTTTGTTTTTCATGAACAATGCGAAATGAAAAACTTAGTAACTCGTGACCGATTCTCCCTACCCACAGATTCATGTTTCTTAAGAATGTTTCACAGCCACAAATCGAGCATATTTCAATGGAAACTCTCTATATTTCATGTTTCACATCACAAAATATGATTACTTAACGTAAACAGAGACGTTTCACAGGCAATATCAACGCGAAAACCTTTGATTTTGGCAAAAATACAGAGTATAGTGCACTTACGCTCTCGTGGTGAAATGGATATCATCGCTGCCTTCGAAGCAGTTGTTCCAGGTTCGAATCCTGGCGGGAGCACTGGAGTCTTCGACATGCTCCCGAGAAACTGAACTGTTTCAGTTTCGACAGGATTCGAAGACCCCGCCGTTGTTTCGGCTTTGCGAAACCGTCGGGGTGTACCGTCCCTGTAAGGGAAGAATCCCGGCAGGGGAGCACTGGAGTCTTCGACATGCTCCCGAGAAACTGAACAAGAGCCTGTTCAATAACCATTGATCGTCACGAAATGTTATGGTTTCGTGCGAAAAATTTTTTCTGGAACAAGTCGTATAAGGTACGCTACGATGCAGTTTCAGAAAAATATTTTGCAGCCAAAACCCTAACATTGCAGTAGGTCAGGGGTTATGGAACAAGCTCTCAGTTTCGACAGGATTCGAAGACCCCGCCGTTGTTTCGGCTTTGCGAAACCGTCGGGGTGTACCGTCCCTGTAAGGGAAGAATCCCGTCCAAGGGCTTGCCTCTCACTCAACAACAAAGAAACTGGGGCGGTTTCAGTTTCACCTCAACCTCCCGCGCCCAACAAGAATACCCGGCACATATTGGGAAATAGTGAAGGAGAAGGGGTATACTATACAGAAAAGAGCAACATACTCGTCACCACATCAGTCATGACTCAACATTTTTTGGTTCCCGAAGAGATCAGTGCGGTTACAAAGACCCTCACAAAGGGTGGTTTTGAAGCATATCTCGTCGGCGGATGCGTGCGCGACCTCATCAAAGGGAACACCCCCAAGGACTGGGACGTTACAACAAACGCAAGTCCGGAAGCCATCATCGCCCTCTTTCCAAAGACCTTTTACGAAAATGAGTACGGGACAGTCGGCGTCGTCAACGAAGAGATCGCAGAAGACGACACGGAACGGAAAAGCATGCGCGTCGTCGAAGTGACTCCGTACCGCAAAGAATCCGATTACACCAACTTTCGACACCCTGACCGTGTTGAATTTTCGGGAAACCTGCATGACGACCTCATGCGGCGCGACTTTACCATGAACGCGATCGCGTATCAGCCGGAAACAAAAGAGCTCGTCGATCCTTATGACGGCCAAGGGGATATTGCACGCCAACTCATCCGCACCGTCGGAAAACCCGAAGACCGCTTCAAGGAAGATGCATTGCGGATCCTTCGCGCCGTGCGACTCGGGGCGGAACTCGGTTTCGCGATCGAAAAAGAGACAATGGAAGGGATCGTGCTTCACGCACCGCTTCTTGCACATGTCTCAGGGGAACGTATCCGTGACGAATTCACAAAGACCGTCATGTCTGATCGCCCCATGGAGGGAATCGTTCTTGCGCACCAGGTCGGCATCTTGCGCTACATCGTTCCGGAACTGGAAGAAGGGTTGGGGTGTGAACAGAACGGAGATCACATCTATCATGTCTGGGAGCACAATCTCCGCGCACTCGAACACGCCGCCGATCGCAAATGGCCCCTTCACGTGCGCATGGCGGCACTCCTTCATGATGTGGGGAAGCCCGCGACACGCCGATGGTCAAAAGAAAAGAAGGATTGGACATTCTACGGACACGATGTGGTCGGAGGAAAGATGACGGTCAAGATCCTCGAACGACTTCGCTTTCCAAAACAATTCACTCACGATGTCGCGACGCTTGTCCGCTACCACCTCTTCTTCTCCGACATCGAGAAGATCACACTCTCGGCGGTGCGACGTATTGTCGCAAACGTCGGACCGGATCTCGTGTGGGACCTCATGCACGTGCGTTCATGCGATCGGATCGGCATGGGAAGACCAAAAGAGACTCCATATCGTTTACGCAAATACCATTCCATGATCGAAGAAGCGATGCGTGCGCCGGTGTCGGTCGGGATGCTCAAGGTAGACGGCAAGGCGATCATGGAAACGATAGGGGAGAGGCCCGGGCCCCGTGTCGGATGGATCCTTCACGCACTGTTTGAAGAAGTCCTCGAAGATCCCGACGCAAACGCTGAAGAACATCTAAAAGAGCGTGCGCGACAACTCGCACAAAAGAATGACAAAGAACTCGAAGAGCTCGGGACAAAAGGGAAGGAGCTCAAGGCAAAAGAAGAAGCGGCCGAGGTCGCGGAGATACGAAAGAAATACGGAGTACAATAACGAAACAAAAAAACAACATACCGATCGGTATGTTGTTTTTTTGCAAAAAGAAGCGACTACTTGAGTTCGATCCAGACAGGACAATGGTCGGACCCCTCGACCTCGCTCATGATTCCCGCACCGGAAAGCGAAGGGAGTATCTCGGAGGAAACAAAGAAATAATCAATACGCCACCCGACATTGCGCTCACGTGCACGAGTCTTCATGTCCCAATAACTATACGCACCCTCCTTGGTCGGAAAGAATTTTCGAAATGCGTCAGTGTAGCCGACACGAGTGACGGCGTCGATCCACGCGCGCTCTTCGGGGAGAAATCCGGTGTTCTTTTCATTCTCCTTGGGGCGTGCGAGATCGATCGCTTCATGCGCGGTGTTCACGTCACCGCAAAAGACAACCTTCTTTCCCTTTTTGCGTAACCCTTCAATATAAGACAGGAAGGCATCATAGAAATCCAATTTGTACTGCAATCGTTCGGATCCTCCGCCACCATTCGGGAAATAGACATTCAAAAGGACAAGTTCACCGAAATGTCCGATAATGATCCGACCCTCATCATCAAAACGGGGAATACCGATACCATATTCCACAAGGTCCGGCTTTTGCTTTGTATAGAGTGCAACACCACTATACCCCTTGCGTCCTTTTGAGTGCGCAAAGTAGGCATGATATCCGTTCGGCATACGAACCTCTTCGGGAAGCTGCTCCGCTTCCGCTTTTGTTTCCTGGAGCCCCAAGATGTCCGGCGACGCGCGATAGAGCCATTCGAGAAATCCTTTCTTCGCAACAGCACGAAGTCCGTTCACATTCCATGAAATAAGTTTCATGTGTGACAGTATAACGAAGAAGTTGATACGACGCACGTTCCACAAGAAACAGCACTTACCCGCGCTTGTCGTGAAAACGCTTGTGCACTTCGCGCAACTTGCTATCGGTCACATGAGTATAGATCTGCGTTGTGGCAATATTGGCATGCCCAAGAAGCGCTTGCACGCTACGGAGGTCGGCGCCGTTCTCAAGCAGGTCGGTCGCAAAACTATGGCGAATAACGTGCGGGGTGACGCGTTTCGTGATCCCTGCTTTGGTCGCATAATGTTTCACAAGACGTTCCACCGAACGCGGAGTGAGACGCAACGAACCCTCTTTCTTTGCGGTACTCTTCTCGCCACCGCGACCGACCTGCACAAAGAGCGCGTCGTCCACATCTGTTCTTTTCCCAAGATAGTCCTTGACCGCCCGTCTCGCCTTCTCGGACAAAAAGACAACGCGCACCTTGTCTCCCTTTCCGCGGATCGAGAATTCGTCACGAGAAAGATCAAGGTCACGCGAAAGCCCGCACAGCTCCGACACGCGCAGTCCGGTCGAAAAGAGGAGCGCAAGGATCGCACGGTCACGCAATGCGACAAGTGTGTCGCCTTCGGGTGCCGCAAGAAGACGCTCGAGATCCGCATGGGTAATGAGGTCAAGCTGATGTTCAGGGGTCTTGGCGAGTTCGATGCGCTCAGGGGGCATGACCTTGACCTCCTGTCGAGCGAGGTATTTCAAGAACGCGCGAAGTGCGATCAAGTGATAGTTTTGCGTCTTGCGCTTGAGCGACGAAGAGGGAACACCTCTCACACTCGTACGCGCCGGCTGACGGTTGAGCCACAAACGATACTCGCGAACAAGATCATACGTGATGTCCTCCGGTCGTGAGATCTTCGCCTGATCGATAAAGCGTGAAAGATAGTGATCATAATTCATGATCGTTTTTACGCTTCGCCCTTTTTCGATCTCGACATATTCAAGGAATCGTCGCTTCCACTCATTGATGTCCATGAGATAATTATATGTTGAGGGACGCACTCTGCCTATAGACGCACATTTCCACATTGAAAAAGAAAGGCGGGGTGGTACAATGAATGTACTTATATGCACGAAGGTCCACAATACGAAGAAGAACGCGCGATTCCCGACACCTCAACGAGGGAAGGGGAGGAGTTTACCAATGAACTCAGCGAAGAAGGTGAGGATGCGCTACGCGAAGCATGCGCGATCGCAGAAGAAGGACTTCCGAAGATACCCACAGAGGTAGAGGTTGAGAGTCTTGAAGACTTACGAGCGCGACTGAAAGAAGATGGTGTGTCGGAGGGTCATATCGAAAAACTCATTGAGGAAGGTTCACTCTGAACTATCATGTCGCTCCCAAGCTACACCCAAGCATTAGACCTGAGCACTTCACTTGGTCCGGAGATCACGATCATCACGGAAGAAAAATTTTTTGAAGAAGATGACGATGTGCAAAAGCTCGACATTGGCGCGATCAACGCCGAACTTGCAAAAGTTTCCGGTAGCGACGGGATCATATTCGAAAAACCCGACCCTCCCAAGGATGACATCCCGTTCAGAACCTTTGTCGCCGAACAACGCGCGCTGACCCATCACTAAAATACCAAAAAATCCTTTCCCGTGAAGGCAAAAATGTCGCATGGTCACGTGGGTCTTGCTTTTTTTTGTCGTTTGTGCTACGGTACACGTCATGCTAACAGTCAAGAAAAAAGAGGCGATCATCTCGAAGCACCAGCGCCATGACGGCGACACTGGTTCTCCCGAGGTACAAGTTGCGATCTTGAGCCAAAAGATCAACGAGCTTGCCGCGCACTTGAAGGAGAATAAGAAAGACAATCATTCTCGTCGCGGACTCTTGAAAATGGTCTCGGATCGTCGCTCTCACCTCAAATATTTAAAGAAGAAGAACGAGGCGACATACAACGCACTCGTCAAGAAGCTCGGGATCAAGTAACCAATAATGCGCGTCATCGCGCATTATTGTTTTGAAGCAGAAGCGATTCCGCATTTTCATACTCTTCACTACTGTTCGCATAATATTTTATCAACGCACTCTTTTTATTGAGTGCCGCTCCGTTCGCGCGAGACGCGATGGGAGCATCACAAGAGACAACATATGTCCATCATTAAACACAAAGAACAACGTGTCGGACTTTTTATCGACGCGCAAAACCTTTATCACAGTGCGAAACATCTTTACGACGACGCGCGCGTCAATTTCGCAAATATCTTGAAAGACACCGTCGCGGACCGCAAACTCATCCGTTCCATGGCGTACGTCATTTCAACAAAGACAGGGGAGGAGAGCAGTTTCTTTGAAGCATTAGGCAAGATCGGGATCGAAACACGCTCGAAAGAACTTCAGGAATTCTGGGGAGGTGCAAAAAAGGCGGATTGGGATGTCGGACTCGCGGTCGACGCGATCACCCTTGCGCCAAAACTCGACGCGATCATCATTGCTTCAGGAGACGGCGACTTCGTTCCGCTTGTGCAGTACCTCCAGATCAACATGGGGACACAGGTTGAGGTCGTTGCGTTCGGCAAATCCGCGTCGTCAAAATTGCGTGAAGCGGCGGATGACTTCTTTGATCTTTCGGACCATCCGGAAAAATATCTCATTGGATATCGAGAACATCGCAGAGCTCCACGCGCAAAAACCGCGACGACAGGCACGGGAAACTCCGGAACAACAAGAAAGGCCGTTTCACTATAACCTCATCCCAAGAGAAACGAGGCCGCGCACATTCCATTTAATTGCGCGGCTTTTGTTTTGGTGAATTTTTGTTTATAGTGACAAACAGGCGGAGTTGCCATGTCGTGCAAGGTTTCTTTCCTCGCAAAACATCGCGAACGCCCTTATTCGCGTGATGTCCGGATCATCGAATTGAACATCCGTTCAATACGAGAATCCGGGCAGCACTCATTCGTATCTTCGCTCACGCGGAGAGCGACACTTTTATCTATGCACACCGAATCATACGAGACGGTGATCGGCGGAAAGCCGCTCATCGCTCAATTCACCGATCTTGCCGACCAGGCGCACGGATCGGCGATCATTCGCTACGGAAACACAACCGTGCTCGCAACCGCGGTCATGTCGGGGAAGCGACGCGAAGGGGGAGAATTCTTCCCGCTTACCGTCGATTTCGAAGAACGTTTCTACGCGACCGGGCAGATCTTGGGAAGCCGTTTTATGCGGCGCGAAGGTCGGCCGTCTGATATTGCTGTCCTCTCGGGGCGCATCATCGACCGCACGATCCGTCCGCTCTTTGACCAACGGATCCGAAACGAGGTACAGATCGTCATTACCGTCCTCTCGATCGACAAAGACGAGCCCGATGTACTCGGCGTGAACGCAGCCTCGATCGCGCTCGCAACCTCGGATATCCCTTGGGGTGGACCCGTTTCCGCGGTGCGCGTCGCGCGACAAAACGGCGTGTGGGTAACCCTCCCACCCTTCCGTGTGGAAGAAGGGATGGACATCATCGAAGGAGACTGCGAACTCGTGGTCTGCGGAAAGGACGGCAACGTGAACATGATCGAAATGGGAGGGAAAGAGATCCCCGAAGATATCGTCATGGAGGGACTCACCTACGCGAGCAATGAGATCGAAAAATTGCAACGCTTCCAAGAAGAGATCATCGCGAAACGCGGAAAAGCGAAACGTACAGTCGAAGTGGAGGAGGTCAGCGAGGAGATCAAAGCCCTCTTTGCCGAAAAGATCGCTCCGAAACTCGAAGAAACCGTATTTTTTGAGGCGGGACGCGCGCGTGAATACGCACTCATGGACGAATGGATGGGATACGTGAAGGAACACGAGGGAATGAATACCTCCGTTGCCGCGGACTATTTCGACGAGCAAGTGAATGAACTGCTCCACCACATGGCGATCAACAAGGATCGTCGTCCGGACGGGCGCAATTTCGACCAGGTGCGTCCGCTCTTCGCACAAGCGGGAGGGGTTTCGCCGGTGCTTCACGGAAGCGGTATCTTCTACCGAGGAGGAACGCACGTCCTCTCGGTGCTTACTTTGGGTGGCCCCACCGACGCGCAGATCATCGAAGGAATGGAAGTGCAGGAAAAGAAGCGCTACATGCATCACTACAATTTCCCTCCGTTCTCATCAGGGGAGACCGGGCGCATGGGCGGAATGAATCGTCGCGCAATCGGGCACGGCGCGCTTGCCGAAAAAGCGCTCCTCCCCGTCCTCCCTCCAAAAGAGGCGTTCCCGTACACCATTCGCATCGTTTCCGAGTCGATGGCCTCCAACGGTTCCACCTCGATGGCCTCCGTCTGCGGTTCGACACTCGCGCTCATGGATGCCGGTGTGCCGATCAAAGAGCCGGTTGCGGGTATCGCTTCGGGACTCATGATGGAATCCCCCGAAAAATACAAGGTCCTCACCGACATTCAAGGCCCCGAGGATCATCATGGGGATATGGACTTCAAGGTTGCGGGAACCAAAAATGGTGTCACCGCGATCCAAATGGACGTAAAGGTGGACGGTATTCCGCTCCCCATCCTGAAGGAAGCGTTCGTGAAAGCGCGTGACGCGCGCCATGCGATCCTTTCGGTCATGGCAACGGCGATCCCGACCCCTCGTCCGGATATCTCTCCCTACGCACCCAAGATCGTCTCGATCAAGATCAAGCCCGACCAGATCGGTATGGTGATCGGAAGCGGAGGCAAGACCATCAATGAGATCCGCGACAAGACCGGCGCCGAGATCGAGATCGAAGACGACGGAACGGTCTTCATTACCGGAAAGGGCGGAGCGGCGGAAGCGGCAAAGAAGATCATCGAGGAAATGACCCATGAATATGTGGAGGGTGAAATGTTCCACGGTGTGGTCACTCGACTCATGGACTTTGGCGCCTTCGTCAAGATCGGCGAGAATGCCGAGGGTCTTGTTCATGTCTCCGAAGTAGCGGGATTCCGCATCGAACGCGTCTCGGACTATCTCAAGCCGGGAATGGAAGTTCCAGTTGTTGTGAAAGAGGTCGACGAAAAGGGGCGCATCAATCTCTCCATCCGTCGCGCGAACAAGGATTTCATTCAACCGAACGAACGCGATGCCAAGATCATCAGTGAACATCGCCGAGTCTAACGATACGAACGAACAAACACTCTCCACACGGAGGGTGTTTGTTTTTTGCTGGATGCTTAGGCAAGGTGTGTTATAATTCGCTCATGAAAGAGATCTCCTACGAAGGACCATTGTTCGACAAGGAACGAGAGGAATGGGAAAAGAAAAAGAAGCCGAATGAGCGTTCAAAAGGAAGCGACGACATTCGCCCACTGCGTACCTATCGCACCGACGTCGAAGAACTTGTCCAAAAAGAAAAAACGACTCCGGTCCAGGTCGCGATGGCAGAAGCGGCGCGCCGAGAAGAGCGAGGGGAATCGCGCGTATTGAGCGAACACAAAGAAGGGCATCTCGGGTGGGTCATCTTTTCACTTCTCCTCATCCTTGCGTTTGGTGTCGGAGTCGGCCTCTATGTTTTGGTCGGAGCCAAAGTTGATATTCCGCTCCTTGATACGGCAACAACAACACCCGCAACCGACAGAGAGACCCGTGACGCACTTTCGATCGCGATCTCCGACGTACAAAAAGAGCAGATCATCGCGGATATCGCAATCGCCTTCGAAAAGACAACACTACCAAAAGGCGAGTCTCGAATGATACGCTTCCTCACGAAAGAAGGGGAGAACGAGCGTGACGCAACGACGGAAGAATTCTTCGACACCCTTTTCCCGATGTTCGACAGTATCACCCGCACACTTATCCCGACACTCGACACGTCGATCGAGTACCGAGTCTATTCCAACGGAACATCACTGTCGGGTGTCATTCGCGTTCCGACACGTTCACAACCGGCCACATATGCGACAATGCTTGAGTGGGAGAGCGTGATGGGCGTCGATCTCGTTCCGATCATGAACGCCTGGTACGACAAAACATATCTCTCGGGCCTTCAAGGAAGAGCATTCACCGATCAGCGTATTGCGGGAGAAGATGTTCGTGTCCTTTATGACGTCACCGAAAGACCTGTCCTCGCGTATGGATTTGCGAACAAAAAGACACTCGTGATCGCAGGCAACACCGACGCGCTTGTGTTCGCTCTCGAAGAGCTCGCGGAATGATCCATGGGTTTGCGCGTCGCCCCATCTTCTCGTATGATGAAGATATATGACGCGAGACATTCCCACACTCAAGAAGAAATTACTCGATGAAAAGGCGCTCCTCGAAAAGGAGTTGCACTCGGTCGGACGTATCAATCCGGACAATCCGGAAGACTGGGAACCCGCCGTCTCCGAGCCGGTCGAAGAAAGCCCTGAGATGGAAACCCGTGCCGCAGAACTCACCGAATTTGAAGAGACGAGTGCGATCGAATTCGAGCTCGAAGAACGCTACAACGATATCAAGCGCGCGCTCCTTGCGATAGAGAATGATTCCTACGGAAATTGTTCCGTCTGCGGTAATGCGATTGAAGACGCCCGTCTTCTCGCGAACCCCGCCGCCGCCACATGCAAAGCCCACATGGGTTAGTCTTTCTTTCATGGGATTTGCAAAGATATTCTCCGCGCAACCGACACTCTTCGGAGCGCATCCGATCACGATCGAAGCAGACCTTGCAAAAGGTCTCCATGCCTTCACCGTCGTCGGACTCGCCGACAAGGCCGTCGAGGAGTCGCGCGACCGCGTGAGTGCCGCGATCAAAAATTCCGGATGGACATCGCCCAAACAACGCAACCAAAAGATCACCATCGCGCTCGCGCCTGCCGATCTCAAAAAATCCGGTCCGATTTTTGACCTTCCGATCGCCCTCTGCTATCTCCTCGCCACGGGAGATATTCGCTTTGATACAAAAGGCAAACTCTTCGTCGGAGAACTCGCCCTCGACGGTAGCGTTCGTACCATACGCGGCGCACTCGCGATCGCACAAGAAGCGCGACGCCGGGGCTATTCCGAACTCTACGTCCCCTCCGCGAACGCGGAAGAAGCCGCTCTCGTTTCAGGGATCACGGTCTTTCCCGTTGCTTCCCTCCGCGAGATCGTCGACCACCTCGCGCAATCTACCCCGATCGCGCATCGCGAAGACGAGGAAGGTGCGGGAATCGTTCGCCGATCGATTACTCCGCAAGAAAAGACCGCGATCCCCTCGAGCAATGAAACAAAAGGCGGGGCGTTCGGAGATATTCGCGGTCAAGAGGTCGCCAAGCGCGGACTCATGATCGCGGCCGCGGGCGGACACAACATCGCAATGTGGGGGCCACCGGGAACGGGGAAGACCATGCTTGCGCGCGCCTTCGCGGAACTTCTTCCTCCGCTTTCCGAAGAACACGCGCTCGAGGTCACCTCGATCCACTCCGTCGCGGGAGAACTTTCCGAAACGATCGTCGCGCGACCGCCCTTCCGCTCTCCGCACCACACCGCCTCACACGTCTCGGTCGTCGGAGGAGGAACGGTTCCCAAACCGGGAGAGGTCACCCTCGCACATCGTGGCGTGCTCTTTCTTGATGAATTCCCCGAATTCGACAAACGTGTGATCGAGGCGCTCCGCCAACCGCTCGAGGAAGGCATCGTGCACGTCTCACGCGCGAAAGGGTCGGAGCGATTCCCCGCGCGCTTCATCTTGGTCGCGGCGATGAATCCGTGTCCGTGCGGATATTGGGGCGACAACACGAAACCTTGTTCGTGCAACCCCGCGCAGATCACCCGCTATCAACGCAAGATCTCGGGACCCATCGTCGATCGCGTCGACCTGTGGATCGAAGTCCCGCGACTCGCGCACGACACCTTGGCTCCGGGAAAGAAAGAGTCGAATGGAACACAATTCGAAGCAACCGTCGCCCGGATCAAAAGCGCGCGCGAACATCAAGCGGCACGATTCGCGGGGCACGGAAAGATCACCCTCAACGCGGAAATGAGTGTGCACGACCTTGATCGCTCGGTACGATTGTCCGAGCCGGTCCTCACCCTCCTCAATACGAGCGCCAAGAAACTCGATCTCTCTCCCCGCGCGTACCATCGCATCATCAAACTCGCGCGCACCATCGCCGACCTCGACGACGAGCGTCACATCACCGAAGCCCATCTCCTCGAAGCACTGCAGTATCGCCCAAAGCGTCTCTTTGCTTGATAGCGCGCAAACAAAAAAAGAGCCCGATGAGCGGGCTCTTTTTTTGAAACGAGAGGCCTAACGCTGAACGGTGATTTCCTCGTCAAGTTCCGCATATGGAGCTGTAACCAGAATACGGCCGCTCGAAGTTGACGTAATTTCAATAAAATATCCAGTGGCCATTCCCGTAGAAGTTGCTCTCGGGTCGGTCGGCATATTCACGATATAGTTCGGAGTCAGAATTTCCTCTCCAAGAAAAACGTAACTGCCACATGTTGTACTCGCAGCAATTGATGTTTCACGACAGATCTCTTTTCGAGTCTCAGTTATTCCATCCGGCAACGCCCCTCGATTCTGTACCGCATACTGGTGGACCGCGTTCAAAATGGCATTCACATTGCTCCAGCGCTGCGAGTTGTTCGCCTGCGCGAATTGACGAGCCGGATTGACCGCCACGACGACGATCGCCGCCAAGATCGCGATGATACCGATCACGACGAGCACCTCGATCAGGGTGAACCCTTTGTTTCCTTTGTTCTTCATTGAAAGATGACTAACTTGATAAGAATATGCATTCATTCTACACCACAAGCACGC
>JACCDV011109186.1_pt1 | contig 21412 bp, 17 predicted proteins | sample 7446131 | NCBI WGS metagenome assembly JACCDV01 (sample SAMN15323448, study PRJNA562643) | freshwater metagenome | isolation source: river surface water | place: USA:Blue River Watershed | collected 2017-08-17
AAGGGTTATCACAATTCGGCGACGACCTTTTTGGAGGATGAAATACTATTCAACGAACAGTGCTAATTCCTGAAAAGGCAGTACGAAGAATACTAATTTCCCAATAAGATTGTCGTCCTCAGTTAGTACTATCAGTACCACCAGGAACTGCCCAGAATTTTCCACGAGGAAATGGGCAGGACCATCGAAACCTACCACCAGGACGTGAGGAACCTAGAGTACCAAATCGTCACCAAAAAAATGAAGTAAGGCAGCGGGTAGGAAGAAACGATGACTGAGCGAGACAAAAGGAAGCCGATCGACAAAATAATTAAGAATATAGAACTTTCTTATTATAATTTTGAGAAGAAAGACGTCAAGAAGGGCAAAGATTAAAGAAACAAACAGATCACAAACAATAAAAATAAGAAGAGTATGCCCACACTCCCATTTCATCAGCATTGCCCCAAAAATATACAGCACCCTCCTAAACTAATGAATCAACCAAAGCATACAATTAATCATATGGCTGCTTCTGTACAACCACTCAAAAACAAGGATTCAAACAAACTATCAATCAAATCTAAATCAAAAGAGAATTTAAAGAAAGTAAGCTTGAATAGCTCAATTGAGGAAGGAAAGAATTTAAGTCGTTCTAAAAGCAAATCAAACCTTGCGACATTAAATGCAGAATTAGTATCAAAGCGGCACTCAGTAAAACCGTTCCAATAGGTGGTTCTCCCTCAAAAAATAGATAAAACAAAGAGCAATCCTACTTCTCTTCAAAAGACATCAAGTCACAAAAATTTCCTTAAAAAATAATAGCCCAAGAAAGTAGTTAAGATCCTTTAGAAGTTATAATAGCTGAAATAGAATATCGGAGTGAAGGGAATGTTCAAGAAGGTGATGCAAACAAAGAAAGTCATTAAGATAGCAAGATGATAATTTACTTAATAAATAATATACCGATCATTATTACTTCTTTAGTACCTACTTGATATCGTACTGATTCGTCAGCATTTTATAGGTTAGGTTGACTGAGTTGAAAAATTTATCACTCAGGCACTTTGGCATTCTTCCTGGGTTTGACTTATCTGTGAAGTCATACATATTTACTAAGAACCGATCATGAACCACAGGAGACTTGGGAAGGAGACATACAGTCATTTTATCATTGAAAAAGGAGCCATCGCAGTTGTAGAACTAGAGAAATGCTTTGAAATTTTAGTAAAGGGATTTGTAGTCTTTTTATTGGAGAAGATTCTTTTCGAGACGATAGCCGTTAGGTGTCTAGATAACAAATGGTGCCTGGTCTGTTTTTATTAGGTAAAAAATGGACATCAAGACTATTCCGTAACTGCTAAATCCATCGATTGGCATTTTGGAATTTATCAAATTCTTTCTTTTAGCCCACAACTTCGCCAAATTGCAGAATTTAATGATGTAATCGCTCTTAGAGTACATCTCCAATACTTTACTGTTTTCAACTCCATTAGGAGAGCTTACAATTAAATCAACGTGCTTAAGGACACTTTTCGAAGAGCGATTGTATTGGAATTTTAGTTTAATAAAGGGAACCTTGATTTTATCAGTCGTAAATGGCTAAATACTTGAGAAGTTTAATTTCTTAAGGGGATTCTTTTTGAGCGCTTAGGATATTTAAAATAAGTACCGTATTTTTTCGACTCGTGTCATTTACATATTTTTTGTTGGATTAATATTGATATCTCCATCAGAATCTTCAACCAAGGCAAAGCCCGTGCGAATTGACCCATAAAGATCGTAAGTAAGAGTTTATCCGAAGGAAGTCCCAACCCTCAATATTGAAATGATATCCTTGATGTGCCCAAAGGCTACAGTCAGCTTTTACTCATTCAGAAATAGTGACCTTTCAGTTATGTAGGTGTTTATTGAAGAATTGTATTGCTAAACTAGTTTAAAGCTGCTAGGGGGAGAGAAAATATCATAGATGGTTGACTTTTGCTATGTTGGCTTCAAATATGTGTTATTGATTTCGTAATATTCTTTAATCTCTTTGATCTTTTGAATACTATATTTCTTTATGCATGGCTGGCATACTTCATACATTTTTGCTATAATTGGGTCCATGATCTTCCTATTGACCAAAAACTACCAAACCTCTTCAAAATTCTTTTCGACTTTGCTTCTCCAAATACGTTCGATTTGAGGGACTTCCAAAGGCGTCTGTTGTGCTTTTTAAGCTGATTCAATATTTTTAAGGAAGGTAGCAAATCGATCTCTCAAATATAAGTTGTCCATTTTGGTGATAAACACATGGCAATTTTTGACACTGATGAACTAATATTCAGCCAATAAGCGAACAATCTTTTTGAGCTTGATTTTGAGTTAAGAACGATGTTCTCTTTTATCGCTAAACTCAAAATAATCGTAATGCTTGATTAATCTATTGAGAGCGGGGATCATCCTTTAGTCATACGATATGGCAATTTCCAGTTTGTTGGCAAGTTTTTCGCTAAACTAAGGCAAATATGCTTCCTATTCGCCTGAGTTCCTACACCATTTGTCCAACTAATAGAAGTAGACGTCTTAGATTTAGATCATTAATAAATGAGCAATTGGCAATTTGTATAATGTGCTAATATTGTTAATATTAATGACTTATATAAATAGACACCAAATGAGAGTTCTTGCCATACGATATTATTATTCTTAATGCTTTCAATTGTTTTATTATATATTTGGCATTATATCCGTTAAAAAACATGAAGAATTAGACCTATCGTCACATCTACAAAGAAAACTCGACGAAATCCCTCAATAAGTTTAGATATGAAGGCTAAAAAAGTATCAATCAGTTGGCTCAATTGAATAAAAAAAAGGAGGAGGGGAATCTTTACACTATTACAACTAATACTGTCAATTTCTCATCTAATAAATAGCCATCGAAAAAAGATTAGTAACAAAATAAGAGGATTAAAATGCTATAAAACGAGCTCAAAAAGAAACTATCTGAGGACAATATTTTGAGAAATTTGTTGAAGACAAAAACACATGCAGAGTTGTCGCACGTTGACCTATTTTTGTAGATACGAAAGATCGAATAAGGATTGAAAAATGCTTTATAAAGAGAAAAGGAATAGAGAAGCAAGTTTGTTAATTTGTAAGAAATGCACAAGAGGCAGGAAAAGTAGCATATGAGATACATTGAAATGTTAGACGAATCAATTTAATAAAAAGAGAGATAGTGGAGAACTGAGAAGCATCAACTTCAATAAGAAAATACCCGCCTTCAAGAAGATTCATAGAACTATAAATTCTTACTATAATAGATCAAGAAAAAATATGCAATCTTGAATCAAAAGCTAAAATAAGTAAATGATGATCTTGAAATTGAGAGAGAGGCAAAGATTTTAGGCTAATTAAAGGATAAGTAATAGTATTAAAATCATATTTCAGGGCTTCTTCTGTAGATCGAGTCCGAGAGGAAACAAAAGAATGCACTAAGATAATAGATGGAGATGTATAGGAGTTAAATCGATTCATATATTGATCAAATTGAATAGATAAAGGACCAAAAATAAAAGCTGTAGCTCAGAATAAAGTAGTTCTAATAAGTGAACAACGATTTTAACTCTTCCAAACGATAAGAAAAAGAAAGATATCAGCAGTACTATTAAAAAATAAAATTAGATTATTAAAAAGAAATATAGTCTATTACTTACCAGCAATAACTATAAATGAAAAGTCAGCTTCACAAATATGACCTCTTGAATCAATAGAAAAATACAGTTGAGACTACTTTACTCGCTATCAAAGCGAAGGCACAATAATAAATTTCAAACGCGTAGAAGCTAACTGAGAAAAATAAGGTATTAGTAGAATAATTAAAAAAAAGTAGGGATCAATATGAAGCATTATAGACTAAATCAGCAAAGCTATCAAGAGAGCTGCTCCAAGCACGCCATTAAAGAGAATAGCAATCCCTTTAATTGTAGAAGTTCAAAATTTGCCTATAATAAAAATCTAAAATGATTAGCAAACTTTAGGGAAGAGTTAACGATCTCAATACCAGCAATGCTAACTTACAAGCGGAGTGCGAATAATATAAAAAGCAGGCATAGGCTAATCAATCATACTTGAAACTGAATAATAAAGTATACAATGATAACTATAAGACTTTGGGGAGACTGATTGAGATAAACAACAAAATAAAGGCCAACCTAAGCATTTCTAAAGACGAAAAAATAATAAATGAATAATCATTGGGGTAAGTAGTTTCTTACCTCACTGATCTGCTGTAAAAGTTTATAAATGCATACCATTTGAGCAAAAAGAAGCATGAGGAGCTCAGTAGAGAGCGTAACATATAAAATCGGTAAATAGTCAATATAATCTAACAGTGTAAACAGTTTATCAACAATGAAGAAGCCTAGAATTTATTGAATAAATATCTAGTATTTATAAAAGATAGAAAGAGCCTCCTACATTAATAGTCTAATTAGAAAGTATAAGTTTATCATGAACTTATTGAAATGTTAATGAGCCTAAATAGTGTCAAGAATTATCATTCTTAAAACCAGCACATTAATCTCAAAGATTCCCTTGAGAGTACTTACCTTCAAAGAGATGCTTCTACTAGTAATAAATTTACTCAACGAATGATCTAAAAAAGTGACTCGAGTAAGCTGATCCGAAGGAGATAGAGGCTTTCAACTGAGCCAACATATGATTTGCCTTTGAAGACCCAGCTTTTCTAAGAAGATTAAGACAAATAAAACATAAATATAAGCACAAACAAGAATATCTGCAACAATAGTAAGGAGACAAAGACTTACGTCAGTAGTGTCCGATAGAAGATATCGAGCAAGTTGGGGGAGAAGAGAGGTGAGAGTAAAAGCAGTTTTAATGGGCGTTCTTAGATCGAGAAGAAATATTTTCGTTCATGATAATTAATTTCTTGATTGTTGTAGACTGTCATTTATTATTTGACTCAAATAAAATGTATAAAGTTATTAGATTTTGGTGCTCGAATCAAATAGGCACTGAGTTCATCCGCAACTTCTGCATCATCGCGCATATCGACCATGGCAAATCAACATTAGCAGATAGATTACTTTAGATTACAGGGACTATCCCTAAAAATTCAGCCAACCAGTACTTGGACAAGCTCAAGGTGGAGAGATAGAGAGGAATTACAGTACAAGCACAAACTGCTTCGATGATCTATAACTATAACAATCAAAATTACCTTCTCAATCTTGTCGACACTCCGGGACATGTGGACTTTCACTATGAAGTAGAAAGATCAATGCGAGGATGTCAAGGCGCCTTACTTCTAGTCGATGTGACCCAAGGAATTCAAGCACAAACCCTTGCCAATTACGATCTCGCTAAAAGATAGAATTTGAAAATCATCCCTGTCTTGAATAAAATTGATGCAATTTGCGATATTCCAACCATGGAGAAATAGATTCGAGTGTAATTAGCTCTTGAGGATCAATAGGTGAGCAAAATAAGTGCGAAAACAGGGTTAAATGTATAGTCGATTTTGCATAGAATCATTAGATAGATCCCTCCTCCCCCTGTGGGAAAAGCATCTGATAGCCTCAAACTCTTCCTGGTTAATAGCTGGTTTGTTAACAACAAAAACGTGATTTGCTTGTTCTATGTGATGAGTGGGGAGCTTAAGAAGTCAATGACAATATTAAGTTGTTATTCAGGAAAGGCCTATCAGATTTTTGAAGTTGGACTTCTCGAGCCTGAGCTCAACCCGAAAAAATCATTGCTTCCAGGACAGATCGGCTATGTTATTAGCAATATGAAAATGGTGAAGTAGGCTCGAATTGGCGATACTTTCTACAAGATGGGAGATAAAGTGAAGCCATAACCTGGGTTCAAGCCGGCCAAGCCTATGATGTTCGCTGGAGTTTATCCCTTAGACTCTGAGGACTTCAATCAACTTGAAAAAAAGTACTCATTAATTTACTAAGCTTATAAAAACTCGTTTTGACAGACCCTGCAGTTACCTACGTCCGTTAGAGTAGTTCAACTTTAGGCAGCGGATTTCGATGTGGCTTTCTTGGAATGTTACACATGGATGTTTTTCGTCAGCGCTTGGAGGATTAGTTTAGTGTAGAAGCTATATTGACCTCCCCAAGTGTCCCATATAAATGCAAGATCAAAAAAGAAGATGTAAATAATGCTATATATAGAAAATTATAGATATTGATACTGCTGCAGATGCACCATAAAAAGAAAAGGTTGATTATTTTATGGAACCAATGAGTATTTGCACAATAGTAGCTCCTCATTAATTTTTGAAATAACTAAAGCAGCTTTGTGAGTCACGCCGAGGCGTCTTTATTTAATAGCAGTCAAGTTAGCGTAAAACAATCTTGAAGTACAAACTACCTTTGGCAGAGATTATTATCGATTTCGTGGACAAAATAAAATCGATTACTCATGGCTTTGGGTCGTTCTAATATGAATATGGGTAATTTTAAAAATCAGACATTGTTAAGGTTGTCATCCATATTATGAATGAGCCAGTTGATGCTTTAACATTCCTCGTCCATGAAAAGAAAGCATTTGATTACTCAAAGAATATCTGTGTGAAAATCAAATAAACAATTTCTCCTCATCTGTTTGCAGTGAGCATTCAAGCTAGAGTGGGGAGTAAGACAATAGCCAAGGAATAAATACCTCATTTGAAGAAAAACGTGACAGCTAAGTGCTATGGAGGAGACTACTCAAGAAAGAAGAAGCTACTGTAAAGATATAAATAAGGGAAAAAGAAGTTAAGGATGATTGGGAAGGTTAGTGTTGGTAAGGACACCTTCCTACATGTTATGAAACAATGATTTGTAATTATATATCAATCTATTATAACATATCTTCTTAATGGAACCCACGTACAAGCCTTTCCACCACGCCATACCAACTAACAATCTGGAAAAATCTAAATAATTTTATGGCCAGATCCTTCAATGCCAGCAAGGCAGGATTGATCCCATTCGATGGATTGATTATAATTTCTTTGGAAGTCAAATCGTCACTCATTTCGCACACTCTTAATATGTTCCTGTCACTCATATAATTGATGGAGTCCCAGTCCCAAGCTATGGAGCTGATGTAACTGCAAAAGAATTAGATGAAACAAAAAGCAAGCTTGACAAGCACAACATAAAATATGAAATGATCTCTAACGGTAAGACACTTTGGGTCAAAGATTTTACAGGAAATAACATTGTGTTGAACATAAAAAATTGATTATTCCACAAGTAAATTTTATAAGCTGGCAAGGCTATCTATAGATGATAGATAATTTTAAACTAAGAGATATTTTTATCAGCGAATTTTTCTGAACTTCCCTAATCGAAATGCTTTTTCGAATACTCTCATATAGATGTTATATTACTTTCTTTGAGCATTCAATATTCGACCCAACATCAAGCAACGATACAAATATTTCTGCCTAAACATTAGTTACCAGCAGTCCTTCAATTCCTCTTGAATATAAGCTCTCTCATAATCTTCCAAGCTCATATGTTCCCCTTTGAAAATTTTTAATGAAGCTTTTAACTCCTAAAAATTAGAAATACCGTGGCGTGAGGCATACATTTAGCAAAATTTGAAATGAGGCTTTGTAAAAAACTAAAGCATGTTTTTTGTTTTGTTCGGCTTTTTTTGCCCCTTATTGGTTTTGCTAATTCGATGCAGTGTTCTTGAAGGAGTTCGATCACCCTATTAGCCCCTAGAGATTGGCAAAGAACTATTTTGATTTAGCTATCGAATCTATTAATCGAATATTTTGTTCTAGTCCTTTTTGCTTTGATGCTAAACGAAAGTGTTGACTTCCTCCCGATGATTAAGAGACTCCTAATTCGCAAATAAGACGATCTTGGGAGTTTAATCTTAAAAAAAATAGCTTTAATCCTAATTCATGAGCTATCAAGTATTATATGGGAAATTGATTAAATAAGTATTTTATCATAGCTTAGTTTATCTAATAAAGCTGTTTTGACAAATAATCATTTAATTGAGTTTACTAGAGAGTTTCTGAAATTCCTCTGCCTAACCTTCATATTCTCAACATTTGAACGGTGTGGCTCAACCATATATTTTGACACTTATGAATTTGTGAATTCCTCAGAGATGTTTAATCCAAAGGGTTTTTTCTTGCCCGTACCATAAGTTGTCATTGATTTTATGTCCTTCGTCTACTCAACTTTTGGGTTGAGATAATTAGCGATATTAAAGGAGTTATCAAATTTTGGGTTGTAGATTAGATCATTTTTAGTAACCTTTGATTAAACTGTATACTTTTATGATTGGATCTGTTATGTCGGTTTTTGATTGTAGGTGCTGTCCTTTGTTGGGACAGCTTGATAAGGAGCTGTTTGAGAAAAAACTGGCTTATCGTAAGATTGAAAGTTAGACTGGGTGTTGTACTGAGGGTTATTTGAATCTATCTGCACAGTTTTAGTTGTATGAGCAAGAGGGTGCAGTAGAGGCGGTTGGAAACTATCTGTCTTTACTTATGACTTAAATGTTGATGAAAAATTTGAAGAATATGGTATAGATTTTGTTTCGACGATATTGTTGGAGTTTAAGTTGCGGGCAGGCTCAAGTTTGGGTTAGGGGTTTGATTGCTTTGAAAATTATTTCGTATTCTTATTAACTTACCTTGCAGGCTAGATTTTATACTGTTGTAACTCACTTTCTGAGGATTTGAGAATATTTTTCGCTTTGGATGTCAAGGCTGATGCATTACTCGTAAAATCAACAAATTCATCCGCAATGTAACTATCTTTTGCCAAGTTCTATTTTCGATTTATGTCAGATAATGCTGACAAATTAGCAGTTTCTGGTTGGCGAAACGTGGATATGGGGGCATTTGAAGTTGGTGCTTGGCCATAGCTAACTTGGGGAGACTCTTGGGCTGAGTTATTGTAATTTTCGTAATCCATGTAAGCCATATATACTGCTTGATGATTTAGCTAATAGATGAAGATATCAGTTTCAGTGTACCGAATGCACTCTCCATGGACCTCGGCCTCCACTTCAAAAGTTTTGCAGAGAAAATTAAGTAGTGTATCCCTGTCAATGTAAGAATCTAGTGAATCTGTGACGCTGGAGAGGATCATGAGGCTTCTAAAGAAATGCACAAAAATTTTGTCCATAAGTGGATATTTGGTGAGACACTGAAGCACGTTTGTGTTACCTTCTCCGAGAACCCCAAAAAACTCCATGATGAGACTTTTAGACTGAGTATCATTGAAAATAGATGGATCGTCTGAGGAATAAAAGATGAACTAAAAGTCGATATTGTTGATGATTTCTTCAATTTTGCGAATGTACATGTCGTAGTTGACGTTTTACAGCTCGAAGCACAGCTTGAGATACTGATAGTAGAAGATCCTTATTTCAGCCTGAGGGTCATTTTCGAAAACCTTGACCACTCTTGCCGGGTCAACAAGGTTGGTTTAGAAGAATGGAGGAAGAACCTTGGCATCTCTAAATACCTACTGGTAGCCTTGGAATTAATTCAAAGATTTCATGTTCCTATTATATATTCAACTCAATACATATCCATGATTATATCGTACTATTACTACCATCAGTAATACATAAAATTATATCTTAAAATGTTTGTAACTTATCAATTATCAGCTCAGGTCTAAGAAGATATCCAATATTGTTGACATTAGCTAGGTTTTTGTTCCAACATCAGGAATACTCCCGCATGCTCCATATAGTTGGATCTAAGATGTCTCTTTCTCGTTATTCGAACCGTTTTTCTTCAAAAATTAAACGCACTCTTTGAAATCCTTTATCATCTCATCTTTTTTGAGGCAGTTGAGAGGTGTGAAAGAAAAATGTATGGCTAGTGGTTTTTGAAGAAGTGAGAATCCCCAGCCCCTCTTCTTCATAAACTTCATAATGCTATTGACTGAAAACTCATTATGGACAAAGCTGACGATGCAAATTTTAGGATCTCCTAATATCTTAAAGTTTAATTTTTTCAGCTCCTCGCTCACCTCAATCACAGCTAAATATAATCAATTTTACTTTTTCTAAGCTTTAAAGCATTTTCTCGATAACCTTTCGCGCCAAGCTTCATCATGGAGATCCAAGCTGATGCTATATATACTCCTGTTCTACTTCCACTCACTCCGGGTGTTGCATACAGTCCTCCTGGCCAGTATTTAGTTACAAAGTATTGATTTTTTCTATATTTATCAGATGAGTATAGCAAAATAGATATTCCTTTGGCCGAAAGTCCATATTTATGAGGGTCAGCGCTTACACTTGTTATCCCTTTTGGAAGTTTCCAGTTATTTTCAGCAAAAGGACTAACAAAGCCTCCAAGACACATATCAACATGAACAGGGACATTACGTGCATGGCAGTAAGGACCTATAACATCGATTGGATCACAAGTTCCATAGGGATAGTTGGGGTATGAAGTATAAACGCAAATGGTCTCAGAATCAATATTTCTCTTCATTTAGCTAACATTCATCTAGTAATTATTATTGAAGGATATGATTCTGGGCTCAATGCAAAGATAGTCGCATGCTTTTAATGCAGCAACATGGCCAGTTTTGCAGATAACCAAATTAGGCTTTTTTACTCCATACACTTTCATCTTATATTCTCTATAAGCTAAAATAGCCATAATGATTGATTAAGTGCCACCTGAGTTGCATGTTCCGCATGATAGGCCTTTTTCATCCTTAAGACCAATAGCTTCAGCTGTCATGTCTATCACCTCATTTTCCATCTGTTTGACCATAGGGAACATTTCAAGATGTAGTGGATTAGAGTAGGAGAAGAGTTTTGATAAATTGGCGATGAATTTTCCATGGTTTTCAAATGCATACCTTGATCCTGAAAGTTTGCCTTTCAGCGATTCCTTCTAACAAATGTCATCAAACTTGATATTTGGATCTTTATAAGGGATTTTATCAAGAGAAGGAAGCAGCTATTTTGGATGGTCTGCCAATATCTATATTCTTGCTTTTTCTAAATTCTTTGAAACTTCCTTCCTGATGGGTCCGAGACTGAAAACAAGCTGAACAACCTTCTTATAGAGACTTTTGATAGTGGCTAGGTAAGGTATGGACAGTATTATGTAAAAGGCGAAGACAATGAGATTGAGTATTATGAACTTTTCGAATCGATTATAGTTATCAAAGCGAGGATAGTAATTAATTAACTCTGCATAAAGATGCTCAGTGAGTGCATAGTATTTGAGCTGTACTTCTGTTATTAAATCCTCCATATATCTTTTATATTATGATCAGATTTCTCAACAATATACACGTTATATATACCATTAAACCAAAGCTTAAATCAACTATAATTAATATACAATCAACTATCCAAAATTCATTAGGAGTTATGCTTAAAGCATGAACCATTCACGTTGACATAGTCTAAAGCTATCTCCTATTATTTCATTTAAAATAGGCTAATACTTAAAAAAGTTTATTGCTTTCGATGTCTAATGGCTTGAGATTAATATATGGGTGAAAGTATGAATCAAATTTATAAAACCATAATAATTTTATAATGGCCTCAAACCTTTAAAACAATCAATTGTAAAATATTCCCAAGGCAAAGACATAATAGGACAAGAAAAAAGAAATACTATAGTATGATAATGAATAGTTTTTGCATCCGATGCCAGATGTAAGCAATAACAATCAAAAAGCCAATAACTTTACTCCTCAAATCAACAAGTCGATGGTGGTCCCCAAGCACGAAGTTGAGAAAAGTCTCACTGAAATCTACAACTACTATACCAGGTCTTACATCCAGCCCAAAAAAGAATATTCATAATTCGATGCTGTCCGTCCTTCTAAGCTCGATATTAAGGCCTTCTTACTATTTGCAAAAAACTTCCATATTCTCAAGGCAATATTTTCACTAGATCGTACTATCCTCATTTTCAAAAAGCATGCAGACTTCGGCAAATTTTTATCATTCGATAACTTCTATTTTACAATTAATTCAATGGCCCATGAACCCTAGGCTAAAAATTTCTTCAATCTTACATCAATGCTTCAAAACCTTGACATTGAAACAATATAATAGCTGTAAAAGCAATAGTTTTATAACTATCTCCAGCTTAACTCCCCATAGATGTACCGAAGAAACTTCACTGAACTCTTTGGCCCTTTCAACACCAAGGATTAGCCTCGAGTTCAGCAACTTAGTAATTAAGATTTTATTTAGAATACAATTATCGTAAGTTTAGTCTTCCTGAGCTTCGGAAGAAGGCTTTGCTGGAGCCCAAGAAGAAAAAGAAAGGAGAAAAAGACCTGTTTATTCTTAAGCACGACAAAGAAATTCAGCATAATATGTTCGACTAAGCCAAATCTATTGTGGTTAGTTGGGACAGTCTAAGAGCGAAGTCAGTCAATAACTTGGGCAAGCCTTCTGACCTACTACAAAAGAGATATCTTAAGATAGACCCTGAAGAAGATCCATATTTGCAAGAAGTCCGTCCTTCTTCAAGGCCAAGCCCTAAGAACCTCCAAAGCAGAAAAAAATAAAGATAAAACTTCAGTAGTAAACGAATCGAAAAGAAGATAAAAGAAATATAAGAGAGTGAGAAGATAAAGAACGATCAAATTTTAAAGCGAATTGATAAGAAGCTAAAGCTTCCTTCTTCACGCAAGTTATAAATTTGATAAGTATGCTTTTAAGATTAATCTTTTTAAATAGAAATAACATCATTGCTTTGCTGTCTTTCCTTTCTTCTCAGCCTTCTCTTTCTTGGCCTACTTCTTGGCCTCCTTCTTGACTTCCTTCTTTTCCTCCTCTTCCTTGGCGCCGTTGTTGAGCTCTTCCTTGAGCTTCTTGAGTCTGTTCATGGTGACTTTGGCAGTGGTTGCAACGCTGGTAGCAAACTCAAAAGCACCTCCTGCGAATGTAATTTTGCATCCGTTACATTTCCAAATGCCGCAAGCGGTTCTTCTAACTTGTGACTAAATAAAGATTGATATACCTTTCCACAGGGAGGGCAAATGTATTTAGCTCTTTGCTGCAACTAAAATTTTTTGACAATCTTTCTGATGGATGAACCATATCGGGTGCCATATTTTCCTGTAACTCCCACCTTCTTTGTTCTTTTAGCCATAATCACTAATTTATTAAATATTATAATTAATAATTTATATTAATTTCACATCCCATCCAATAAGGCATCCTCAATAAACCCAGTAAATTAAATATTTATTGCTTGCACTGATCCCTTTATCTACAAAAAAGATCCCTTTTTATTGATTGTACTAATGATAAAACTGGCTACTTGGAAGTTGCGAGACCTGACTTCATGGCCATATCCAAGGCTTATTGTTAAATATATTTCGGAGTGATCTATTAATAATGTTATTTAATAAAAATAATGAACAAGGGCAATACAACATTCTATCATAAACACATCCAGTCTAATATTTCCCATCTCTAAGAGCGCAAGGACAAATTTATTAATCATCGCTTGTAATTCTTAAAGGATTTCTGCGAGCCAATCCAATAAAAGATAAATAAGATAAAGAAAGAAATTGAGAGATATAAGATTATGAGGGATACCCAATAAGAAGTAATCGAGAATGATCCTGAAATTCTAGCTATCAAAGATGAACTCATCAATTACAATCACACCCACCAGTACTACGACAACAAATTAAATGAATACGAGCAGAAGTCCATATAATTGGAACAATATAATGAAGAACTCAAGAAGAGGGTGGGAATTCTTCGCAAGGGAATCAAATCAAACAAAGAAGAATATGGGTTCAGGCTTCCCAGTATCAATAGAACCAGAATGAAGACTTCGTCATTTTAAAGATAAGAAAAATAAGAAAAAGTAGTCAATCAAAGCTGCCTTCCTGAGATTAAAGCTCAAACTGAACACACAGTCAAGGAATAGAGTCTACTGAGTCGTTCTGACCACAAGAAACGAATAATTGGGATTAGTGAGAAGATTCAAAGAGTAAAAAGTAACTACTCTCCAACACCCTTCGCCCATAATAGAAAGGACCCTTCCGGATAGATACGGATATAGGACTAATAAAAATAGTAAAATTAGCAGAAGGAGCAGAAATATTAGAAGGCTGAAATAAAGAAGAAGACACAATAGTTAAGGTAGAAGATAACTCGATTCAATAAGACATAAATATTGTTTCACTAGTGCTTTGAGACCAAAAAAGCGTCAGTGCAAAAGTCAGTGAGCCAGCTTCAATCCAAACTTATTACCAATCGCATGTAATTTTTAAGTACTTGCCAGGCCATTGGGTCCAAACAAAATAAAGTTTCTTTCTAGCAATTCAATATTCTTAGTAGCGATTAGATCATCACCCTCTTTATATCTTTCGTGTGGCTCAACCGAAAACTAAATAATGAATTTTTAAGGAAGAGAAAGCAAATAATGGACCTCATCAAAAAGTTGCCTAAGGTCGAATGATTGCTTGCAGTTCAGTTACAAGCAGTGCTGATATTATATGCTCCTTTAATTTGAAATATTGGAGTTTGGTGGACGAGGGAGGATGTTCAACAATTTTTACAACTATTTAATGTTAGATAATATAATCTTGATTAATGATTGGAAACATCACCAAAAGGTTGGTTCAAAACTTCGCCCAGAAAATTACCAATAGGGAGGCTTTAAACAAGGCTCTCGATGAAGAATTAGCCAGAAATCCAAAGGTTTTCATTATGGGAGAGTAAGTCGCTTATTACCATGGTGCCTACAAGATCACAAAAGGGCTCATAGACAAGTATGGCCCTTAAAGGCTTTGGGACACTCCCATCACTGAGGCCGGATTCACAGGAATTGGATGCGGAGCTGCTTTAATGGGGCTCACTCCTGTTATTGAGTTCATGACGATGAATTTCGCTCTCCAATCCATCGACCATATCATCAACAGCGCAGCAAAATTACACTATATGAGTGCAGGTGAGCTCAGTGGAGGCATTGTCTTCAGAGGATTAAATGGCCCTGCAGCTGCTGTGGCTGCCCAGCATTCGCAATGCTTTGCCTCATGGTTTTCAAACATCCCAGGGCTCATTACTATCTCTCCTTACGATGCCTAGGATAATAAAGGACTGCTGAAGGCTGCAATCAGATCCAATTAAGTTGTCGTCTTTCTATAAAACGAAAATCTTTACGGATAATCGTTTGAGATAAGTGATGAAGCTTTATCACCTGATTATGTAGTGCCAATTGGTAAGGCCAAGATCATGAGACCAGGAAAACACGCTACTATTGTGGGATACTCAAGAAATGTAAAGTATTCACTTCAAGCTGCAGAGATTTTGGCTAAATAGGGAATCGAATGTGAGGTCATTAACTTAAGAACCATAAAGCCTTTAGACCGAGATACTATTGTCAAGAGTGTGATTAAAACTAACAGACTTATTACAGTCTAGGATGGTTTTCCTCAATCTGGAGTGGGAGCTTAAATTGCAGCTATAATTCACTAAACTGAAGCCTTCAATTACCTGGACGCTCCAATCGAGAGAGTAACATCTATTGACGTGCCTATGCCCTACGCAAAGAACTTGTAAGAAGCAGTTGTCCCTGGCCCACCATCGATAGTAAAGGCTGTTAAAAAGGCTTTGTATGGAGTCAAGCTTTGATTGGACATCAATTATCTAAAATACAATCCATTGATTATTGAACAATACGAAGCAGTAGTATAAATATCATCTGATGAACAGCAAACGGTTTTTAATCTTCTATTTTGCCTATGGCTATCGGCTGCTCGACCTGTGAGTCAATCGAGGAAGCTTCTCATCAACTTCAATATTGGAACTTTTCCTGTGGGTCCTAACAATTTCAGATAAATTTTATCTGTAGTTGCTTTTGGGGAGTTTCAACTCACTTCCAAAATTATTTCTTGGAATTCTTATAGTTTGAATAAGCTTATTTTCTTTATTTGCTAGATCCCCATAAATGAGCTCATTGAACTTTTCTCTTGGAAACATGTACAGTCTTTTCCGGATCAAGATATTACGAAGAAGGTTTTCAGCATTGGGTCTTTCTTTGTGATTAGTGGTGAGACAGAGACGAATGAAATTTTATAAATCTTCAGAATACTCATCAGGAATTCGGTTGTAAAATCCTTCATTAATCTTGGTTTTTAGTTCCTTAATATCAGCTGCAAGGAAAGGAGGCCTAAAAGAAGCCATTTAATAAAGCACGCAGCCTAAGGACCATACATCACATTTTCCATTGTAAGGTAAATCAGACCAGACCTAGGGACTTGCATAAAAGGGAGTTCCAGTTTGAGTGATGGCAAGTCCACTCTTACTGATTTTGGAGACATTGAGATCTCCAAGTTTGATTTCTTAGTTATTTTATGTGAGAAGAATGTTAGCACTCTTGATGTCTCTATGAAAGATATTCAAACGATGCAGTGCTTTTAGGCCATATATCATTTGTATAGCCATTCTCCATATTTAGAGCTCGCAAATCTTTTCCTTTTTCTTTTGGTGGCGCTTAATATATGAACTGAGGTCACCATTGATGGCATATTCGGTGATGAGGAGCATGCAGTTTTCAGATTAATCGTAAATGGCCTCCTTGTAGCCAATAATGTAAGGGTTATTTATACTTGCAAGTATCCTTACTTCATTCAAGGAGTTTGTTATATCCTTAGTATTGGTTGTACAAATCTTTATCTTCTTCATTGCATAGATCTCCCCATCTGATTTGCGTTTGACCTTATAGACCGAGGCAAAGGAGCCTTGCCCTACTTTTTAGATGATTTCGAAATTATGCATCCACCGTTAAATTAGAAATTATACGATAATACTAGTCTAGTTAATTCATATTATTCTATTAGATTATCAAGCAAATTATTCTAATATCATATTCATATCAATCTAATGTATCATCATTTCCTGTACAACCCATTTGGATATGTGGCTTAAAACCCTACAAATATTATAGAGAGGTCTTGGCGTGGCAAAGAGGATTCATGAATTATTATTGAGGATGCAGTAGGAAGCTAGGCTCCTTTATATAATAAGATTAGAATGTTACATAAAATCAAAAATATATGGAGCGTTGTTCTCCTCATATTAATCTGCCATCTCCTCACCACAGCCAACAACGCCTATGTGGGACTAAGCATTCAGAGCTCAAGTACTCAGATCAACGTGGCTTCAACTTATACTTTTACAATAAATAGGGGATATGATCCAGTCAACTTTCAAGTCATTTCCTCTCCCACCCCTGTTCCTCTCAATACAGTAATCATTTTCACCCTCCCCTCCCAATTTATCACTATTAGTAGCTCATCCAATCCTGTTACTTGTATCAACCCAGCCAATAGTCAAGCACTAACATGTAATGTAAACGTGGCAGCCAAGACTATTACTATAACAGACTATTATTCCACCTCTTCTACATTGTCCAATTCTCAGGTGCTTATCACGATGTACAATTTAGTGAATGCTTACAAGGCAGGGGCAAGCGATAATTTCTTTTGGCAAATAGTGAATCCAAGTGGTGTTGTGATTGACCAAGGTCCTCCAATCAATAATGTTATCTATACGACCTTTATTACATTTACCGCTGGAACATTCAAATGTAATTCGTTAAATATGCAGCATGCTCAGTTAGTGCTAGTGGGGCATACGTCAGCAGCTCTTCCCCCATCCTCTTAACCATCGATCCAGCAGATCCCATTCCAACCTCAGGCCAGCTGATAGTCACCCTTCCAACCTACTGGCTCGGAGATCCTCTGCAAGCCTCAACCATTTCTTCATATCCTACTTGCGTTGGAGTCACTACGGTTGAATCTTCAGTGACTTGCAGCTATAATTCCTTGCCAGATATGCAGCTAATAACAATTTCGAGTTTATCCTCCAACTCCATCTCAACATCCTTCTCGATACAGATCACCGGCATCAAAATACCTCCAACAGCAGGCTCAAGTGAGTCAGTTTCTCTGTATTCACAATGGCTAGACGGCACCCAGATCAATACCTGCAGTTCCAAGATAACAAATATTGCTGTGATTCCTTTCCAAAGCGCCACCCTTTCCTCCAACGATAACACAGCAGTTCAGAGTAGCTTTACAGCAACGCTTGCACTCACCCTATCAACTAATTTCTACTACCAAGACTCAATCCAGCTTACTCTTCCAACTGACTTCATCAACTGTCAAATATCGTCCACGACCTTCTCTTCCTTCACCAGATCATCCAACCTTAATACCATCACTCTAACAAGCTTCCCATCTAGCCCTTAGGTTATTGCATCCAACAATAATATCAAGCTTACTCTGTCAAGCATCTCCAACCCCATCTCTACTGCACCAGTATCCCTAACCGTTGGACTTTACAGGAACAGCGAAATCTATCAACAATCGGTAATAAGTTACACAGCGACGAGTACAACTGTGACTTCATTTAGCATTGCGCCTGATACCAATTTTGTTCAAAACGTCGGACGCGCAACCATCACAATCAGCTCAGCCCTCAAAATACCAGTGGGCTCATCAATATATTTGGTCTATCCTTCAACGATAACTGCATCTGCTGTTTCGAGTTCATCAGTAACACAGGCAAAGCTCGATGGTTCAGTTGTGACTGGTGCTCTCTACTCGGTAAGCAACAATCAGATAACCTTCACAAACATTTTCAGCTCTAATTTTGCTGGCACTGTTGCGCTCATTATAGATAAGTTTACTAACCCCACAACAATTGAGCCTTCGACCTACCTTCTGCAGATCCAAGATCAAAACGGCTATCCCGTAATGACTGGATCATACAATATATCAGCCAATACAAAAGCATTGGTTAGTAATGCAATAACGGCTTCATCCTATCAAGTGCTTCAGACTGGAGTTACATATACAGCCAGTATTACCACTAACTATGGATTCACTGCTGTCTCCATCATCATCCCAACTGATATCACTATCGGATCAGGGTTTCAAGCAACTTGTGCCCCTGCCCTTTTCAGCTCCTGCTCCCTCTCAGGCAATAACTTAACTTTCATTGGCACGCTTTCTGCAGGGAGCTACTCCTTGCAGTGGGGATTTGTGTCCAACCCAACTTCCTTCAAGCCCACCTCATCTTTCCAAATATATACCTATAGTAAAGGATTTGGAGTGTAGAACTCGCAAGGAGTATTATCGATTGCCATGACTTCCACCTTCCCGTTCTCAAATCTCATCCTCTATCCTTCGTCCTATACTAATAGTGCCAATATTTCTGCTACTCTCATTCTTACTTTCCCCACAAATACTCCAGCAGGGCAGCTCAGTATTCTGGTGCCTTCTGAACTTGTAATTACCTCTGCGGCTTGTACTGGATGCACTATCTCATCACCTTACATATACCTAACTCTTTCTCCTGCAGTAACTAATACAACAATAGTAATAAGTAACTTGGTCAATGTGGGATCCTTTAAGCCTATAGGATCATTTGCCCTTAGTCTCAAGAGTACAGAAGGGTATGAAAGCTTATACTCCACTGTTTCAGGCTGGACGAATAACCTACCCTCAACATTTACGACTGCAGTGGTTGGTAATAATAATTACAAGGGAGAGAGTAACAACTTTAAATTTCAGCTGACAGGGCTCTCCAATGCACAAACACAGATTGTTATTAATATTGATAGTTCTTTTGGATCACTCAGTACAGCCCCATCAGGGTTTACCCTTGTAAGCTCTTATGCCTTGAAAGTAGCCTGCGTTGGAACCTCATGCAGCTTCAATTTTACCATTACCAATCCAACTATCAGCGGAACATATACATTTACTCTTACATCATACACAAACGATGACTTCTAGGTTGGCAAGAGCACTTCTAATTCTTGGACATTTGACTGCTCCACTACAAACTGTCGTTCATGTTAATCAAACGGCTCTTGCTTATCATGCTATTAGTCTTCTCTTATCTCCACCTTTAACATTTTTAATACTTTCACTAAAAGTTGTGATCGAGCTTGCCAAAGCGGATATTTCCTAATCAACACTACTTGCTCAATTTGTGACTCCAACTGTTCTGAGTGTCAAAATACAAGCAAGACCTGCACTGCCTGCCAAAATGACTATTATTTAGATACCACTTATTACTTATGTGTTCCCAGTTGTTTGGTAGGATACTTTGCTAACTCATTAAGTAAAACATGCACTAAATGTACTTCACCTTGCGCAACGTGTACTTCCACTGCTATATTTTGCCTATCCTGTGTGCAAAATTACTATCTTTATAATAACTAATGCTTAAGCACATGTCCTATCAACTTCTTTATTGCCAACGTAGTTACTCTTAAATGTGATAGCTGTGTCTCTAACTGTCTTACATGTACCAACACTACCAGCTATTGCCTCTCTTGTAACAACACTCAAGGTCTGTATTTTTAGAATAATGTTTGTGTGACAAACTGCAGTACTAATTACTTTTTAGTGAGTAACATTTGCACTTACTGCGCTTTGCCTTGCAAGGTTTGCACTGGATCAATTAGTGTATGCTCTTCATGCTTTTTGAATTCAACGACCCCTATCTTTTACAAGAATTACTGTATTTCATCTAGCCAGTGCCCTATCGGCTTCTATGTGAATACAACTAATTCTTCGTGCTAAACATGCCCTGTGAATTGTTCGCAGTGCTCCTCTACAACAGTGTGCAGTAGCTGTTCACTTGGCTACTATATTTATGGAACACTTTGCTTATCTTCTTGTCCAAACACTACATTTTTGACATCTAATTCAACCACAGGCCTTTGCCAAGCTTGCAATAATTGTCTAACCTGTAACTCCTCGACAGCTTGCACTTCATGCATTAGCAGCCAGTTCCTTTACAATGCAATATGCTACTCAACATGCCCCAGCGGATCCTATCCTACTGGGACCATTTGCGCAGCTTGCAATACAGGCTGCCCCACATGTCAAAATTTCACTTTTTGTACATCCTGCACAACCTCAATGTACCTTTACAAAGGAGAGTGCTACTTAGTATGTCCGAACTCTACCTTTCCTAACACTACCCTACAGATTTGCTCGAGCTGTCCAGCCAGTTGCGCCACCTGCACATCTCTATCAGTTTGCCAGACTTGCGTAACAAGTTATTCCCTGGAAGACAGCCAATGTGTGTTGATCTGCAGCAAAGGGCTTTCTTTCAATCAAATTTGCTATCCTTGTGGTCTGAATTGCGATATCTGCCAAGACACAACTTGTAGTAAATGCGTAACTTCGTATTATCTCTATAATAACACCTGCTTGTCTCAATGCCCAGTAAACATGTTGTCATTAGACAGCATGAATTGTGTCCTTTGCACAAATAAGTTTATTAATTGCACGACATGCAATCTTAACGAATGCCTTAAGTGTGCCTTCGGCCAATTAGTCAACGGAACCTGCGTTCCTTGCTCTCCAGGATATTATGCCTAAAGTAGTGCCTGCACGCTTTGCCCTTCAAC
>JACCDV010523592.1_pt1 | contig 21403 bp, 16 predicted proteins | sample 7446131 | NCBI WGS metagenome assembly JACCDV01 (sample SAMN15323448, study PRJNA562643) | freshwater metagenome | isolation source: river surface water | place: USA:Blue River Watershed | collected 2017-08-17
ACTTTCATGCCGGTTCCAGTCATCTCATAAATACCTAATTCGCTTGTGCTACCAAATCTATTTTTTAAAGTACGCAACATTCTATAAGCATAATGACGATCACCTTCAAATTGCAAAACAGTGTCCACCATATGTTCTAAAATTTTTGGTCCAGCAATAGAACCCTCTTTAGTAATATGGCCAATTAAAAAAACAGGTGTGCCAGTTTCCTTTGCAAATCTTTGAAATTCTGAAGCAGTTTGTTTTATTTGTGAAATGCTTCCAGCAGCTGCATCAATTAAATTAGATTCAAGTGTTTGAATTGAATCTACAATCACCACAGTTGGTTTTAATTTTTTTATCGCTTTAAAAATTGCTTGCGTATGCGTTTCGGTCAATAAATAAAAATGATCATTCTCTAAGCTTAATCTGTCTGCTCGCATTTTAATTTGCTGAATGCTTTCCTCTCCACTAATGTATAAAACAGTTTGATCCTTCATCATCAAACCTTGTTGTAAAAACAAAGTACTTTTTCCAATGCCTGGTTCTCCTGCAACAAGTACAATGGAACCTAATACAATACCACCACCTAAAACGCGGTTTAATTCTGGGTCTGAGCTATCTATTCTTTTTTCTGATTGACTTTGTACTTCATTGATCGCAATGACTTCGGTCCCTTTTTGAGTCAGGGCATAATCCTCCCAAGTTTGGGTGTTCCCCTTGCCTTTATCAATGACTTCCTCGGTGAAAGTATTCCATTCATTACAGGCTGGGCATTTGCCAACCCATTTTGCGGATTCATAGCCACAATTAGTACAAAAAAAGGCAGATTTTGACTTACTCATGCCGTAAAGATACCTGGATTATCATTTTTTTACTAAGTAATTGCCGAAAACAGAGGATTTTATTGTCAAAAAAATGAAGCGCTTAAAATCAATAACATAAATAAATATAATAATTATCATAAATAATATTAATAAATTTAAAGAATTTTGTATAAATGTTTTAAAAACTCTAAAATTTTGTTAAATTGCAACCAATCCAATTTGGTTTTTTCAAAAAAATAAATTCTATGATGAAAAAATTTTTTCTATTGAGTTTTCTTGCTTCCTTTCTAATGATTGGAGTAGCAATAGCTCAAAACACAACAGTCAATGGTAAGGTTACCGATGAATCTGGTGCTCCAATTGCAGGTGCAAGTGTACTTGTAAAGGGATCAAAAACAGGGGTTAACTCTGATGCACAAGGTAATTTCACTATTGCAGTTCAAGCAAACAAAGTATTAGAAGTAATTGCACTAGGTTATGAAAGCCGTCAGGTTTCTACCAACGCAAAATCTTTTTTAATTGTACTGAAACAGGATGTAAAATCACTTTCTGAAGTGGTTGTAACTGGTTTCGGTGGTTCATTGATTAAAAAAGAATTAACTGGTAATATTGCCCGCGTTAAAGGTAAAGATATCGAGTACATGCCAACACCAAGTGTGGATGCGGCATTACAAGGTAAAGCTGCGGGTGTATTCGTAAATAGCCAATCTGGTAAATTAGGTCAGGCTGTAACAGTGCGTGTAAGAGGTAACTCTTCTATCTCTGCATCTAGCCAACCTTTATATGTATTAGATGGAGTTCCAGTTACCGCAAATGACCTTAGTTCTTATGGTGGTGATATGAACCCTTTAACAGATATCAACCCAAATGATATCGAATCAATCGAAGTATTAAAAGACGCCTCTGCAGGTGCGATCTACGGATCTCGTGCTGCGAATGGTGTGGTTTTGATTACAACTAAAAGAGGTAAGTCTGGAAAAGCACAAGTTACTTTTAACTTACAAACAGGTTATTCTGAAGCAACAAAGCGTTTACCAATGTTGAATTCAACACAATACGCTGAATTGATTTTAGAAGGTGCTAAATATAACGACGATGCAGATGGAACACCATATGATGATCCAGGTAGCTGGACAAGTTATGTTAAGAATGATGTAATGGATTATTATAGTTATGGTGAGTGGTCTAAAGATCCTTCTAAAACTTACGATTGGCAAGATCGCGTATTCCAAAAAGGACACTACCGTCAAGCTGATTTACAAGTTAGAGGTGGTAATGATAAAACTAAGTTCTTTAGCTCTATGCAGCATTTAGAACAAGGTGGTACTATGATTGGTAACGAATTAACAAGAACAACAGGTCGTTTAAACGTAGACCAACAAGCTAACAACTGGTTAGATTTGGGTGTTTCTTTGAGCTTATCAAGAACTTTTAATAAGCGTCTTCCTGACGATAATGCGTTCTCAAATCCATTACAAGCTGTTGCTTTAATGCCAATGACACCATTTATTGATCCAAATACAGGTTTAGATGCTGGTACACCTCCGGGTGATTTGAACGTGCCTTTATACTATAACCCAGTATTAGGTATTAAGTATGGTTCTTTTGGTCAAGAAGTTTTCAGAACTTTTGGAAACACTTATGTAAAAGCTAAATTATTACCAGGATTGACTTTCCAATCTGAGTTTGGTTTAGATTACTTAAGTCAAAATGAAGAAAGTTATTTCAGATCTGAAACAATTAAAAACAATACTAGAGCTACAAATGGTATAGGTACAAATACAGGTACTTTTGTTACAAATTATAACACCAATACTTATTTGAATTATGCAAAAGTGTCTGGTGTTCATAATATCAATGCAACATTTGGTATGCAATACCAACAATCTCAAGTTAAAGCTAACTTTACAGAAGGTACTGACTTCCCTTCTAACTCTTATATTAAAATTGCAAGTGCTGCTAACAAAACAGGCGGTAGTTCATCTCAGTCTGATTTCAGATTCTTGTCTTATTTCTTAAGAACAAACTATATTTTCGACGAAAAGTATATTGTTTCTGCTAGTGGTCGTATAGATCAATCTTCAAGATTCGGTAAGGAGTCAAGATCTGGTTTCTTCCCAGCGGTTTCTGCTGGTTGGATTATGTCTAATGAGTCTTTCTTGAAAAACTTTGAAGCTTTAAGTTTCTTAAAAGCAAGAGCTTCTTATGGTATCGTTGGTAACGCTGAGATAGGTAACTTCCCTCAATTAGGATTGTTCACTGGTGGTGCTGGTTATACTGGTACAGGAGGTCAACGTCCAACTCAATTAGCAAACAACCAATTACAATGGGAGACCACTGCTCAGTTTGACGTAGGATTTGATTTCGGTTTCTTTAATAATAGAATTACGGGTGAGGTTGACTACTACGTAAAAAATACAACAGACTTATTGTTGAATGTAAACGTTCCTGCGACTACAGGTTTTAATTCTGTAGTAAGAAACTTAGGAGCTTTAGAAAACAAAGGTTATGAATTTGTATTGAATACGCAAAATACTGTAGGTGCATTTAAGTGGAACACTAGTTTCAATATTGCATACAATCAAGGTAAAGTAACTGATATTCAAGGTCAAGTAATTGAAGGCGGTATTAGTAGTATGAATAGAGTTGTTGAGGGGTACCCAATTGGTGTATTCTTTACTCCAGAATTTGCTGGTGTTGATCCTGCAAACGGAGATGCATTGTTCTTTAAGAATACAAAAAATGCAGACGGAACTTTGGACAGAACAACAACTAATAACTACAACGAAGCACAAAGAATTGTGGCAGGTGATCCAAATCCAGATTTGATTTTTGGTTTAACTAATAACTTCTCTTTCAAAGGTTTTGATGCAACTATCTTCTTTAATGGTGTTGCAGGTAATCAAAACAATATTTATGGTATGGGACGTTATTCTTCTGCAAGTATGTTGTATGAAGATAATAACACTGCAGATCAATTAGGTCGTTGGCAGAAGCCTGGTGATATTACAAATATCCCACAAGTAAGATTATACACTGTGAATGGTTCTCAAGCAAGTAGCCGTTATATTGTGGATGGTTCTTACATTCGTTTAAGAACAGCTTCATTAGGATACACATTTAATTCAAAGCAGTTGTCTAAATACAAAATTGATAAATTAAGAATTTATGTTTCTGGACAAAACTTGTTGACATTTACAAATTATCCATATTGGGATCCTGAGGTAAATGCCGATTCATTTGATTCTAATATTGCAAAAGGTAATGATTTTTATACACCGCCTCAACCAAGAACTTTCTTAGTTGGTGTAAACATTAGTTTCTAAACTTAATAACAATCAATTTTATGAAAATATTTAATTTAAATATCAAAGACTCAATTTTCGCTTGTGTTGCTGTTGGAATGATAGCAATAGGATGTGAAAAAAAGCTTGATGTACAACCGTTTCAAACTTTATCAGAAGATAAAGCTTTATTAACCGAGAGTGATGTGTCTGGTACCTTAGTGGGTGCTTATGATGCTGTGTCAAGTGCTGCTGCTTATGGCGGTGACATGATGATCTTGAATGACCTGATTGGAAATAGAACAAATATTTCATTCAGAGGTACATTTCAGGGTTTGACAGAAGCTTACAACACTCAAATGATTTCAACTAATTCATTTGCAGCTGGTACATGGAGTGCTGCTTACAATACGATTAACGTTGCCAACAACGTTTTAGAAAATGTAAGTAAAGTAACTTCATCTGCTACAAGAAAAAATTCAGTAGAAGGACAAGCCTTATTCTTAAGAGCGTCAATGTACTTTGAGTTAGTGAAATTATACGGAAAGCCATTCAACGATGGTAACCCTGCTACTAATTTAGGTGTGCCATTGGTTTTAACTGCTACAAAAGCACCTATTAAAGAATCGGATTATGTTGCAAGGGCTACTGTGAAAGCAGTATACGATCAGGTAGTTGCTGATTTAGTGAAAGCTGAATCATTAATGCCTTCTTCAAATACTAAATTTGCAACAAAGTGGGCTGCTGCTGCTCAGTTATCTCGTGTTTATTTAATGCAAGGTGACTTTACAGCTGCTGCTGCTGCTGCAAACAGAGTAATTGCTGGAAGTGGTAAAACAATCACTCCAGAATTTAGAAACAATTGGTTCACTTACATCAACTTTGGTGGTGTGACTCCAAATGAATATGTGTTCTTTATTAAAGTAACGAATCAAGACGGTGCCAATTCATTCAATACCTATTATGGTGCTCCATTGGGCGCTTTCCCTGGTTCTGCAGGTCGTCGTGACATGAGAATTCAAAATGCGCATTTAAATATTTATGAAACTGGTGATGTTAGAAGAGCTTTCTTCACAGGTACATCAAGTGCTAACAGATATACATTAAAGCACCTAGATCGTTTTGGCGATGTGCCTGTTATTCGTTTAGCAGAAATGTATTTAACAAGAGCAGAAGCTAATTTCAGACAAGGTACAACTGTTGGTGCAACGCCTCTAGCAGATGTGAACTTGATTAGAAGAAGAGCTGGACTTGCAGATTTGACTTCAGTAACACTTGATGCAATCTTAAGAGAGAGAGCATCTGAGTTAGCCTTTGAAGGAAATAACTTATTTGAATCTCAAAGATTGAAGAGAAATTTAGGCACGCTTGCTTGGAATTCTCCAACCTTGATTATGCCTATCCCTCAAAGAGAGATGGACGTGAATAAGAACTTAGTTCAAAACGAAGGTTATTCTAACTAGGAAGTAATTATAAAAAAAGACCCCGAATTTTCGGGGTCTTTTTTTATAATTTAATTTCTTCCATCTGCTCATCTAGGAATTTGTATTCCACCAAGTGACTTGTATTGGAAGCCTGAGACTGTAGTTTTAATTTATACTTCTTTTTCCAGCGCTTAATGATGCTATTAAAGATCCCCTTTGTCAAATGTGAGTGAATGATAGGGTGTACTAATATTGTCAGCTTATGGTGACCATGTGTGGCCAAGTAAGCTAGCTTCTTCTCCATCTCGTCTTCCAATAATAAAGAGGCTGTGATTGTACCGGTGCCTGAACAAGCAGGGCAGTCTTCTGAGGTATTGATATTGACTTCTGGTCGGATTCTTTGTCTGGTAGCTTGCAATAAGCCAAATTTTGAAATCGGTAGGATAGAGTGTCTAGCCCTATCTGTTTTCATGAAACCTTCTAAGGCTTCTTGTACCTTTTTTCTATTTTCTGGCAATTTCATGTCAATAAAATCAATGACAATAATTCCGCCAATATCTCTTAGCCTTAATTGTCTTGCGATCTCTTCTGCGGCCTCTAAATTCGTTTGTAAGGCATTTTCCTCTTGGTTGTTACTAACGCTCTTAAATCCGCTATTTACATCCACTACATGCAAAGCTTCTGTATGTTCAATGATCAAATAAGCACCACTGTTTAAATTAATGGTTTTGCCAAAAGAGGATTTTACTTGTTTGGTGATTGCATATTGATCAAAGATCCCAATATCTCCAGTATGTAAACTGATGATATTTGATTTATGCGGCGCAATTCTTTGTAAGTAGCTTAAGGTGATATCATAAATCTTTTTGTCATTGACTACAATCTTGTTGAAATCTTCGCTTAAAAGGTCTCTTAAAATACTTGTGGTTTTACTTTCTTCATTCATAATACGCGTAGGAGCTACTGCACCCTTTAAATTAGACTGGATATTTTTCCAGTTGGCTTCTAATGTGCGTAAATCCTCATGCAGTTCTGCTGTGGTCTTACCTTCGGCAGCTGTTCTTACTATCACGCCAAAGTTTTTTGGACGGATAGACTCCATCATTTTCTGAAGACGCTTACGTTCATCAGAGGAATGAATTTTTTTGGATACAGCAACTATTTCATTGAATGGTGTGAGCACAACAAAACGACCGGCTAGTGAAATTTCACAAGTCAATCTTGGTCCTTTTGCTGCAATAGGTTCTTTTAAAATCTGCACCAATATATTTGGCTTACCATTTAAGACTTCGCTGATTTTACCTGTTTTTACAATTTCAGGTGCCGATTCAAACTTAGCAAAATCAAATTGATTATGTTGATCGTTCATCGCATCATGCGTGAACTTGATAATGGATTTGATATAAGGGCTAAGGTCGGTGTAATGTAGAAATGCATCTTTATCAAATCCCACATCTACAAATGCGGCATTCAATCCTGGTATGATTTTTTTCACTTTTCCAAGATATAGATCACCTACAGCAAAGCGGGCATCAATCTTTTCATTGTGAATTTCTACCAATTTCTTTTCTTCTAAAAGGGCAATTTCAACCCCATCAGGAGAACTATTAATAATTAATTCTTTGTTCACGAATAGCAACTTTTAATAAAACATACAACTCGCCTAATAGCGGGAGAATGCTTTATGTTTTTTGAAGACACGGCCACTTTACAAAGGAAGGTAAAAGGTAAAGTAAAGTTGCTAGGTAGAGAAGTGGCGTGCAATGGAAAAGAATACAAGCATTTTTCAATCGAAAAATGCTTGTATTGAATCAGAACTATTTGTTCTTCTTCTTATGACGGTTTTTTCTTAAACGTTTTTTTCTTTTGTGCGTCGCAATTTTATGACGCTTTCTTTTTTTCCCACAAGGCATGTTCGATTCTTTTTCTGTTATAAAATATTATTTCTTTAATTCTTTTATTCTTTTGGAGATAGCTTCTTTGGCTTCTGGAATATTCACGCTATTTCTAACTTTTGTATACCATTCAATGGCTAAAGCTTTTTGGTCCGTCAATTCGTAACATTCTGCTAAATGAATCATCGCTTCAATATGATTAGGCTGAATATTGATCACCGTTAAAAAGCGCTCAATTGCTTTATCATATTGTCCTGATTTTTTACCTCCAAGCGCTAGGATCAACTGACCATAAGCATTGGTTGAATCTTTGTCTACCACTTCTTTGATCTTTGTGATCCCTTGCATAGGATTGTCAGATAGGTTGCCAAATAAATAACAGGCGCCTAAATTAATTTTTGCTGAGTCATTTTTTGGATTGATTACCAATGCTTTCTCTAAAAGAACTTTCGCATTCCCAGCGATCCAAGGAAGGATAGCTGGAGGTGCATCCGGCGTCAGTAGATTGTCTACCAACAGCTGGGCTGCAAAAGTGAGGCTTTTTTCAGAATTTTCCAACAAAGCAGCACTGTAACTGAAATATAAATAGGGAGCTAGTTTTTGAGCTGAATCAGCCCAGAACTTAGTTAATGCCTTATAGGACTTCAAACTATCCTGGGCATTTTTTGCTTTAATCAATTGATTTTCAATGGATAACAACGATATCTTCTGACTTTCTGAAAGGGCTAATTTAGCCGTATTCAGAATCGATTCGGTTGTAACAACTTGATTTTCAGTTGATTGACTAGGAGTGTTGGATTCTTTGGCAGTAAATCTAGGAGTAAAAAAGTAGAGCACACTAAATAGTAGTAGCCCAGACAAGATGAGTATAAGCTGTGGTTTTTTCAATGCAAAAAGATTTTTGCAAAGTTAACTACTTACGTTTGCTTTTCACCTCGTTTACGAATTCTTTTGCTGGTTTAAAAGCAGGAATAAAATGTTCAGGAATTTCTACCGCAATATTCTTTTTGATATTTCTACCAATTTTCGCGGCTCTTTTTTTAGTAATAAAGCTGCCAAAGCCACGAATATAGATATTCTGGCCATTTGCTAAACTTTCTTTTACTTCTTTGAACATGGTTTCTAAAGTGACTAAAACGTCAACTTTAGGAATTCCCGTTTTCTCAGAGATTTGATTGATGAGATCAGATTTTCTCATGAAATTTGGTTTTGGGGTTTTTGTACACTAAATATAAGAAATTTTAACTTTTTACAACGATAAGTCCTTTTTTTTTATGCATTTATAGACATATTTTTAAGCTCGTATATATTATAAAAAAATAAATATAATAAATTTCGACTATTCAACTTACTTTTTTTCTGAATAAACAATGGGATAACTACCTATTTTTAGGCAATTTTGTGCCTAATGTCTATCTATTTTAACCAACAGCTGCTACAATGGAATCAAACATCGAACCATCGTGCAATGCCTTGGAAAGGGGAAAAAGATCCCTATAAAATTTGGCTTAGTGAAATCATCCTGCAACAAACAAGGGTGGATCAAGGCAGGGCCTATTACGAAAAGTTCGTTCTTGCTTATCCAACCATACAAGATTTAGCAAAAGCAAAGGACGAGAAAGTTTTTAAATTATGGGAAGGATTGGGTTATTATAACAGGTGCAGAAACTTATTACACACTGCAAGATTTATTACAAATCATTTAAAAGGAATTTTTCCAAACACCTATGAGGGGCTGCTCCAGCTAAAAGGAATTGGACCTTATACTGCTTCGGCAATTGCTTCTTTTGCATTTAATTTACCTTATGCTGTTGTGGATGGAAATGTGTTTAGAGTGCTATCTAGATTTCATGGTATCTCAACACCAACGGATACCAAAGAAGGCATTGAATTATTTAATACACTTGCTAATCAAAGCCTTGCAAAAAAGCAACCAGCTTTGTATAATCAAGCTATCATGGATTTTGGGGCCACAGTATGTACGCCAAGCAATCCAGATTGTGTTGCTTGTAATTTGTCATCCAAGTGCGTGGCCTTTAATGTAAATAAAGTCAATCAATTGCCTGTTAAGCTAAAACGCATCACAAAAAAGAAAAGATATTTTGATTTCTTTTGCTTCAATTTGAATGGTACTTGGATGTTGCAACAAAGGGGCGAAGGGGATGTGTGGAATGGTTTGTTTCAGTTTTATGTATTGGAACAGGATCGCATGCCCGATTTTACTGACAACTATTTAGAGACTGTTTTAAAGCATCAATTTGGGCTGTCCAATAAACAATGGAAATATATTGGCGCCAATAAACAACCCCAATTGTTTAAACAAGTTTTAACGCATCAAACCATCGAAGCTAGATTTATTTGCATCCAGTTATCAAAAATGCCTAAAATGCTTCAAAATGCTTTGTGGGTAAAGCCTAAGCAATTGTCAAAATACGCATTTCCAAAAATCATTAATGATTTTTTAGTAACTTTCCACCATGGAAGCGCACTCGAGTAAGTTTATATTTTTAGCAGCCACTTATTTTGATGTTTCAAAAATGCAACAAGATGCTGGGTTGCTTTTATTACTTTTTATCTTACTTTTTTTATCTTTTGCCATTGCAGGATCAGAAGTGGCATTTTTTTCTTTGTCGTATAAGGACATCCAAGTTTTAAAAACAAAAAATCAAAAACCACTCAAGAGAATTGTAGACTTATTGGAAGATCCAAAAAAGCTTTTAACTTCTATGTTAATTGCAAATAGCTTTATTAATATTTGCATCATCCTAGTAGCTAATATTCTGATTGACCATCTTTTTATATTTGACCAAATACCTATTCCAGGTTTTGAGTTTATTATTAAGGTTTTAGCTGTTACATTAATGCTTTTGTTTTTTGGGGAAATCATGCCAAAAGTGATGGCGACTCAAAACAATATTCGATTTGCACAAGACTTTGGCGGTATCATTCAAGCAGTGTATTTTATTTTTTCCAGAATGAGTGGCATGATGGTGAAGTACACCAATTTGATCGAAAAAAAATTAGCACAAAAAGATACAGGCAATACCTACAGTATGGAGGAATTAGATCAAGCTATTGAACTAACGACTTCGCCTAATCATTTGGACAGCGAAAAGAAAATCTTAAAAGGGATTGTCAAATTTGGTAATATCACTGTTCGTCAAATCATGAAAACCAGGCTAGACGTATATGGCGTAGAAGACAATATCACCTACAATGAATTATTAGAAAGTGTTAAAGAGCATAATTATAGCCGTTTCCCTGTGTATAAGGAGGACTTAGATACAATTGTTGGTATCATACATACAAAGGATTTAATTCCACATTTGCAAGAAGAAGCTGATTATGCATGGCAAAAATTAATTCGTCCTGTTTTGTTTGTACATGAACAAAAAATGATCGAAGATTTATTAAAGGAATTTCAATCTAAGCGCATTCACTTTGCTATTGTGGTGGATGAATTTGGTGGAACAAGTGGAATTATTACTTTAGAAGATATCTTAGAAGAGATTGTTGGGGATATTAAAGATGAGTTTGATGAAGAGGAATCAATGATCAAAAAAATTGATGATTTTCATTACATCATTGAAGGTAAAACTGCAATCATTGACTTTTGTAATTTTATAGATATTCCTACTAATTTCTTTGATGCAGTGAAGGGAGAGAGTGATACTGTTGCTGGATTGATATTAGAATTGGCTGGAGAATTTCCAACGGTTCAACAAGTAGTAAAATACAAGCAATTCAGTTTTACTGCGCTAGATATCCAGAAAAATCGTATCCATAAAATACAATCCATCATCACACCCATCACTTCTATTAGCCAGGAAAATGTATAAATTCTTTTTCATTGTACTTATATGCTTTACACTTGGCTTTACTGCTTGTAATTCAAAATTTACTCCAAAAGAGACGGGCTACCCAGCATTCACATTACCTAAAAAAACATACCTATCTGGTGCGGTCACTGGGCTCCCTTATGCTTTTGATATCCCAACTTATGCTGTCGTGGATAAATCTTTGGCGTACAGGGAAGCAGATCAACAAAAAACAGGCTGGATGAACCTGCAATTTCCTACCCTGAATGCAACTTTATACATTAGTTACAATGCGATTCAAAAAAACCAGTTGGATGTATTGGTTCGTGATGCCTACAATTTTGCCAATAACCATTCCAATAAGGCAAGTTTTATAGAAGACTCGGCATTTGAAAATCCAATAGGCCTTCAGGGTGTATTTTTTCACTTGGGCGGAGATGTAGCTAGTCCTTACCAATTCTTTATCACAGATTCTAGTCGTCACTTTTTAAGAGGGGCCCTTTATTTTGATACTACACCAAATGCAGATTCTTTAGCGCCGGTGATTGATTTTTTATACCAGGATTTAAAACAACTTGTGAAGACCTTTCATTGGAAATCTTAATCAATTAGTAATACCTTTGTTTTAACCTTTTAGTATGATAATAATTGACCAGGTTTTAGTTAGCGACCAAGTAATCGAGGAACAGTTTGTTTGTGATTTGACAAAGTGTAAGGGAGGCTGTTGTGAAGATGGTGATGCAGGCGCTCCTTTGGATAATCAAGAAAAAGAATACGTGAAGGAGTTTTACGAAATTGTAAAACCTTATATGACCAAGCAGGGTATCAAAGAAGTTGAAACTGTGGGTCCATATTTATATGATAAAGAATTTGGTTGGGTCACACCTACCATTAATGGCGGTATATGTGCTTATGGTTATAAGGATGAAAAAAATATCATCAAATGTGCCTTCGAACAAGCATACAATGATGGTAAAATTTCTTGGAAAAAGCCAATTAGCTGCCATCTATTCCCAATTAAAATACAACAAAGCAAGTCTGATCCATCGATAGAATATATGAACTATGAGCCAAGAGAAGACTTATGCCAAGCGGCTTGTAGCCTTGGTGTTAAATTGAAAGTACCTGCTTATGTTTTTTTGAAAGAATCCATTATTAGAAAATATGGCGATGAATTTTACGAAGCATTAGAAGCTTCTGCAAAACATTTAGCGAAAAAATAATTCTATGGAAAGTATTTACTCAGATTCATTTGATCAAAAAAGTAGCCAGAAAGCGCTGGATAGAGATCATAGAAAAAAAATCAATTTCAATATTGGTAAATACAATGCGGTTGTACCTAAGGGTAAATTACAATTCAACGATTTAGAAAAAGTAAGGTCTCAAGCAAAAAATATTAAATGGGAAGCGGTCGAACACTTGGATTTATATTTAACCCAATTCGAAGAGCAGATCACAAAGCGAGGTGCAAAAGTTTTTTGGGCAGAAGATAGTGAGCAAGCCCTTGATTTTATTGGTGCTATCTGCAAGAAAAAAGAATGTAAAACCTTGGTGAAAAGCAAGAGCATGGCCACAGAGGAGATTCACTTGAATGCCTACCTGGAATCTATCGGGGTTGAATCTGTTGAAACCGATTTAGGGGAATATATTCAGCAACTAGATGGTGAAGCACCTTATCATATTGTGACCCCTGCAATGCATAAAAGCAAGGAGGATGTTGCTAAATTATTTGCCGAAAAATTGGGTACAGATATCAATATGACCCCGGAAGAAATGACCTTGGTTGCAAGAAGAAATTTGAGAGAAAAATATGTGCAAGCAGAAATTGGGGTCACTGGTGCTAATTTTATCCTACCCGATATTGGGGGCATTGCATTAACTGAAAATGAAGGGAATGCCAGACTGTCTGCAGCTTTCCCAAAAACACATATTGTCATTGTGGGTATTGAAAAAGTAATCCCTTCTGTGACGGACCTGGGATTGCTTTGGCCTTTATTATCTACTTATGGTACTGGCCAACAAGTGACTGTGTACAACAGTATTATTACCGGACCTAAACAAGCAGATGAAGTAGATGGCCCTGAGGACATGTATGTTATTTTATTAGACAACGGCAGAACGAATTTACTCGCTAATGCAAAAAGCAGAGAAGCACTTTATTGTATTCGTTGCGGCGCTTGTTTAAATGCATGTCCAATTTATAAGAATATCGGCGGACACGCTTATGAAACAACTTATAGCGGACCAATTGGAAGCGTGATTACGCCTCATTTAAGAGGCATGCACGACTATAAACATTTAAGTTTTGCATCTAGTTTATGCGGCAACTGCACTGCAGTATGTCCTGTTAAAATTAATTTGCATGAACTTTTATTAGAAAACAGAAGGGAGTCTGTGGTAGCTGGTGAAAGTAATTTTTCTGAAGAATTTGCTTGGAAGATTTGGAAACAAGCATCCATGAACCGATTGTTAATGAATCAAGGCAATGCCACCATTAAAAATTGGGTAGTTAATAAAATATTTAAAGGTTGGGCCAAGCAAAGATCGCCCTTACAGTTTCCTACAAAGACATTCAATCAACTTTGGAAAGAAAAAAATAAGAAGTAAATCTTACTTACATGCCATCTGCATCTGAAATAGCATGCACTGGATCCTTTTGATCCTTCAAACTTTTGTTGACTAAGTAGACGCCAATCAAGGTAATAATAGAACCTACTATATTATTCCATGTCATATGCTCATCTAACAAAAGAGAACCCACCCATATTGCTACAATTGGATTGATATAAGCATACAAGGATGCAATAGATGATTTTAAATGCTTCATGCTATATATAAAGGACATAAATGCAAATACGGATCCTCCAATCACCATATATGCGATGACGCCCCATGATATTGCAGGTATTTTGTTTAAAGGGACATAGTCTCCACTAATTACGGTGATCAATCCCATTATTAATGCGCTAATCAACATCTGCCATCCAATTGAATTGTAGGCATTGATTTTGATTTTTGTTCTTGAAATAATGATAGATCCAATACTCCAACTGATCATTGCTAAGAAGGACAATACAACGCCTAAAATATAATTGCTTCCATGCACTGTTAAACTGTCTTTGTAAAAAATGAATCCAATGCCTAATAGTCCAAGACACAAACCAATCACTGTTTTGGGTCTTATCTCAATAGCTTTGTAGTAATACCTTTCTATCAAGACAACAGATAAAGGATATAAGGCTGCAATCAAAGCAGCTAGTCCACTTGTGATAAATTTTAAACCATAAGTGGCTATACCATTGGCAGATACAAACATCAGTAGGGACATGCCTAGTAACCAAAGAAATTGTTTTTTGGTAGGCAGCTTTTCACCTTTGATTAAAAAGAAGCCCACATATAATGAGCCTCCTAAAAATTGACGAATACTGGCCATTTCAAAAGCGGGCATATGCATCACACCCATCTTACTTGCGACCCAAGTGGTACCCCATACAATACTTGTAACCGTTAACGCTAAGTAAGCTTTATTTTGATTGGCCATCTTGCAATCTTAGTGTTTGAAATGTCTAAGACCTGTCATCACCATTGCTAAACCATTTGCTTGGCAGTATGCAATACTATCTTTGTCTCTTACAGAACCTCCTGGTTGAATGAATGCCTCGATGCCTGCTTCTTGTGCAATTTTCACACAATCATCAAATGGGAAAAAAGCATCCGATGCAAGACTAGCGCCTTTAAGATCAAAATTAAATTGCTTCGCTTTTTCAATGGCTTGTCTCAATGCGTCGATTCTAGAAGTTTGTCCGCAGCCTTTACCAACCAGTTGCTTATTTTTAATTAAGGCAATTGCATTGCTCTTTAAATGCTTGCAAATAATATTGCCAAAAACTAGATCTGCTTTTTCGTTTTCTGTGCAAGGCCTTGCACCTACTTCCTCCCAATTGGTATAATTACCTGTATCTAAGCCTTGTTCAAGGCTTCCGTTCAGGATTGATTTTTTTTGAGTAGGATGTAAATGAACACCTGGCTTTGTTTCAAGTAAGATTCTATTTTTCTTAGTTGTTAAAATGTTCAATGCTGAAGCTTCATATGCAGGGGCAATTAAAACTTCAAAAAATAATTCTTGAATGGCTTCTGCCGTTGGAACGTCGATGGTGCCATTGGTTACTAATACACCTCCAAAAGCACTTTCAGGATCCCCAGCCAATGCGGCTTCCCAACTTTCAAATACAGTAGATCTTTGCGCCACACCACAAACATTGGTATGTTTGATAATGGCAAAGCTTGTTTGAGGTAAGTCTTGGATCAATGCAATGGCAGCGTCTACGTCTACTAAATTATTATAGGATAATTCTTTGCCGTTTAATTGTGTAAACCAGGTATCTAAATCACCATAGAAAGTGGCTACCTGATGTGGGTTTTCTCCATAGCGCAATGTCTTGCCTAAGTTTGGGTTGAAATAATTACTAATCGCAATGTCATAATGCATTACTACTTCAAAAGCTTTTGCAGCAAATGCTTTTCTTTGATCTAAGCTTGTGCTTCCAGCTTGGTCAATCAATATTTTATTGAGTACGGCATAATCGTCTTTTGCAGCAAGCACAGTCAAGTCTCTAAAGTTTTTTGCGGCAGCTCTAATCATAGATGGACCACCAATATCAATTTTTTCTATAATGGCTTTTTCTTCGGTGGTGGTCCTTAGTGTTTCCTCAAATGGATATAAATCAACAATGACAAGATCAATCGCTGGTATTTTGAACTCCTCCATTTCTTTTAAATCCTGTGCCTCGTATCTTCTTCCTAAAATACCTCCAAAAACAGAAGGGTGTAAGGTTTTTACACGGCCGCCTAAAATAGAGGGATAACCAGTTACAGACTCAACAGCCACACAGGGAATGCCTAAGTCTTCTAAAAATTTTTGTGTGCCACCTGTAGAATAGATGGTGATATTTTGTTGATGAAGTGTTCTAGCCAATGGCTCTAAACCATCCTTGTAAAAAACAGAGATTAATGCTGATTGTATTTTCTTTTCCATATGTAAAGGTACGAGCTTCTACTTTTTTGTCCGGCTCGGATTTTCCACAAAATGGGTTAAAGACTGAATAACTTTATGACACTATAAACACAGGTTCCAAATAGCAGTATTAATAATGAATTTGGGGTTCTGTTTAAAAGCCAATATAAGCCTACAAAGAGGCAGAAATAATAGTATGTCAGCCCTGCAATCCCCAGATTGTACTGTCGATCCTCCATCTGAAAAAATTGAAAAACAAGGCCAATGCTTTTATTCATTGTTTCAATATACCAGCTAATTCCTTTTGCAATGATTTCCTGTACAAATACAATCCTTGGCAACACCATCAATACCAATAAACCATATAAGAGGATGCTGCTTAAGGGTACAAATAGGAAATTACCAATAATTGACAAACTAGAGCTTGTGTGAAAATAATACAACACAATGGGTAATGTAGTTAATTGCGCAGCGATAGAGATGGCCAGATTACTCCAAGCAATTTGTAAAAATTTATTATCCATGGGTAATAATTTTACAAGGGGTTGATATATGAAATGAATACCCACCACGGCTGCATAAGAAAGCTGGAGTCCAATACTTGAAATAATTTGACTATTGTATAGCAGTACTAGCAGGATACCAATACTGATGGTATTAAGGGAAAAAATATTTTGATGAAAAAATCGACCAATCAATATTGCACTAAAAAATAAACTCGCTCTAACCACAGATGGTCCAGCATTTGCAATAAGCGTATAAGACCAAACTAGCAGCAGCAGGGTGATCAATTTTATCCATCTTGCCCAAATTTTATTGGGTAACCAACGCGTACATTTTTCTAATAATTTAAATAAAATATCTAGATGCATACCACTGATGGCGATGATATGCAATATGCCAAGTTGTTGATAGGCTGTTTTTAGAGAAGAAGACATTTCTGTTTTTATGCCAAACAATAAGCTCTTTGCAAACGCATTGGATTCGGGGTTTGTAAATGCATGGTCTAATTTTGCAGTAAAGTATTGCCTGGCATCATTGATCCAATCTGACGAAACCAGTTCACTCAAAAATGAATTTGAAGCATGGTATTGTGCAACAGCTGCGCCCCAAACAAATAATACCATTGTAGGACCAAGATTAAAAGCGCTTGCTTTGTATCGGAATGCATGCGTAATGCATAAAAAAATAGTACTTACACAAACAATAAGCATTAATGTGGTTGCATCTGGTATTGGCCAGTATTGCTTGGTAGCGTTAAAAGTTAAAAAGCCAATTAAAAAGTAACAACAAATGAAAAATATGGGATTGGAAGCCCTCCATAGGGTCAATTTATTTTGCATCTACAATCATAATGCAAAAACATCGTCCTATGCTTTCGGTAAATACTTATTTTCCTAAAATGAAAATGGCTAATTTCTTATGTAGTTCGGGCTTATTGTTTTTCCAATACTGTAAAGTACCTGTCTTGATTGACTCAGCGGGTCCGGTGATGTCTACGCCAATGCATAGTTGGGTCGTAGGATGGCATGTTTGAAGGATGGCTTCTAACAACTGATTGTTTCTGTAAGGCGTTTCAATAAATAATTGCGCAATCCCATTGCTTGTCACAATTTGTTCCAATTGCTGAATTTTCTTTTTTCTTTCTGTCGCATCTATTGGCAGGTATCCATTAAATGTAAACCCTTGTCCATTAAATCCACTTGCCATTAAAGACAATAAGATAGAGGATGGTCCCATATAGGGCTTGACGGTAGCGCCTAATTGCTGTGCTGCACTCACTAATAGTTGCCCAGGGTCTGCAATCCCTGCACAGCCTGCTTCTGAGACTATGCCGATTGTTTTTCCTGATTTTAAAATTTGAATAAAATTGTTGATCTGCGCTTCTTCTACTTGGTGAATGGTAAACCACTGGTAATTGTCAATCACCATCTCTTTCCATATTTTTTTAAAATACCTTCTGGTTGTCTTTTCATTTTCTACAAAAAATACATCGCATGACTTGATCCATTGATCGATATCTTTTGGAATGGCTTCCCAACCTTCCTCATGCAATAACATAGGTAACAATATTACTTTTCCTAATGCTTCTTTCATGATTCAGTTTCTTTAATTTCTTGAGTATTCAAATGCGCAGCAACCAATGCATAAAAAGGAGCAGTGATCCATCCTATTATTGGAATTAAATGCAAAAGATAAAATATAATGCCATTCCCTGTTGGAAGCCCTTTGTGATTATTAAGGTATGAAGCGGCAAAATTTCTGTTATGTTTTTCTGTAGCCAATCCAAAATCCATCATGGCAAATCCAAGAAAATAACTTTCCATTAAAATTGTAAATAATGGTGTAAACCATCCGACAACAGGCAATGTACAAACTAAGACGATAGGTATTAGATACACTGTCTGCCAAAGCATGTTATATAAATTGACTACCACCGACCTCATGACTAATTTGAAATAGTCTTCCTTATTAAAAACAAATGGAATTGATTGTTGTATTGCGACAATAAGTAAATGCAAATAGGCAAATAGCGGTGCGAAGAAAATTAAAAAAAGATACTTGAATAAGGCAAAGTAAAAAAGTAATAAAGTAAACCAGAGCCAGAAACTACCCATGGTGATAAAAAATCCAAGCCAATTGCTATTTAGGCTATCAATGAATGCTTTTAGGCCCGTTTTTAAGATGATAGACTCAATGAAAAAACTTGAAGTTTGTCCAAAATAGTTCATGCCAATGATCAATAAACTGGTGTAAAGGATGCCTGGCACAATCATCCATTTCCATAATTTATGTGTTAAAATAAATTGATGGGCTAAAAAGTAAGCGCGTATGGATAAAATCAGTTCTTTAAGCAATGCTTCGTATTTGGGATAAAGATACGAACGAACCGGGACCTATGATTGCATTTTAGTACCAAATGCAAGATCTCCTGCGTCACCTAAGCCCGGCACGATATAGCTCTTATCATTTAAAACAGGATCAATTGCAGCACACCAAATTGGGGTATCTGCGCCCAGTTCTTTTTCTACATGTTCAATACCTTTCTGACTAGCAATGGTCACCACAATATGAATTTTTGCTGGGGTATAAGTTTTTTGTATCGCTTGAATTGTCTCTACCAAAGATGCGCCTGTGGCAAGCATAGGATCACATAAAATTAAAACACGGCCATTTAAATTAGGGCAACTTAAGTATTCAAGACTGATTTCAAAACTACCATCTGGGTGGTGTTTTCTGTATGCAGAGATAAAGGCATTGTCTGCCTTATCAAAGTAGTTTAACATGCCTTGGTGTAATGGTAGGCCAGCTCTTAGGATGGTCGCCAATACGGGTTGTTCAGTTAACAATTGAGTAGGAGCAATACCCAACGGGGTAGTGACTTCAACAGTTTTATATTGCAAGGTCTTACTTAATTCATAGGCAGCCACTTCTCCAATACGTTCTATATTTCTTCTAAAACGCATTCTATCATTTTGCACATGTACATCTCTTAATTCTGCTACCCAATGATTTAGTAAACTATTATTTTTACTTAAGTCTATGACCATATATTTTTTAATTACGTTACAGTTAAAATTCCAATACTATAAAATTAATATAATTTAAATTGGTCTCCATCAAAAAGCCCAAGATCACTCATTTTTATGTGTGGAATCACTAATAATGCCATAAAACTAAGGGTCATAAAGGGTGATCCAAGTTTTGTACCTAATGCTTTAGCCATTTTATCAATTTCAATATAATCATTAGCAACCTTGTAAGGATCCTCAGTACTCATTAATCCAGCAACTGGTAGGCCAATGACTTTTGATAGTTCATTTTGTACGCAACTGATACCACCTTTTTCATGCACTACTAGGTTGATCGCTTTTAAAATACTTTCGTCATCTACACCAACTGCAATGATATTGTGACTATCATGTGCTACGGTAGATGCGATAGCGCCGGAATTAAATCCAAATGATTGAATGAGTCCAACTTTTGGTGCTGCCGCATGGTAGCGATTGTATACCACCACTTTTAATATATCTTTTTCTGTATCTGATACAATCTTGTTGTCTATGATAGTGGGCTTAGTCCAAACTAAATTGGTAATCAATTGCCCGTCGATAGCATGTATTATAGGCACTAGGTCATCTTTGGATGGATATGCTTCAATAGGTAATTGAAGGTCTGATAATTTGATTGGATGCGCATTGAATTGGTTGATGCTTGTTGCTTGAATAGGCTCGATCAATGAAAGACCATCTTTTGCTACCAATTGTCCATCAATATATGTTTCAAATACTTTAAAATGGATAAGGTCTTCTACCAATATTAAGTTTGCGGGATCATTTACCCTTGCGTATCCTGTTGGTAATTTATAATGTAATACTGGATTAATACATGCAGCCCTCAACACATTGAATACATTGATTCCTTTAGCGATGGCTCTTGCACATAATTGATTAATATGACCTTCCAATAAACTATCAGGATGTTTATCGTCGCTGCACAACATGATTTTTTTTGGATGGTCATCTATCAACTCATACAATGCTTCAAAATTTTTAGCAGCACTACCTTCCCGAATTAAAATATGCATCCCAAAACTTAATTTATCTAGCGCTTCTTCCATCGTAAAACATTCGTGGTCGGTACTAATGCCTGCCTCTATATATTTTTTTGCTAGTTCGCCCATTAGTCCTGGTGCATGCCCATCAACAGGTTTGCCTACTGCATGCGCAGCTTTAATTTTTTGCATCACCTCTGCATCTTGGTTTAAGACACCAGGGAAATTCATCATTTCACTTAAATAATAAATATCAGGAGAAGCTAAGAGCTTTGCAGTTGCGATACTATCAATCGCTGCACCTGCTGTTTCAAATGCGGTTGCAGGTACGCAACTTGGTGCGCCAAAGAAAAAATGAAAGGGTACTTTCTTGCCATTATCAATCATGTATTGTACACCCTCTAATCCGCACACATTCGCAATCTCATGCGGGTCACTAATGGTGCCAATCGTGCCATGCACCACGGCCATTCTTGCAAAAGAGCTAGGTACAAGCATACTACTTTCAATATGCACATGACTGTCAATAAAACCTGGCAAGATAAATTGATTCGGAGCTTCATCACATTCAGTAATGGATACAATCATGCCTTCTTGAATGAATACG